>ERZ827528.311-NODE-311-length-63090-cov-9.932625_pt1 | contig 63090 bp, 45 predicted proteins | sample MGYA00519768_ERZ827528 | MGnify/ENA primary metagenome ERZ827528 (study PRJEB31778, sample SAMEA3449343) | human gut metagenome | biome: human gut; feature: human-associated habitat; material: faeces | place: United Kingdom | collected 2010/2012 ...
CCTATATCCGCGAGGTGGACGACGAGAACCTGCACGCCATGGCCCTCGTGGAGAACATCCAGCGGCAGGACCTCAACGCCATCGAAATCGCGCTGGGCATGCAGCGCCTGATCGACGAGTGCAACCTCACGCAGGACGCCCTGTCGGAGAAGGTGGGCAAGAAGCGTTCGTCGGTGTCGAACTACCTGCGCCTGCTGAAACTCCCCGACGAGGTGCAGCTCGCCCTCAAGGAGGGGCTGATCTCGATGGGACACGCCAAAGCCATCGCCGGGGCGCCCGCCGACCAGCAGCTGCGCGTGCTGAAAAGGTGCATCAAGAAAGGCCTCTCGGTCCGCCAGGTCGAGGAACTGGTCCGCTCTCTCTCCGAAGCCCCGGGCAAAGAGGCACAGAATGTGGAGGACGAAGAGTATCCCGAAAGCTACCTGAAACTGGTCGAGCAGCTCGAAAAGTTCTTTTCGCAGGAAATTTCGATCAAACGCGCGAAAAACGGCGGCGGCAAAATCGTCATCGGCTTCACGGACGACAGGGACATCGAACAGTTCATCGAACGTTTCGCTAAACGCTCCTAATTAATATATGGTGACAATCCGGTTCAGACTCCTGCTCCTGGTCGCAGCCCTTTCGCTGGGACTGCCCGCCGGGGCGCAGCTCCACCGCGGCGCACGCACGGTCGTCCGCGGCGGACTGCTCGAAAAACCGGATTCGCTCAAGGGCCGGCGCGATTCGCTGCGCCTGGCGGGCCTCGTACGGCAGATCGACTCGATCGCCGCCGCCGAATACGCCGCCGACTCGGCGGCCGTCGCGGACCTGCGCTCCGACGACCTGCATTACCTCGACTCGCTGGCCCTGGCGCGCTTCGACGCCGCACAGCGGGGCGTGGACACCACGACCAAACGCAAGGTCTACAAAAAAGGCTGGTTTATGAGCGACTCGATGTCGCTCTCGAAGGTGTGCTGGATTTCGACCGTGGTCCCCGGCTACGGACAGATTTACAACAAACAGTACTGGAAACTGCCGATCCTCTACGGACTGGTGGGAACCGGACTGGGACTGTACATCCACGAAAACAAGACCTACAAGCCGCTCAAGCGCCAGTTCGAATCCTATACCGACGTGAACCTCTCGCGCACGCCCGAGCTGGACGCCCTCCAGTCCAAGATGATCCGCAGCAACACGCGGCGTCAGGTTTACCTGGGGATCACGATCGCCTCGTACATCTACTTCATCGGCGACGCGGCCGTGAGCTACTCGACCAACGACGTGTCGAGCGTCAAGAAGGCCACCACGCTGGCCTGCATCTTCCCCGGAGCGGGACAGATCTACAACAAAAGCTACTGGAAAGTGCCTTTCGTCATCGGCGGATTCGCCTCGATGATCTACTGCATCGACTGGAACAACCGCGGCTACCAACGTTTCAAAAAGGCCTACAATCTGTTGAGCGACTACGACCGCAATCCCGACAAATACCCCGACGGGCCGACCGACGAGTTCCACGGACGCTATTCGGCCTCGTTCATCCGCAACCTGCGCAACAACTACCGGCGCAACCGCGACCTCTGCATCATCCTCTCGGGTGCGCTGTACGTCCTGCAGATCGTCGATGCGCATGTCGACGCCCACCTCAAGGACTACGACATTTCGGACGACCTCTCGATGAACCTCGAACCGCTGGTCGACTACACCTACGTCCCCACCCTCGGGGGCAACCGCCCGGTGTTCGGCTTCAATTTGAGCCTGAAATTTTAGACGATGAAGAAACTCCTTACCATAGCGCTGCTCCTTGCCGTCGCCGCTTCGGCGTCGGCCCTCGACCGCAGCCCCCGCAAGAAGAAACGCGACAAGAAAGCCAAAACCGAAACCGTCGTCCCGGCGCCCGTTCCCGAGGCCGAACCGGTTCCCGTCCCCGAGCCGGAACCCGCCCCGGCCGAAGAACCCGTCGTCAACGACATGACGCTGGGATTCTCCCCCGAACAGACAGACTCGCTGCTGGCCGCATGGCGCGAACGCCAGCGGCAGGACGCGTTCAGCGAATTTTTCAAACAGTACATTCTGGAGGACTCCACCGAGGTGGCCGACAGCACGCCCGACTCGGTCTACTCCCGGCGGCTGCTCGACCTCGCGTCGCCGATCCAGTTCCCCTACAACAGCATCGTAAAGGGCTACATCAACCGCTACACCAACTCGCGCTACGGCACGATCAGCCGCATCCTCGGCATGTCGCAGTACTACTTCCCGATCATCGAGGAGGAGCTGCTCCGCGAAGGCCTTCCCGTCGAGCTGCGCGCGCTGCCGATCATCGAATCGGCGCTCTCCCCCACGGCGGTGTCGCCGATGGGCGCCGTCGGGCTGTGGCAGTTCATGCCCACGACCGGCAAGAGCTACGGACTCGAAATCAACTCGCTGGTCGACGAACGCCGCGACCCCTACCGCGCCACGCAGGCCGCCTGCCGCTACCTGAAAGACCTCTTCGCCATTTATAACGACTGGTCGCTGGCCATCGCCGCCTACAACTGCGGCCCGGGCAACGTTAACAAAGCGATCGCCCGCTCGGGAGGCAAGAACTTCTGGGAGATTTACGACTACCTGCCCCGCGAGACGCGCGGCTACGTGCCGGCCTTCATCGGTGCGTCGTACGCCTACGCCTACCACCGCCAGCACGGCATCGAGCCGACCGAAGCCCCGATTCCCCTTTCGGTGGACACCGTCCGGATCAACAAACTGATGCACCTGGGGCAGATCTCCTCGACGATCGACCTGCCGATCGAGACCCTGCGCCAGCTCAATCCGCAGTACAAACTCGACATCATCCCGGCCACGACCAAGCCCTACACGCTGGTCCTGCCGCAGCGGTATGTCATGCAATACATCGCTCACGAGCCTGAAATCCAAGCCAAAGACTCGATGTACCTCAAGGAGTACATCAACCCGGCCAACATCGACAAGAAACGCCAGGAGCGCAGCGGATCGGTCTACGTGGTCAAAAAGGGCGACACGCTGGGAGCCATCGCCCGCCGTTACCGCGTGACCACGGCGCAGATCATGCGCTGGAACAAGCTCAAGAGCGCCCACAAACTCCGCATCGGACAACGGCTCCGCATCGAAGGCAGGTAATGAACACCGATCACGATACCATCGTCGCCCCTGCAACCGCCGCCGGAGGGGCTATCGCCGTCATCCGCATCAGCGGCGGAGAAGCCTTCGCCGTCTGCGACCGGATATTCCGGGGCCGGCGGCCGCTCGCCGAGGCAGACGGCTACACGGTGCATTACGGTACGGTAGCCGAGGGCGACCGCGTGATCGACGACGTGCTGGCGGCCGTTTTCCGCGCCCCGCACTCCTACACGGGCGAAAACTCGGTCGAAATCTCGTGCCACGGCTCCTCCTACATCGTCTCGGAAATCCTCCGGCTGCTGACCGCCGCGGGAGGACGCATGGCCCAGCCGGGCGAATTCACCATCCGCGCCTACCTGGCCGGGAAACTCGACCTCTCGCAGGCCGAGGCCGTGGCCGACATGATCGCCTCGTCGTCACGCGCCGCACATGCGCTGGCCTCGACGCAGATGCGCGGCGGATACTCCGAAGAGCTCGAATCGCTGCGCGAAAAACTGCTGAACCTCACCTCGCTGCTGGAACTGGAACTCGACTTCTCGGAGGAGGATGTGGAGTTCGCCGACCGTACGGCGCTGCGCGCGACGATGCAGCGCATCGCTGCGGAGATCGACCGCCTGCGCAGTTCGTTCGCACTGGGCAACGCCATCCGGGAGGGCGTCGCCGTGGCCATCGCCGGAGCGCCGAACGTCGGCAAATCGACGCTGCTCAACCGACTTCTGAACGAGGAGCGGGCCATGGTCTCGGAGATCGCCGGAACCACGCGCGACGTGATCGAGGAGTGCGCCAACATCGGCGGCGTGCTTTTCCGGTTTCTCGACACGGCCGGCATCCGCCCGACCGACGACCGGCTCGAACAAATGGGCATCCAGCGCACGATGTCGAGCATCGAACGGGCGCGGATCGTCATTCATATGGTCGACGCCTCGACGCTCACGGGTCCGGTTCCCGCCCCGGATTTTCCGCTCCGTCCCGGGCAGAAACTCCTGACCGTCGTCAACAAGACCGACAAGGCTCCGGCCGCATGGCGGCTTCCCGAAGGCGTTGTCGGCATTTCGGCCAAACACGGCGAGGGTATCGACGCCCTGTGCGACGCCCTGCGGGAGTCCGTCGACACCGAAGCGCTCTACCACGGCGACCCGGTCGTCTCGAACAGCCGCCATTACGAGGCGCTTTCAGCGGCCCGCGAGGCACTCGGTGAAGCCCTCGAAGGTCTCGCCCACGGCCTTCCGACCGATCTTTTGAGCGAAGAAATCCGCCAGGTCATCACCCACCTCGGCGCCATCACCGGGCACGGAATCACTCCGGACAGCGTTTTGGAGCATATTTTCAAAAATTTCTGCATCGGCAAGTAACGGCTTGAAAACAGCCATAACCAACTATAACCATTTAGAATAAAGTCGCTGTATATCAGCGACTTTTGTTTTTATATACTTTCCAGACCGTATTTGGAAGTAACGGTTTTTATCCATATTTTTCATACGTATTTCTACCGTGACAGAAATTCACGGTTTGCCCAAATATCACAGTGACGCATTAGTTGACGTGTGTTGACAATGGTTTACATGTGTGGACAAAAAGGGAAATTAAAATTCATGTAAAATGGCAGAAAATAGGACGAAAATATGGAAGTAAAAAGAATTTGTCAATGGTGCGGAAAACCGTTCATCGCACAGAAAACAACAACCTGTTATTGCAGCCCGCAATGCTCGAAACGAGGTTACAAACACCGCATGATGGAGCGGAAGATGGAGCTGCGCCATATGCAGGAGATGCAGGAATTGCGCTCGTCGCTGGAAAAGCAGGAATACTTCACTTTTTCGCAGGCAGCACGTCTGATGGGTGTAAGCCGCCAGTACATCTACAAACTGGTAAAGGAAGAGAAACTCCGTGCATCCCGTCTCAGCGGAAAAATGTCGTTGATACGGAAAGCCGACATCGAACTCATGCTCAAAAGCAAACCTTATGAACGGCTGGTAGCAAAAAACGACTTTGACATCACCGAGTATTACACCGCTGAGGAGATTGCACAGAAATATAAGGTCAATGCCAAATGGGTATGGACTTATACACGACAGCACAAGGTTCCGAAAGTGAGAATCCGCCAGTTTAACTATTACAGCAAGAAACATATTGATGCGGCCTTTGCCAAATATGAGGTGGACTCCGACCTGACGGAATGGTACACTCCAGAAGATATTCAGGAGAAGTACGGCATGACACGTGTCGCCATCCGTTCGCACGTCTACCGCAACAATATCCCATCGAAAAAAGAACACGGGCAGATATTCTATTCCAAACTCCACTTCGACCTTTCGAAGAACTCTGCAGAGGAGAGCAAGGCCGAATACTACACCGTCAAGGAGGCAATGGAAAAATTCAACCTCTCCCGTGACTCGGTTTATAATATCCTGCAATTCCATCAGATCAGCCGAGAGAAGAACGGGCGCTTCGTCCGCTTCCTGAAAGTGGACTTTGACCGGGTTATGGGTGTCCGTAAGTGACCTGATTATAGGCTACCGTAAATTATTCCAAAATTAATCTTCACTGAAGGTGGTCTGCATGGTTACATTACAGTGATTTGCCAGCGAATTAATAATAACCATAAAAAATATAACATTATGAACGATTGTAAAACCGTAACATTAAGAACACGTCCTTTGAAAAACAGGATGCTGTCGTTTTATCTGGATTATTATCCTGGGTATAGAGACAAGGAAACAATGAAAGTTATCCGTCATGAATCGCTTGGCATCTATATATATGCCAATCCGAAGAACAAGCGGGAACAGGACTTCAACGAGGTAATGGCCGAGAAGGCTGAAGCCATCCGTTGCCGCAGGTTCGAGTCGGTAGTGAATGAACGGTATGATTTCTTCGACAAGTACAAACTCAAGGCTGATTTCCTGGAGTATTTCCGTAATCAGCTCCGTAAACATGATCCAAAGTGGGAATTTGTCTATCTCCATTTCAGCAACTTCGTGCATGGGAAATGTACTTTTGAGGAGCTCGACATTGATCTCTGCAACAAGTTCCGTGAGTACCTGTTGACGGCAAAGAAACTCAAGCGTAACGGACACATCACACGAAACTCCGCATCGGGATATTGGTCTACATTCAGGGGACTTCTGAAAATCCTCTACCGTAACGGACTGATCCGCAACAACGTCAACGACTTCCTCGAAAAGATCGAGACCGAGGACGTAGTCAAAGATTATCTTTCAGTGGAAGAACTCTACAAGCTGGCCGAGACACCTTGCAAGAAGCCCGTACTGAAGACGGCATCCCTCTTCTCGTGCATGACCAGCCTGCGCATCAGCGACATCCTCGCCCTCTGCTGGGAGGACATCGTGGACTATTCGGCCGGTGGCAAGTGCGTACACATCATCACCAAGAAGAATCGCTCCGAGGACATCATCCCCATCAGCGAGGAAGCACTGGACCTGATCGGCTACAGCCCCGACAAGCGGGGAATGGTATTTAAGGGATTACAGCGCAGCTGGACCCAGACTTACATGAAAGGGTGGATTCGTTCGGCTGGAATCACCAAGAAGATCACATTCCACTCCTATCGTAGAACATTCGCTACGCTGCAAGCGGCTGCCGGAACGGACATCCGTACCATACAAAGCATGATGGCTCACAAGAGTATAACCACAACCCAAAGGTACATGAAAGTAGTGGACAGCAACAAGCGTGAAGCCAGCAAGAAAATCACCCTGATGCGGAAAGACTGACAGGCATTTTGACCACCTGTTTTAGCGGATATAGTTTGATTTTGAGCGAAAAATCGGACTATATCCGTAATTTTTGTGTAAAATCGTATGATTATAACTCATTATTTATCAGTATCTGGAATAACGCACATAACTTTGGCGTACAGTAATTCCAAATAGTGATAGAAGATGACAAATACAGAACAAATCCGAACTAAGAAAATAAGTTTTATCCTTGCGCTATCCGTTCTCATTTTTGCGGCCATAGCCACTTATTTTACCCTTTGCCATGACATCAACATCATGCGCATAACAACTCCTGTAATTCTCGGACTGGCGATGTCCATCATATTGTGTGGAGTCCTGCAGAAATTTTTCTATAATTGGCTGACGAAAAATCCTATCCACTTCTCTTTTGGTGAACAATCCTCTCCTGTTATAGAATCAGAGAGCACCACAGAGCCTGTTTGTATTGCCGAAACACCGCCTACCGAACAACCGGCAGATTCTTCTGAACAGGAGTATTCTCCATCCCCACAGTCAAATCAAGAACCTGTCGTCCCCGATTGTTCCAAAGAATCTCATTTGGAAAAGTATGATTCCATTCTGGAAGAACTCAAAGAGAAAGAATTGAAAAGGCAAGTAAAGGTTATGGATGCGATTCGGGAATATGTAACCATCAAGACTGCCCCCTATCTCTCCAAAGAGGCTATAGCGACTCTCATTTCCAACATTGAGTACATGGCTTGTGATCAGCCGGAGCTCTATAAACCGATTCGTTCCAATATTGACAATCCGCTACGTTCACCAGGACTTCGTCATCTGGCGTGGAATGTAGGTGAACGATTGAGAGTACCATTGGCGAAAAGAGCCGTCTTTATCAAAAAATCATTTCCATACGAACTTGAAAACGCGAGTATTGAATATCTCAGGCTTAATTTGCGGGATCAGGTAGCAAGTCAGATTCCAATTGATGTACCTGAAAAGGGAGACTATCGCTTCCATTTGGAAACAGATAACGATGAGTCGTAACAAAAAACGTATGCAGATGAAATAATTAATCCGGTCTGTATTGTTCTGCAAAACTTCATTGGGTTGGTTCGCAGCATGTTAAACGATTAAAAAGTTATAATATGAAAACAGACCAACTTACATTCAATGACTTGCCGGCAGTAGTCGGCGAACTTTGCGACCGGATTGCAAGCATGGAAAATCTGCTGACGGAAAAACTGTCCAAGCAGCATGAAGTCAAAGAAAACACGCACGTCCCCATGACTGTGCAGGAAGCTTGCGCCTATCTCAAAATGCCGTTATCGACATTTTATTACAAGGTCAAAAAAGATGATATTCCAGTCATCAAGCAAGGGAAACATCTATACATTTACCGGGATGAACTGGACAAATGGCTGGAATCCTCCCGAAAGAATCCGGCTCCGCAAACTTTCGAGGAAGAGAACGAAGCCATGCTCGCTTCCCATCGCCGTAAACCTAACCTTAAAAACTGGTAATGATGGAGAAGACGGACGAAACGATACCTTCACGTGAGGAACTGGCAGTTTATATAGAGGAAGCAGCCGTGAGCGTCACGAATAACTATGAAGAGGCGCCGGCGGTGTTGATGGTGGATGATGCTGTTATAGGCACCTTGGGGAATTTCAGCGCTTCCATCGGGAAAGCCAAAAGCAAGAAGACTTTCAACGTTTCGGCCATTGCCGCATCAGCATTGAGTGGCCGCACTGTTCTTCGTTACCGTTCCATGTTCCCCGAGAACAAGAGGAAGATTCTGTATATCGACACGGAGCAGGGACGCCATCATTGTCAACAGGTACTGAAACGCATCCTGCGTTTGGCGGAAATGCCGGATGACAAGGTGCCGGAAAATCTGATTATGCTGTCTCTGCGCAAGTTTGCACCAAGAGTGCGTCTGTTGATAGTCGAAGAAGCTATCGGCACCACACCTGATTTGGGTCTGGTCATTATAGATGGCATCCGTGATTTCCTTTACGACATCAATTCATCCAGTGAATCTACCGAAGTTATCTCGAAATTCATGCAGTGGACGGACGACAAACAAATCCATATCCATACTGTCCTGCATCAGAACAAGAATGATGAACATGCGCGTGGTCACATCGGCACGGAACTCAACAACAAGGCGGAAACCATCCTGCAGGTAGAAGTGGACAAAGAGGACAAAGCCATAAGTGTGGTCGAAGCTGTGCACATCCGGGACCGGGACTTTGAACCTTTCGCTTTCCGCATAAACGAAGACGTCCTGCCCGAACTGGTAGAACCATATCTGTCCAAAGAGAAGAAGAGCGGGCGACCAACCAAAGAACCGTTCGATCCGCAGAGGGAGATTCCTGAGCCTGTACATCGTGCTGCAGTGGATGCCGCTTTTGCCAATGGCAATATCGGCAGCTATGATGACTACCTGGAACGTCTGAAGGAAGCTTACGGATTGCACAATGTAAAGCTCGGCTACAACAAGGCAGTCAAGGTTGCCACCTTTCTTGGCAACAAGCAGATGGTCATAAAGGAGGGGAAAAATTATATTCTCAATCCGGAATACCATTACTGAGTACAACTTTACTTTATTGTATGGGCGTATATATTAGAATAAAGCAAAGTCGGCAGGAAATCATCATGTGGGATATTCATTTTCTCCCCTCTTTTAGCGGATAATAATATCCTGCATTTCCTTGTCCAACTGCCAATTCATTATACGCATCCGATATGGCTTGCGGGGAAGCATAAACAGGTAACTGTTTCGAGATATGCCAAGGTATAACCTCACTGCGTTACGGTTGTACATTGGCGCTCTTGACTGCTCAGTTCCTTCGCCAGTACGGTACTCGCAAGCTCGCACCTTTTCAACCATTATAACAACGATTCAAATGAAAGAAGATATTGTCAATACATCAACTTCCCCGAAAGAAACAAGAAGTGTCTTTGTCGGGGCAAAAGTCACTCCCAGCCAGAGAGACCATATAAAATCACTGGCCGAACAATGCGGCATGACCGTAAGCGATTACATATTGTCATGTGCGTATAACTTCAAGCCCAAAGCGAGGCTCACGAAAGAAGAGGCTGCACTGCTGCAGAATCTGGACAATTGTCGTTCTGATCTCGTAAAATATACCTCCGCACTTCACGGAATGTCCACAAAGCAGCGGATGGTAATGTTCAATCAGATTCCGTTCATGGTCGGCTGGCTCGGAGAACTTTCCAATGTTGCCGAAGGCGTCTGCCAATTCCTGGAAGCCGTAAAGGAGAAAAACAGAATTCCGTCCAACCCTCAATCCGAAGAAAAATGATTGCAAAAGCCAAAGCCATATCTTACGGTATCAATGACCTTCGTTATATTACTGGCGAATCAAAGCACAAGAAGCATCCGGAAAAAATATATCGGGTATTGGACAATCTGTTGCCCCCGGATCTGGACGCTATGGGAATATGGAACTCCATGCAATTGACCCTTTCCCAGCATCGGCCGATAAAGAATTCCATAATCAGAATAGAGTTGAGTCCATCGCCTGAGCATACCAGTTTCTATGACATTGAGGACTGGCAAAAGCTCTGGCACGAATTCGCCGAAGAGTTCGACAAACAAACGATTACCGGCAAGGACGGGAAAGTCCGTTCCAGCCCAACCAATCTGGCAAACAGCAAATACACGGTTTACCTGCACATGGAATCCAAAGGGAAAGTTCCCCATCTCCATGCCGCAATTTGCCGCTTTGATGAAAACGGGAACATCAACAATGACCATAACATCCATCTTCGGGCACAACGTGCAGCAGAGCGAGTTGCAGTGAAACGTGGCTGGAATACTGCGGAAGAAATCCGAAGTCGCAACATTCCGGAAGTAAGCAGAGAGTGCATGGAGGTATTGAGAACCATGCCATCATGGTCATGGGAAGAATACAAGAAGGCACTTGCCCGGAGAGGCTATTCCGTATATGAACGGAAAGACAAGAAAGATGTTCTCCGTGGATATGCGATCCTCAAAGGAAATGCCAAATACAAGGCTTCCGAATTGGGAGTGGCCCGTAACCTGATGATTTCCAAACTTCCCCGAACCTGGCAAAAGCTACACTACCGGGAGAGACTTGCCGCTCAGGTCAATCCTTATCAGAGCCATCGGCCGGAACCTGTTCAAAGAGCGACAGCCAATATGGACTATACTCACTATCGTTCCGGCTCGGTATCCTACACGCTTTCTTCCAATAGCGGAAGGGAACAGCGTTTCTATATTCCGGAGCGGGTACTTGACTATTTCAACGAAGAGTTCGACTACCGGGAGGTTGCCAACAGCAGTGAGCTGACCGACATAGCCGTAGCTATCTTTGTTGGTATGCTTGATACGCCAGCCGTATCTGCCGGAGGTGGTGGCGGAGGTTCGCAAAGCGACCTTCCCTGGCGGGACAAGGACGATGACGACCTGCAATGGGCCCGCCGCTGTGCCCGTGCTGCAAACCTCCTATTGGGCAAGAAACCGAGAACAGGATTAAGACGATAAAGTCATGGAACAAGCACACAAAAAGCGGCCGCCTCGTGCGACCGCTAATAGTCCTCCAGGATTGCCGGATATGGGAGAAATTATTTTATAAATCTGCAAAATTTATATAACTATCTGTGAGAATTATTACTGAAAATTGTGCAAAAGATGTAGGAACAAGCAGAAAAATTTAAACAATCTGTCATTATGGATACCATCACCAAATTCAAAAGAATTATAGTAAATTAGCACGAAATAATTCGTAAAGTTAAGTTATATTTTCATGCCACATTTTGTATTCTACAAGTTGGTTTTCACTATCTTTTTTTCGCCGATATCACGTTTTTGGGAATCACAGAACAATTAAGAGCGAAGAAATCTGGTATAGTAGTTTCTTCGCTCTATAACATAATTTTATTTCACCAGCGACTTGAATACTTTATCTATACAGCGTTTTTTCTGTTCCATATTGGGATGAACATATAAGTTCAGCGTAGTTGATATGTTTGAGTGTCCCAATAGCACACTAACAGTTTTATAATCACAACCGACTTCTATACAGCGAGTCGCAAAGCTATGGCGTAGTCCATGGTACTTTAATTTTGGAATATCAAGTTTCTCCATCAGCCTTTTATAGTAGTTGCGATACGTACGTGGTTCTGTCGGACGTTCATCATTGGTTAGGATGTAATAGTCATCGTTAACTACTTTTTTCAAAGGCTTCAACATTCCTAGCAACTCTTTATTCATCGGAATCTCGCGACAGGAGTTTTTGGTCTTTGGTGTGTTTATGACCAGCTCCGTGTGCTTTTTTTCCCCTTCTATAATATAGATACGTTCTATTGTTCGATTAACGGTTAGTATTCCATCAGTGACATTGATGTCACTCCATTTCAAAGCGCAGATTTCTCCTATACGTAGCCCTGTACTAAGACTGATATAAATACCAAGTCCCATGAATGTAAAATGATTTTGGATATGGTTTAATATCTTCCTATGGTTAGTAACGGACAGAACATCCAATACTTTGTTCTCTGAACTTGGGGGATATTTGATGTCCCATTCATAATAAGTCATCCATTCCTTTTTCACTCCGAACTTCATTACCATTTTAAGGACTATCAGAATATCCTTGACCGATTTAGTGCTTAATCCACTTTCAATTTTGTGCAAAACAAAAGCTTGAACACTCTGTTCCGGAAGTGAATTATCCTCTCCGAAAGTCGGAAGAATATGGTTCTCCAAGATCAATACGTATGCAGCCATAGTGGACTGTTTCACATAAGGCCGCTTGTACTCTTTCCATGCAGCCGCAATTTCTCTAATAGTTTTATGAATCATGATTTTTTAATAATTGGTTCTTATAATTAGAGAAATATAAACCATAATGTTCCGGCTTTACGATTTACGGAGTTTACGGGGGAGTGGGAAATTGTTTCGCTTAAAGATATAGCAGTTGTAAATCCAAAATCAGAGCCACTTCTAAACAAATTTTTCTATATTGACTTGGAGTCTGTTGAAAAAGGAGAACTGAAAAAAATACAAGAAATATTGCAAGAAGAAGCCCCAAGTAGAGCACAGCGTGTTATAAGCAATAATGATATTTTGTTTCAATGTGTACGTCCATATCAGAAAAACAACTACATCCATAGAGTTAAGAATACTAGTAACATACAGTGGATTGCTTCGACAGGATATGCTCAAATTAGAACGACAGAATCACCCAACTATATCTATCATCTATTGAATACTGATGGATTCAATAGAAAGGTAATGGTTCGGTGTACTGGGTCAAGTTACCCGGCTATCAATAGTGAAGATTTATCTGCGATTCGCTTTTATCTTTCTACGGACAAAAAAGAACAATGTAAAATAGCTCGGTTATTAGATTTACTTGATGAGCGAATCTCTACCCAAAACAAAATCATTGAGAAATATGAATCCTTAATTCAGGCAATGTGCGATACCTTAATAGAATCAGAACAGCTTAAAGTCGAATTGTCTTTTAATGATTTTGGTAAACCATATTCAGGTTTATCAGGTAAAAGTGCAGAAGATTTTGGTAATGGGTGGCCCTACATAACATATATGAATGTCTATCAGAATCAAATCATTGATATAACCGATGTTGGTTTAGTCAAAATCAATGAGACAGAGCAACAATCGGTTGTCCGCTATGGCGACATTCTTTTCACCTTGTCATCTGAAACACCGGATGAAGTTGGAATGGGTGCAGTGTATTTGGGAGATGCTTATCCTTTATACCTGAATAGTTTTTGTTTTGGTGTCCATATCACAGATGAAAGTAAGATTTTTTCTCCATTTTTAGCATACTATATTTCAACCAAAACATTTAGAAAGGCTGTTTTTCCATTGGCACAAGGCAGTACACGTTTCAATTTGCAAAAAAATGATTTTATGAAGAAAATCTTTCATTTTCCAACGGTGAAAAAACAAAGCGAGATATACTCCGTTCTCAAAGCCTATTCGGATAAGCTTTCTATCGAAAAGAATATAGTCAATTTACTTTGTGAACAGAAAAGTTACCTCTTACGTCAGTTGTTTATATAAACATTTGCCGCAAAAGATAATTCTTCTGTAATTGAATCCTTTTTAGGTAATAGACTTCTAAATTTAATCGTTGCTCAACACTTTCAAACACATTGCAAATTTGCTCTTGACAAGTCAAAGGTGGTATATGTAACATAATCTTTCCCAAAGATGTTTGGTTAATGCTTGCTTGTGAAACTGCTTTATTGCATATGCTTTGAAAATGCTTAATAGCCATGCTGGTACATAGTATCAAGTGGAGAAAACGAGGTATTACCAATGACGGTTTTGGAATTATTCGCAATAGATTCATGCCATGGTATAAATTATATTCTTTATCGACAAAGGCTGTATTGCCGATGTACTGTATGCTGTTTATGTTACTAAACAAAATATCACCAACATTCAATTTATATTCGCTGGGGATATCTTGTACATACCCTACACGTAACATATCAATGCGATGCTTGCTTATTGTTTCTATTCGAGATACGGCATATGCTGTTTTATGACTAACCTGATTGCCTGAATACCCGCTTCTAATGTCAGCTAATTCACATAATCTATATTCATTCCAATATTCACTTGGACGCAGTACCTTTTGGCTAATTGCCTGAATTAAGGATTTGTATTCGTAAATTAAAGGGATTCGCAATAATATGATGATCCAAAACCAAGGAGATTATATTGCTTTACAAGATATTGCAGATATATATCAACCTAAAACGATTCTTTCAACGGACTTAACAGAAGATGGTTATCTTGTATATGGTGCGAATGGTATTATTGGTAAATACCATTTATATAATCATGAGAAAGAACAAATCTGCATTACATGCCGTGGAAATACTTGCGGAACGGTTAATTATACAGAGCCTAAATCATGGATAACAGGAAACGCCATGGTTATAAATACCGATAATTTTGCTGAAAATGTAAATAAACGATATTTATTTCATTACCTATCGTCTATAAATTTCAATAGCATTATATCCGGGTCAGGTCAACCACAGATTGTTCGTCAACCTTTGGCCAAACTAAAGATCATTCTCCCTGAGCTAACAATCCAAGAACATATTGCAAAGTGTTTAGATACTATACTTGCCAAAATAAAGAATGAACAAACTTCCTTACAAGCAATCCAGATACAGAAATCGTATCTGTTGTCGCAGATGTTTATATAAACATTTGGTGCAATAAATATTGTTTTTGCAAGTTAAACGATACAAGAATATTTTGCTCCAAAAAGAGTTTGCTCTCCAATTTTCCAAGTACATTTGCAATACGCTTTTGTTCGGAAAGTGGAGGACAATATATTTTCGCATTACCATAATCCTTGAAGTAGATATGTGGTATTGCCATTCCTGTTTTGTACGACTGAAAATTAAACACAGACAGAACGAAGTATAGATATCGTACATCATAGTTACTTAAGGCTGTAAGATAGTTGAGCGTGCCAATTATCGAAAAATCACCTTGTGCGTAGGACACTGTTCCTACACCTGAACCGTCTTTGATTATCAGTATCGAATCACCATTCATTTGCGGCATATCGGTATATCCGAGTAAGCCGTTTGCGCCAAACACTTTATACAATCCGCTGTGTGAGACTTCTCTTTCTTGAAGCGTTGAACTGTGGCACTCTAAACATTGAGCGATAGTAGTATTAGGTTCTCCTTTGGTTGTTAGTAAAATTGTAATCCCTTTAATTAAGGATTGCAGTTTCTCAATGATTTTGTTTTGCAATCTAATACGTTCATCTAATATAGATATGAATTTTGCAATTCTCTTTTGTTCCATATTTGTTGGAATAGAGAACGCATACTCTTCCATTTGGTTTTTGTCTCCACGTGGCATTTTGACTCCTTTTATACCACTCATGACATAATTGATAAACCGATCTGATGCTATGACATAGTACAAGAAATACTTGTCGCATTTATTTCCTCGTAAGACAAGTACATCTGCGCTGCATCCACCTTTTCTATCTGCAAACCAAACCTTTTTTAGATAAGGACGTATGTTTGATAATAAAATGTCTTCATTTTGGTATTTTATTACATTCACATTTGCTGGCATAGAGGAAGAGCATTGTATGCCTTCAAAATCCTGTAAAATATTTTCTGTTGAAATATAATTATTATTGTTGAGTAATGCAGTAGAAATCCTCTGTTTCTGAAACTCAGCAATTTCTTTTAAATGCACATGTTTCCACTCTCCGCTAAACTCCGGGAATCTCAAAGCCGGAACATTAAGGACTTTTTTATCGTTATTATTTGCCATAGTCACTATTCATTATCAGAGTTAATTTCAAATGGCAACAAGTTGTCACCATCATTAAAACGGTCGAAATCCGAGCTAAACAAACGGTCTTGAATGACACGGTATTTCTCAAATTCGGTTTCAGCAAATTTTTTGGCGAATTCGGCCGTAACCTTGCCGGCATCAGAAAGGATTGCATCTCCACCAGCTTCAAGAATGATGTCTATACGTTTTGCCCAATCTTCCATCGTCATGGGTATATGACGCTTTGCCATACGTTCAGCCATATCCAACACGGCATTGACCAAACGTCCCATATCTTCCAGTTCTACGCCTTTCAGATAGTTTTTTGCAATGCTTACATCAGTCTTTACAATTTTTCCGTCAGGGGCATTCTCCCATGTAGTCAGTCCCATATGCTCTTTCTCTGCATCGGCTCTATTCACGATCAGTTCTGCGGCAGTATGACCATGTACGGCATAGTGCATTTTGTTCTGGACTTTTTTAAAGAACAGTTTTGTGGTCGGAGCATCACGGTTATAGTCAATTGCAGTGGCATAAATATCGGTAAGTTTCTGATAAAAACGGCGTTCACTCAACCTTATCTCCCTGATTTCGGCAAGCAAATGTTCAAAATAATCTTCACCAATGAAAGAACCGTTTTCCATTCTCTTTTTGTCTATCACGTAGCCTCGGATAGCAAACTGACGAAGTATACATGTTGCCCATTGGCGAAATTGTGTCGCCCGTACGGAATTGACCCTATAACCGACAGATATAATTGCATCGAGGTTATAAAACATAGTCTGATAGTTTTTTCCGTCGGAAGCAGTTGCCGAGTTTTTCTCGGTAACTGAATCCTTGACGAGTTCTCCTGATGCAAATATATTTTTCAAATGCAAGCCGATATTATCACTGGAACAATCGAATAGTTGAGCCATAGCTTTTTGCGTAGCCCAAATCGTTTCGTCCTTATACATCACTTGAATCCCATCTTCTTTGCCTTCAAGAACAAATATCAGGAACTCTGCCGTACTGTTTCTTATCTCAAACCGTTTTGCCATACCTCCACTTATTCAACTAGTCCCAATTCTTTCAAATACACCTCAATCTCTTTGTCCAGTTCAGCACGTTTGGCTTCAAGTTCTTTAATTTCTGCCATTACAGCCTTGATGTCGATAGGTTCTTCTTCCTCGAAGGTATCAACATACCTGGGAATATTCAGGTTGTAGTCATTATCAGCAACTTCTTTTAAGGTAGCAAGATGGCTGTATTTTTCTATTTCTTTACGGTCACGGTAGGTTTCAACAATCTTCTGTACGTGCTGTGGACGAAGCTTGTTTTGAGTCTTTACTTTTTCAAACTCCTTGCTTGCGTCAATGAACAGGATATTGTCATCTTCCTTGCGGCATTTTTTGAAGACAAGAATACAGGTCGGAATACTTGTACCATAGAATATGTTGGCTGGCAATCCTATAATGGCATCTATGTAGTTTTTCTTTTCTATGAGGAAACGACGGATAACACCTTCTGCGTTTCCACGGAACAATACACCATGAGGAGCAACACAAGCCATTGTACCACCTTCATTCAGGTGGTAAATCATATGCAAAATGAAAGCATAATCGGCCGTTTTCTTCGGTGCGAGTCGTCCGGCTTTGCTGAAACGATCATCATTATTAAACTTATCAGCTGCACTCCATTCGGCAGAGAACGGTGGATTTGCGACTACTGCATCGAACTGGGTATCGCCGAAAGCATCCCATTCTAGTGTATCGCCGTTTTCTATCTTGAAGTTGCTGAACTTGATTCCGTGAAGAAGCATATTCATTCGGGCAAGGTTATAGGTAGTCGGATTCTTTTCCTGTCCGTAAATATATACTGCCTTTCCTATACTTGCAGCACGTAACAACAACGAACCGCTGCCACAAGTAGGATCATACACATTGCGCAGACGCTGGTGGCCGATAGAAACAATCTCCGCCAATATACGACTGACTTCCTGAGGCGTATAGAACTCTCCCGCTTTCTTTCCGGCTCCAGCAGCAAATTGGGAAATCATGTATTCGTAGGCATCACCGAGAATATCAATTTCCTGTGAGGCTTCCACACCAAAATCTATATCATCCAAAGCAAGAAGTACATTGCTGACCAATGTATTCTTGTCGTCAGCAGTCTTACCCAACTTAGGAGAAGCCAAATCAATATCAGAGAATAGTCCTCCGAAATCCTCTTCGCTATCCTGTCCAAGTGTACTGTCTTCTATGCGTTTCAACGAACGTTCCAGCATTGGCAGGATATTTTCTTTCCGTTTGATAGTGTCTATCACAGATGAAAACAGATATTTGGGCTCTATAAAATAACCGATATTTTCCAAGCACTGGTTTTTGACCTCTTCCTGTAACTCCATTGCATCGGCATCAGTCATATCCCACAATTCTTTAAAAGTGACTTCGTCATCTTCAAGTGCACTGTTGGCGTATTTCTCTATTTTTTCCGACAAGTATTTATAAAAGATAAACCCCAAGGTAAAATACATAAAGTCGCTTGCCGACATATTGCCACGCAAACGGTTTGCGACCTCCCAAAGCTGGTCACGAAGTTTCTGTTGTAATTCTTCGCTCATATTATTTCAATATTTCTTTAACAACCTGTTTTATTCTTATACACATATCACATAACCATGTACAACCGTCATTCCAATTATCCTTATCATTCATATCACCCATGGAATGAAGAACCAAAAAGCGACTGGCTTTTTTATTGTCATCCAAACGCCATTCAATTTCATTAGGATCTGACACTCCTAATGTTTTGGCAACCTGTTCTTCATTTTCTTTAAACTTTGCAATGATATCCTTGTCTTCATTAACATATAATCCTGCTGATAAACAATTATTTTTAGTGTTTAATGTCATACAAAGATGATAGGCTGAAGACCCCATTCCAAGGTCATACCAATGCTGCGCTTGTGGTTTTCGCAATTTAAATTCCTTAATGAAGGCTGAATGTTTCGGAGCCTCATTATTGAATTGTTCCCAAAAAGCCAGCTTTAAGTTTTCTGTTTCTGATAGGCCGGAAGTTTTTTTCATAGCTTTTGCCCAATTATTAGGGCGTTCTACAATATTGAATTTAGGAGCTGGCTCTGAATCATTGATTTTCCATAATTCTATCTCAATCAGGAAAAACTCAAATTTATCATCAGTATGTTGATTCAACCATTCTATTGCCTGTTTATGTTCATCTCGTGCTTTCTTGACAATCCAAATGATTACTTCTGCATCTTTTCCCGAAGCATAAGTAATAATCTTTCCCAAATGGTCATGATTAGTCTCTTCCAATTGGTTTTCGATTATAATCCGTCGTCCTGTACCTTCTTCCGTTGCGTATAAGTCAACACTAAAATCACCAACATTGGATTCTTGTTCTTCAAGAACTATATCTATACCTACAGCTTCGCTAAGAATTTCTAAATTTTCTTCTTTAGCCAACCAAGGAGTAAAATCTTTGGCTTCATGCTTCCATATAGAGCGTAAATCCGTTATCTGTTCTAGTTTCCCTAATTTCATGATAAAATAATCTTTGTTTATTCCCAACTAAAAGTTCTTATAATACCACGCAGACGGTCAAGAATGCGTGTCAATGCTTTTCTGGTCTTTATCAGGCCAAGATGTTTCTCTTTCAAAGCCTTTTGTATGATTTCCGGCTGTTCCTTCTGGAGATAATCGTATTCTTTCAAATAATGAGTCAATACATCGGAAGGAATACCCTCGTCTTCCGATAAAGAGCATACTGCCTTTTCCCGTTCTGTAGTAATATATTGATTCAACCGTTCTTCCAAATCGCTAGTGCCATCCGCTTTTTTACGTTGCACCATAAAATTCTCCTTATCCTCATCCACATTCTTTTGGATAAAACCGTCAATGAGTTTCGCCTTGCTACGCATTTCTGCATCTTTAATCATTGTGTCAATGATATACTGACGGCGATCTGCATAATCGGCACTATATGGGTCAAGTTCAGCAATGAGTTCAAGTATATAAGCTACATTGATAACATCACTATGTAGAAGTTCCAGACAGAAATCCACATCCTCCAATCCTTGATTATTTCCGTAAGGGACAGGTTCTTCGGCAACTACAGATGGACTGGCAGGTGTATCGATAAATCCGATAGTAATGTCGAGATATTTACTTTTGTAGTCATTAAATTGCTGTTCTGTCATTCCAAGATCTTCCGCATCTTCATTGTAATCTTCATATATTTGGATTTCAGCATGTTTACGGATAATGTCACGGAAGGCCAGTACAAAGTCTTTCTTGTCTTTTTCGCTTTGCAGAATGTCAATACAACTTGGATTAGGGTATTTTTTCAAAAAATCCGATGCCAACTGTCTGTATTCTTTTTTTACTTCCTCGTATGGCGGCCTTATAATATCCTCCAGGTTGTTGGAGTTGCTGAACAGCTTGATTGCCGTATCTACATTGGATTTCAAATCACGGAAACATACAATTTTGCCGAATCTTTTTCTCTCATTCAATACGCGGTTTGTACGGCTAAAAGCTTGTAGTAAAGAGTGATATTCCAAATTCTTATCCACATAAAGCGTATTCAGCTTCTTGCTGTCAAAACCGGTAAGAAACATTCCTACAACAAGACAAAGATCAAGCGGTTTCATATCCGCTTTCTTCTTTTTCATGCGCAGGTTTATATCATCGTAGTATGCCCGGAAATTTTCTGTTGTAAATGAAGTACCGAACATTTCATTATAGTCATCCATGATGGCCTGCAATTCGTCAGCATCTCCTACACTACCACTTACATATTGCCCTGTACCCATTCCTGTCTGTTCGTCATCCTGACTGCCGTTAGCTGCGTATGTAAATACCGCACCTATGCGGATTTTAGGATTCAGAGATTTGAATATCTTATAATAACGGATAAGCATGGGTACAGACTGCACGGCAAACAGTGCATCAAATTCCCCGTCAAAAGTTGACTTGCTGAAATTATTGAGGATGAACTTTGCTATTTCCTCCATACGGGTGGCATTTTCTTTTTCCACCTCTTCATTTCCATGATAATACTCTACAAGGAACCCCAATACATTTTCATCAGCAATGGCATCCTTGATGAGGTATTTATGCAGACAATTCCCAAAGATTTCTTTTGTGGTATGCCCGTCCACCGCATTCTCCGCAAAGATAGGAGTACCCGTAAAACCGAATACTTGAGCATTGTCAAAGAACTTCATTATTCGTTTGTGACTTTCCCCAAAGTGGCTTCTGTGGCACTCATCGAATATCATAACAATGCGAGAGTGGCGTATTGCTTCTATCTTGTTACTGTACCAAGTCTTGCTGACGGCAGCATTGAGTTTTTGGATAGTAGTAATGATAATTTTGGAATTACTTTGTAGACGTTTTACTAATTCATCAGTATTATCCGTACCATCCACCGCACCTGGTTCGAATGCCTCATATTCTGACTGCGTCTGCGTATCAAGGTCGTGGCGGTCAACAACAAACATCACCTTATCAACATCGTCCAGTTCGGAAACGAGTTGGGCTGCCTTGAAAGAAGTTAATGTCTTTCCGGCACCTGTCGTATGCCATATATAACCGTTGTCGTTTGAATTCTTTACTTTATCCAATATCTTTTCTACGGCATAGAACTGATATGGACGGAGAACCATCAAAGACTTATCACCCTCATGTAACACTATATATTTGCCAATAATTTTTCCGAGTGTACATTTCTCAAGAAAGAACGCAGCAAACATATCTAATTCATTGAATGGATGATTGGAAGCATCAGTCCAGTTGAAGGTAAATTTGTAACCTATATTCGGATTATTTGCAAAATAGCGTGTGTTTACGCCATTGGAAATTACAAATAATTGAATGTAATCAAACAAACCGTGAAAAGATGTCTTGTGGTAACGCTGTATTTGATTATATGCCTGCTTGAGTTCCACTCCACGGCGCTTAAGCTCAATTTGAACCAATGGAAGTCCGTTAATAAGAATGGTTACATCATAACGGCATTTCTTTCGCCCTTCCACCGTGATTTGGTTGGACACCTGAAACTCATTTTGACACCATTGTTGGCGGTTGAGAAATTCTACCCAAATGCGTTTGCCGTCTGCCGTGTCAAGTGGATATAGATCTCGTAGTTTCTTTGCTTTTTCAAAGCGAGTGCCACCTTCAAGATAGATAAGTATCTTTTCAAACTCCTCATTGGTAAACTGAGTACGGCCATGTTCCTCCAACCGCTTACGGTTGTGTATCTCCAACTGCCGTTTGAAATTGGCTTGAAGATTATCCTCCTCTGCAATCTGGATGTACTCATAATCCATTTGCTGAAGAGTGGCGATAAGTCCGGCTTCTAGTGCCGCTTCACTTTGTATTGTCATAATTATGCTGTTCCGTTACTCTTTTGTATTCAGGCCTTTGATAATCTCAATGCCTAATGCATTCTCAATCTTACATATGGTTTCCAACGACATGTTCTTTTTCCCTTTCAATACTTTGGAGATGTATTGTTGGGTGCAGTTCATTTTTTCGGCAAGCATCTGTTGTGTCAAACCGAGCTCCGCCATTCGTTTAGACATGGCAGCTGCAATACCTTGTGAGTATTGCGACCAATTTTTTATATCCTGTTCCGTTTCACATGTTGTCGATATGGAAGTCACAGGTGACATTCTATTTGTCGTCATGTTCATTAGAATACCATTTTAGCTTTGATTGCAAAGTTACTGCAAATGCCTCAATAAAACAACCGTTGTGTTGTATTTCTATAACTTAGTCCTGCAAAAAAGAAGTGAATAGAACTGTTATACAACTTCAAACCTATAATACGATATTAATCTTATCAAAATATTTTCATGCTATAGAATATTTATCTCATACAAATAAATAATTTTCATTAAATCTATAGAGAATTTATTGTCGTATAACGGAAAAAACGTAATTTTATATCAAATTCTGTAGAAAGGGATATTGACTAAAAAAAAGAAAAATGATTAATGCATATGAAATAAGATTTTTTCAGGTTGGTAGTGCTTCTAAAGGAGGCGATGCCATTTTGATAAGGCTTTTGGATGAAGATCAAAAACCAACGATTATTGTTGTAGATGGTGGTTATAAAGAGACTGGCGAAAAGATTATTACATATCTAAAAAATCTTAATATATCTGTCATAGACTTAATTATCAACACCCATCCCGACATAGATCATATTTCCGGCCTAATAAGGTTATTTGAAGAACAGTCGTTGACAATTAAGAAGCTGATAATGAATCGTCCTTGGCGAGACTCCAATATAACAGCAGATTATTTTGCAGACAGTAGGATTACGGACAAGAGCGTTAATAAACGAATGACTGAGGCGTTCAAGTATGCTTATCAGCTGGAACAGGTTGCTATTTCCAAAATTGGAGAAAACAATATCATACACCCCGTAGTAGGAAACAACTATTTTGGCTGCCTTACTATACTATCTCCATCAAAAGATCTTTACCGCAGCAAACTTCTTGAGTCAGATAAAACACCAACCACTCTGGATGATAGCAACAATACTACGACGTTCACTAGGACGATGAATAAACTGGTGCATTATATCAAAGGATTTATGTCATGGCGAAATGAGAACACAACTGCTATCAACGAGACCAGTATTGTCTCTTTGCTATGCATGCCCAACAAAAATTATCTTCTTACTGCTGACGCAGGAAAGAATAGTATAGAAGAGGCATTGGACTATAAGGACTCACAATTTAGCTTGGTGCATAAGTCTATTGATGTTTTACAATTACCTCATCATGGTAGCAGAAAAAATGTGACTCCTGCATTAATTCAACGGATTATGGCAAAGGAGTATATTATTTCTTGCCCACCAAATGGCCTTGATAGCCATCATCCATCAAGACGTTTGGTGAATATGGTGCTAGAGAAGGTACCAACAGCAAAAATATTTAAGACTGCAGATTGCAGCAGCTTTGTTTTTTATTACAATTTTAATTGGCAATTACCATATCAAACGCCAATGAGTGCGTTTGACGAGATTGAAGACTATGATTAATATGGACAAATTTCTTGATAAAATTTCAGTATATCAATTCTTAAACTATATGATACCGGGAACATTATTCTTGGTACTCGTAGATATTCTAGGAATTTATGACTTATCTTTGGACAATGTGTTCCTTATGTTATTTGGAGGTTACTGTTCCGGAATGGTATTAAGCAGAATCGGCTCATTACTATTGGAACACTATTTGAAAAAATGGAAGTTTGTTGTGTTTGCTCCCTATAGTGATTATAAGGATGCAGAGGCCTATGACTCCAAGATAGGAATCCTTTCGGCAGAGAACAACATGTATCGAACCTTTCTGGCGACATTCCTTACGTTGTTGATATTATTCGGTCTGAACTTAATTCCGTGTGTGAATGAATTTATGCATACTTCTTGGATGGCGCTAATCGCAATTGCATGCTTGACCTTGTTGTTTTTGTTTGCATATCGCAAGCAAACTTCATACGTGCGCAAAAGTGTTGAATACATTGTTAGTAAAAAGAAAGAAAAGTAATAGAAGTTGGATATGGAACATACAATCAAATATTACCCTGTGGGTAATGCGGACTGTACGCTGATAAAGCTAGATAATGGCATGACAATAATCGTAGATTGTCAGATTTTATCAGACCTTACAGACGGTAAGGGAAAACAAATTAACTACGATGTTAAGGCAGATCTACTCAAAGAGTTGAAAAAGGATACCTCAGGCCGACCGTATGTTGATCTGTTTATCAGCACCCACCCACATGATGACCATTGCAAAGGCTTTGAAGATAATTTCTATCATGGCAAGATAGATGATTATGATAAAGATAAGAACAAAAATGAGATTATCATCGAGGAACTTTGGATAACGCCTCGAGGATTGAAGAATAATCTGGCTGACACAGCTGTAGCTGTTCGTAAAGAGGCTAAACGTCGTAAGGAACTATATGACGATAATCCTGATTTCAAAGGATCCAGGGGTAATTACCTGCGTATCATCGGCTACGACCAAGACAAGGAATTCGACAGTCGTTACTGTTATGTACCAGGCAAAGTGATAACATCTGCTCATGGCAGTAGTTTCTCTTGGCTTGAAATCTTTATCCATGCTCCTTTTAAGGAAGATGTAGAGACCAGCAAGAAGTATGATGATAAAAATGCTACATCAATTGTCGTGCAATTTTGGTTTAAAGTGGAAATAGCAGGGGAAGTGTATTATAAAACTAGAGTGTTGATGGGCGGTGATGCCGAACATGATATCTGGCAGCATATTCTAGACAACAATAGCGACGATGAAAAATTGAAATGGAATATCTTCCTATCACCGCATCATTGCTCTTGGTCGTTCTTCAATGTATCAGACAATAAAAAAGAAATTCTTCCTTCAGCGGAGACTATTCTTGATAAACAGATAGGTACTGCTGCACATGTCGTGGCATCTTCGGATGAAATAAAAAATGACGGCAAGAATCCACCTTGTTATCAAGCAAAGCAACAGTATATCAAGAAATTGAAATCAGGATCTGTACATTTCGTGAATACAGCTACTCATAACAAAGTAGGTGAAATACCTCAACCTATTGTGTTTAAGATTTCAGAAACGGGGAAAAAGCTGTTGGCACTAACGGCTATAGCCGGAACCCCCTCTATTGCTAACCCTGCTCCACGTGCCGGTCAATGAAGGATTATAATGTAAATATTATCCGAGGCCATGAAATCCGAGGAGAACAATTACGTTTAGCGAGAGCACGAAGCATCTATGCTGCTTTGGTCAGACATTGCTATGCAGAAGATGTGTCGTGTTACATCAACAACGATGGAGATGAAATCATTAGAGCAAAGCTGATATGTTTGGAAGTACCCGATGAACCTGTCAATGACATCAGGAGCGCTGAGGAGATTGCTATCATATGTCATAAAGAAGACATGTCACTTCCTGAGGTGTATGCTTTGCGAAAAAATTTTCCCACAGAGTTGCCACATTCCAATGCAAGACCATATGCTAGGCCTGTATCTTTATGTATCTCAGATATTACATTCTTAGATATTCGTCCTTTATTCAATGCGTACGACTATATTACGTCAATACGCCGTTGGTTTAGTCTAAACAGTGAGAATAAACTTCATGAGGATAACAGACCATTAGAAGTCTTTTTTGCTTTCCAAGAGATGTGCTGTTTGATGAATGTACCTAGAGATAAGAACCCATATGCAAGGTACACTAAAAAATCGAATTTGACATCTACACTGGACTTTGTAGAAAAGAGAAATGCCACCCACTACACTTGTTGGCTGCCAACGGAAAAGATTTATGCGAGTAACTTTGCACGTATTCCACAGACGCTTGGGGATTTACAGCAGATAAACTCGTCAATTCATGAATCATTGACAGACACGCTCCTCCTTTTGCTCCAAAGGACAGTGGCTGGAAAAGCCACACTTCCTTTACTCTTACTAGTATATGTCACACAGCAGGATCAGGCCGGAACCAGATCTAATACGAACCTGTTTGTTGTCAAAACAATATGTTCGCCTAGTGAGGTGCTGGTAAAAAAACGCAAACTATCTACGGAAAGTTTTGAAGCATGGTTCTATCAGTTGCCTGTGGAGGTTGCAATGGTGTTGGATATGACTTCAAGGCAAGAGAATGCAATAAGAAATGGAGTAAGTGATACTCTATCCAAAATTGCCATTATAGGTTCTGGAACTTTAGGCTCCGCATTGACTGACCACTTTGTAAGAGAGGGTATAACAAAGGAACTTGTCATCACAGACTTTGACTTTTTATTTCCACATAACCTATGTAGGCATATTCTACCTGCAGAAAAAGTGATGACATCTAAGGTGAAGTCTATAAAGGACCTGTATAAGGGCATATTTGACCAAAAGCTGACAGCTCTGGAAGGCAATTATTTGTCTTTGAGCAAACACGACAAGGAGCGAATGAACGATGGAACCCAACTGATTATAGACGTTAGTACATCTATAGCAGTCGAACGGCATTTGTCTCGTGAACAAGGTGATAAAAGACGATGCACCTCTTTTCTAAATCCCAAGGGGGACGATTTGGTGCTTTTAATGGAAGATGCTGCAAGAACGCATACACTTGATTTGTTGGAGATGGACTATTATCGTAATCTGATAGAAGACCATCGTTTTGAACATCATCTAGAACAAACTAATAAGGTGAGCACAAACACTTTCAGTTGCAGAGAAGAATCAGTGATACTTAATTATGAAAATGTACGTATTTTGGCTGGCATCTTATCCCAACAAATAAGAAAACATTTCTTAGATGAGAAAGAATTTCTGAATGTCTGGCATCTAAATATGGAAGATGGTACGGTTGAAAGCCTGCCTATGTCAGTGTCAGCGTGGAGCCAATATTCTTCTTCGAATGTAACGATTTATCTGTCTTCAGTTGTAGAAGCAAAAATGAAGATAATGTATGAAACTTCCCCTAATGCAGAGACTGGAGGATGCCTCTTTGGAAGTTATGACAGAGACTATGGCATAGTATATATTTATTATATGGTGGAGGCCCCAAAAGATAGTATTCATACGCCTGTGTCGTTCGTTAGGGGCTTTGGAGGGCTTACAAAAGAGTATGAGCGAATAACAGCGTTGACATATCATCAAGTTCGCTACCTAGGAGAATGGCACTCACATCCTAATATGCCCAATAGCCCCAGCGCAATAGACGAGCAGCAGTTCAATGAGATGAGAACCGAGCAGCAAAGCCAGGACTTGCCTTTCATTCAGATAATATATGGCAAAAATGGACTTTATGTTAGGGGGGTGATGTAATGAATGGAAGTTTCTGTGTGGATGGCGACAGTTTTTACATGAGGGCAAAGATAAACTAATTGTTAATTATAATTGCCATATATTAACAATCACATGTAAATGGATCGTTAATTAACTTTGAGAAATAATTAACGGAGCATAGGTATTTTTCGTGTAGATACAGAAACAGATGATGTTAGAAAGTAAGCATCCGAAGAAGTACATCTTTCAGTTTGTGTAAGTGAGACATAACTTTGTCGCACTAACACAAACTGACAATATGCTTACACGAGAACAGATCGAAGAGATTCAGGCGGAGAGTCGCGATAAGGGCATTCCCGTCAAAAACCTTCTGAAAGAGAAGGGCATTCCAGATTCCCAGTACTTCTGGTGGAAACGCAAATACAGCAAGCAGGAAGTCCCAGAGGGATTCATACCGGTATCCGGAGGCGGTCTGCCGGCATCAATGTCTGCCCAGCTTGCTGGGGCAGGAGCGTCATCAAGAGCCAAGTCCAAGTCTGCTGCCTCCGTTGAGAACTGGATTAGCATAGAACTTCGTACGGTCGGAGGTACCGATATGCGCATCCAGGGTGGCCTCACTCCGGCTATGGTATATACAATCCTCAAAAGCCTGTAACTATGTTCAGTTTGGGAGACGGTACAAAGTTCTGGCTTTACACGAAACCAACGGACATGCGAAAGAACTTCAATATGCTGAGTGGAATAGTGAACAACCACATGGGGCAGAACCTATACAGCGGGGATGTGTTTGTATTTGTAAACTCGGCGAACAATATGATGAAGTTGCTGCGCTACGAGCCCGGTGGCCTTGTCATATACAACAAGCGTCTTGACCACGGCCGGATGCATCTGGTGGAACGTGTACAAGAGGGCGACCCAACAATAACCCCCTTCGAATGGAACAAACTGGTAAGTACAATCCAGGGGATTATCGATGACCCGAAGCGCAAGCTGCAGCGTCTGAAAGCCATGCGTGACATCCAAATGGAGGCCTCTCTACAAGAGGGGAAAAGTATCTGAAAATGAGCAAAAAAAGTCAAAGAGAATCGCCATTATAGTTGCATCTATGCCCGATTTTGTGTAATTTTACACCTAGAAAGAACGGGTAAAATGACTGTTGAAGAACAGAAAAGAATGGAGGCTCTGGAAGCCGAAAACGCGAAGCTCAGAGGAGAGAACTCCGAGCTTCAGGACAGACTTCTTATTGCTCAGAAGACACTGGCAAAATATGCGCAGATGCTCTTCGGTCAGAAGACGGAGAGGGTTCGCCTTCCGGAAAAGCCCGAGGAACTCACCGGCAGCCTGTTTGAGCAGGAGATGACTCCAGAAGAGCAAGCCCGACTTGACAAGGAAGCAGCGCGTTCAGCAGCCGAACAGGATAAGGCTATCCATATAGCTGCACATGACCGCAAGGTGCGCAAGCCTATCGATACCAGCAAACTCGAAGTTAAGGAGAAGCATATCCGTCCTGAGCTCGACAATGAGGATGACTATGTGGAGATGGAACCAGAAGTAACCGAACGCCTCATCCTTGTTCCCAAGCAGATGTACATAGAGCGCACCATCCGCCACAAGTTTGTACTCAAGAGCAAGCTTCAGGTTGAGAATCCGGACCGTCAGGCCTTCGTTATTGCTCCGCTACCGCCTGCTGCTCTTCACAAGTGTATGGCTGATGCCTCACTGCTGGCTGACATCATAATCAGTAAATATGTCTACCATCTACCGTTCTACAGGGTGATAGAGACATACAAGGAACTTGGAGTTACCATCAGCGCTTCAACAATCAACGACTGGTTCAAGGCGGTGGTTGGGAAACTCAAACCGCTGTATGACCTGTTACGAACGAATGTCCTGACCTGCGATTATGTTCAGGTAGATGAGAGCACATTGCCGGTGATAGACAACGAGAAGCACCGTGCGGTGAAGGGATATGTGTGGAGTGTTGTGGACGTTATGACTGGGGACCGGTTCTTCTTCTACGAGCACGGCTCTCGGAGTACCCGCGTGGCGATGAGCCTGCTGAAGGACTTCAAGGGTGCCATCCAAAGCGACGGCTATGTCGTGTATGAGCACTTCGAGGGTATGGAGGGCAAACTGCTGCTCGGATGCTGGGCTCATGCGAGACGCAAGTTCTTCGAGGCCCGGAAGGAGAACGAGAAACTGGCAAACGAGGCACTCTTCTACATCGGCAAGCTGTATGAGGTTGAGCACGAGGCGGATGCTCTGGATGAGAAGGACAAGAAGCCGGACTATGACAGGAGGAAGCGCCTACGTCAGGAGAAGGCATATCCGGAAATCAAGAAGTTCGAGACATGGATGGAGGTAAACATATACAAATGCGGTCCAAAGTCTATGATGGAAGAAGCCATCTCTTACACCTACAAAATACTCAAGAAGCTATCTCTATATACAACAGATGGTCGCTACAAGATAGACGACAACATGGTTGAGAACAGTATCCGGCCACTGGCCATAGGTCGCAAGAACTACTTGTTCTGCGGAGACGATGATGCTGCACAGAGGGCAGCGGTTGTGTACTCGCTCCTCGCCACCTGCAAAGCCCACGATATCGAGGAAAGGGCTTGGCTGGAAGATGTCCTGCGCAGGATGCCGGAATACGAACTGGGCAAAAAGGACTTCTCGGATCTTCTCCCTGGGAACTGGTCCCCTGCTTCAACGCAAAAGTAACTCAAACTCACGCAAAAATGAATGCAACTGACACCTCTCCCGTGCCAGTTGCATTCATTTTTGTCAAGTTGTACTTCTTCGGATGCTTACGTTAGAAATAATTTTTTGAGGATTTTAGCGGGACGAGCAAAAGAATTGAATGTGAAAAAACAGTTAATCATATAAATGTTCGACTACAGACCTTAAGAAACCGGTCAGTAGTTAGATTGCGCATTGTCTGACTTTCAACTCTTTAACTCGCAAGTAAAAAGCTATCTACATATCCTTAATATTTCAAAACAGTACCGAAATTAACTTGACGTTTACAACTTGTTATTCTGATTCCTCTTTAATGGCATTAGATTTACAGTACCATTTCTATTTGGCATAGTTCCAGACTGACAATGCATATAGGAATTGCAAATATGAGTAGAGTAAACGTTTCCATATTTTGCAAGCCAATATACTAAACGCCCACTTGGGTGTTTTTTATTACCAGCAGCAGATATATAGCACTTTTCCGGAGAAAGAGCATCAATAATTGAAGTATTCAGATTTCTACGGCTTCCATGATGCGGAACTTTAAGAAAATCCACATTTCTCAACCATTTATATTTGTTCAGCATCATCTGAAGAGAGGTGGTATTTGCATCTCCTGCAAAGAGTAGTCTTTTGCCATCCCCCGGTTCGTACAAGATAATGAGGCTGGAAGCATTGTAAGGAGATGAATCTTCCTCACTATCGATTACACTCTTTATATCATTTTCATCAATCTTGAACGCATCGTCATATGCTTCTTTTGAACTATCTTCGTATGTCTTAATACCATAGTCAGCTACCATAGTCTTTACTACCTCTCTGTAATATTTCTCAGAAGGACCAACAATACTTATTGGAAGTATTGGATGTTGGACTCCATCAATTACACTCATTACATTTTTGCATTTTTTCAATGCTAAATCAATAAGGTTTAGGTTGGCATCTGTAGATTTTTGCCAAATTTTACGTACTGCCTTTGTTGCATTCTCTTCGTTACTATAACGTTTTAAGTCGTTAATATCAAGATGTTTAGCTGGATCAGTTAACCAAAATGTTTCTATAGTAATATCTTTATCTTGAAGCAGATCAAAGAATCCATCTTTATGGTCACTATCCGGATGTGTACATATTGCCAAGTCTATATAGTAACTGTTATAATAATCTTTAAGATGCTTTTTTATAATTGCAGCATCACCAGCATTGCCTGCATCAATCAGTACGATAAACGGTTCATCGTTAATATAGTGTCTGATAAGTATCGCATCAGCATCTCCCACGTTCAGGGCTTCATACTCGTACTTTAGTACATTTTTATTCTCGTTCATACTCTGCACCAGTTATATATGCGTTATACATTGCTTTAGCGTAATCGTAGGCTTTAGATTTGTAAGATGCATAATCTATAATACCTAATAAAATCTGAGCTCCTAAAGCCACAAACAATATCCTTGCATATGGCATATCTAGAATAAAATTTGCAGCAAGTGCAAGTATAATAGCTCCTGTAGCATACACACAAGCTCCAAGATAGTTACGGCAGAATCCGTATTTTCTATTGTACTGTTGAAGATTCTCATTATTACGAGTCACCTCCCTTATCTTTCCAACGGCATCAACAATAGTACGTTTAGCCTCGGATAGATTAGAGATTTCTTCATCTTTTGATAACAGTTGAATGCCAAAATCTATCTTTACCTTTTCGGCTATCCGTTTTATATCAGCTTCAGACTTTCTCACATCGCTACTCCAAAGAAGAAGCTTTGTTGTAGGCATCTCAGTTTCATCTTCTTTAAACAAACGAAACTGAAATAATCGTTTAGAAGCATCAATAAACAGTTGACGAACCCAATAGGCTAATGCACCATAAATTAAAGTCACTGGGATAAACAATCCGATTTTTGCAATTATTGACTCCCATATATCCAAAGATTTGGGTATAAACGATGTGACATACAATGTAGTCAAGATAATAGGAATTATCATTCCTGCGATAGCTGGATAGACTCTTGCTTCTTTTTCGTATTTATTCATTGTTTCCTAAATATTACACAAACGAATTAAACAAATTTCTCACCAAAATCATTTTAATTAATTCATAGTGCTTTTTAGATTTCCAATCTAGGAATATCGCAACATTATGTCAGACAGTCATGACAAAATGTCGGTATTTGGACATGTTAAAGTATACCCTTTCACCAGAGATACATAGTTCAATAAACCTACAAATTATCGGCACTATATTGAATTAGTGCCGGTAATTTGCACATTGTTTTTTCTGTCATACTCTTTTATTTTAGACTTATTCTTTCTTCTGACAGCCATCCTGCAATAGAGACGATTGCCTGATATTGCTCCTTCGTCAGAACTGAATTAGTATCGTCCGAGCATTCGTATTCCCACGGTAATTCGTATACAGTGCCCTCTTCCTGATAACCCATATAATTGTGATATGAGTCGGGAACCAACCGTACATAATCCTCTTCGAGCAGGATCCTTAAGAGCTTCTCTGCATCATATATCAGCAGCGGTGCCCCGGCCTTATACAAAGCTGTCGCCACTTCAATTGCCAGTCCGGCATTGGCAGAATAACTGTTGGAAACAACAATTTTCCATCCCTGTTGCCGATCGTGTGAGGCAAAGATATTCAGACGTGAAAGGCCCAGTTCTCCGTAATGGTCAGTTGCGAACCGCATGAAATCCTCCGGACTGTCAATGTCGTACATTTCAATCACATCAACGAACTTCTTCCGCTTGTAATAGACTACATCACGCAGTTCTTCAGGAACATCCTGCGGATCTGTATGAATACGTCCCCTGAGTCCCCGCTTCCGGTGATAAGCCTCATACACCTCATTGGCAATGCGGTAATATGTGCAATACCTTCGGATGGTCATGGTTTCAAAAAGAGGCGCAGAATGCCCGTGCATTGAGTCCTCCAATGCCTTGATGGCCGTTTCCCTATCTTCCACCTCAATTTTGAAATTCGGCACTATGCGATTAAAATCCTTCTGTGCAATCCTTCCTGTACGCTGCTGGTACGGAAGGTTATGCGCCACGTAATCGTTGAACCCGTCGGGATTAGCGACAATGACATCAATCATCTGTTCCAGATAGTCGAAGAGGCGGGTTAGATTCTCCCTGCACCACGTATCATCTGGTTCTGCATCCGTATACTTGGGACGATTCGTAATAATAAAATGGGTATGCTTCCGGTCTGTAACACGGATTGACCGGGAGTCCCCATATCTGCTTGAAGCGACATGGAACCACCGGGTCTCCATCGGGTTGAATGCAAGCCAATCTGCTAAGAATGCTTCCCGACTGTCATATTCCCCCGAAGCGATCAATTCTTCGGCATACCCCCACTCTTCCGGCACAGGCCGTGGCACTTCGATATGGAATCCCCGGTACTCATCATCGCCCATTACGGCCAGCTGCTCGAACCGATGTTGAATTTCAACCAGCCGTTCAAGCATATCGCCATCAACTACAATTTCCCATTGTCGGCTTTCGCCCAACGCCTCCAAATGCGAGGCATTCAGCCCGACCTCCTTAGCTAAATCGGCAATGAACTTTCTATCTATAATCTTTCTTTCGTTCATTTCTGTATGTCCATTAAATTTCAATAAATCTGGCCGGATCAAATCCGTTCATCAGGTGTTCATCCTCAAAAACATATCCCATCTGGTTGCAGGCAATTCATTATTTTTCAAGTATCCTCTGTTCTCTTGGAACTCCATGTGCAGATCACTCATGTATTGTATCTTCATCTTACTGTTCTCCTTTCCTTGATTGTTCAATCTGTTTCCCTATGATTGCCTTCACCTGCGCAAATGAAACCGGAGTGAAATCGTTGTTGTCCACTCCGACATCATATTGTGTCGGAAGAAGCATACTCAGCCGAGAAGCATCCTTTCCGGTATTGTTCCTTCGGGTATGCACGTGTCCGAAAAGCTGCCATGTGTCATCGTATGAGCCGCCATAGCAGAGGAACGGACAGTGATTCAGATAAATCTTCTGTTTATCCACCTCGATATACATCTGCATCGTTATCTGCTCGAAGTATTTCGTGTAATTCTGCCTCAGGTTCTTGATGTCGTGGTTGCCAGAAATAAGGTATATTTTCCCGTTCAGCCTGTTCAGTACGTTTACCCATTCGGCAGAACCGCCCAAACAGAAATCACCCAGGTGGAACACGATATCCTCCGGACCAACCACGCGGTTCCAGTTGGCAATAATCGTTTCATTCATGTGCGACACATCCTTGAAAGGCCTGTTGCAGAACCTGATGATATTGGTGTGGTTGAAGTGGGTATCGGATGTAAAAAACACCCTGCTTCCGTCATATTTATAATTCATAATCTTTTCATTCATGCGCATCACTGCGCGGTTAATAATACATTGCATTCTGCCCGTGGACGGAATTGACGGAGAAGAGCACATCGTGCGAACGTCACCAACAGGCATCAAATAAACTGCAAGCCGAATGCAGATCCGGTTATTGTCCGGAATATGCTGAGGCGCAGCGTTTATTGTAAATCAAAGATCTAAAACAAAAACCGTCGAAAAGTTTGGTAAGGACTCTCCGACGGTTTTCATTTATCGTTTCAGCGGAATACCAGCATCATCGTATCCCCGATTGTCTATCAGACGTTCGTCGGAAAATGTCTCCAAAAGTATAGAATGCTCCAATGCCCGAAGTATGGACACACGATAATCTCTCAAAGCATTTTATGCCTCGATCCGATACGGTGTTCCAGTTGTTCATTCTTCTTTGCAGCATTGTAAACTCTATGTTTTTATTCAATTGACGGTGCAAAATTACGGATTTTCTTGATGTCCAGCAAATTTCTTTAGAGAAGAGCCGATATGAAGCAAAACGTGTGATCCATAGTGCAAAAGTGCAAGTGCAACGTAGTGCATAATGCTACCTTGGTAGTTAAGGATATCTTCTCATACGATAATGCTCGGCCAAAGCAAATTTACGTTATTCCATTAGTTATCGTTCGATAAAGTCGGAATCAGGGAAGAAAGTATTACTTTTAATCGTTAATTACACCTGATTGCCAATAATTGTTAGTAGCTCACATATAAATCTATCCTAGCAAATCTTTAATGAAAGAAACACCTGTCTCTACCAAATCTTTGCCCTCAAGAAGAGGTATTATCAAGGACGAACAATCTTCATTCCATGATAGGTTATATACCGACTTATATTCAGAAAACACTTGTTGCAAAGATTTATGCTCAGGCAAAACGTTATCAGGATAATCTATGTCTATTTTCCAATGGTCTGTATAGCTTTTCAGCTTCAAGTTTAATGAATCACAATGAATTGAACCTCTGTTTCCACCATATCCCCACGATGATACTTTTATGTCCTTGTTTTCCGCTTTTAAATGATTAACTACTATTTGCGCAAAAGGCTCACAATGATAACCGCTCAAGGGTCTGGACGAGGCTCTTTGTAGTGACACAATTCTTAAATCAATTGGATTATCGTAATAGTAACCAGCATAATAGTATAATTTCCCAGCAGACTCCAGGAAGTCATCATATTTTAATGCATATCCAATATAGCCATTATCTTTCTTATGTGTCTTTAAGATAGTCTCTATATCACCGTACATTATGTATTCACGAACGTAATCATTGAATGGCTTTGCCACTTCCCGTCCTGAGTCGTGCATGAAGATAAATTCCCACCCTTTTTCCTGACAACCATAATAAAATCTATTCTGATACGAGCTCCATCCAACGCGAATTCCGCGATAACCTTGTGATATCAAGAGTTGGTTTTTCTTTGTATCAGACAACTTTTTAAATTCAGAAATAGCTGCAACTAAATCATTGTAACTCGTATTTCCATCTAGCACATACTTAACAACGGACAGATTGCCATGGAACAGAGAACAGTCTTCGAGTTCATCAAAGTTACCTGCTGTACATACTGAACGCAACTCATTCTTAGCGATTTCATGAGCGATGTTTCCGAGGCCCGCAGGACAACTAATTAATAATGAATCCACACCTTTTGCAGAGCATAGATGTCTGATCGTTTTTTCATAGTTAGAAATCTCGTTGAGACGTATATTTGATCTGTAGCTTAAATCCTTGGTCAAAAACTGGCGCACTCCATCTATGAGATTTCTCATCACTCTGACATATCTTATCAATTCAGGATTCGGTTTATAACATTGATTTTCCTGACAATATTGTATGATTGAATAGAGAAATATCTGAATTGTTACTAAACAGTTTTCCCTCTTATTGCTTATACAGTATTTGAACAAGTCTAAGTCTTTAGGTATTTCTTTTGAAAATAGCCTAACCTTTCCAATTACATATTCGTTGCCTTGATAAAATATCGCATTGAAGAAATTAGAAATGGAGCCGTTCTCTTTTTTAATATTAACGAACACATCAAGACTCCGGAACATCAATGAGAGATATTCAATATCTGAATATGTTGAACACTGCTGCCCGAATTTGTTAGTATAGTCCGAAGTCTTAACATCCTCACCATTAATTTTAGGATTCTTAAGATAGAAGTGAAGTTCATGGATATATTCTATATACCGCTCAAAATACCTGTCTATCACTGGGTATGGTTTGTCTTTCTGTTCCCCTGGCTTAAGTTTCCTCCATTCTTCAATTGCATAAGTCCAAAATATGTCACTCCATTGATGCTCGATAGATTGAACAAAATAATCCTTTATCCCTGTATAGTTCTCTCTATCCTTTTCAATAAACTCATATTGAGAATTCGCATGTTGGTCTGCAAGAAACTTGATGAACCTTGCTTTCCAATTCTCGAAAGAAGTCAGCTGCTTGCCCCTCTCATTCATCTTCACATAAAGACTGTCAGACAAATGAAAATCTTTCATATTAAGACAATCGAACTTCAGCAATGACATTGAATTTATACACATCTTCATCCAATGATCTCTATATCGTGGTTTACTGATGAAAACATCGGTTGCATCAATCATATCAAGCATTGCCTGAATCGTGGGGTCAGTATCCCATTGCTTGAGATACCAAGCAACTTCTTTTCTGATATATTCCGAAATGGTCTGACCTTTTGAGAAGCAGCTGAAATCAATTCTTTCTTCAATCAATTTTTGGCAGAATAGTTCTGAACTCCTTCTTGTTTGGTATGAAAAATAATCTTTGACATCAATATCTCTAATACCAGATCTTTGAGAAAGAACCCAATGTATCAGAAATATCGTAGTAAGCCGTTGTTGTCCATCCAATGGAAGAAATTCTCCTTGGTCAGTGCCTCCTGTACCATAGATAAAATCCAAATGATATTCTTTACCTGAAACCAAATGGTCCAGTAACACAGCAAGAAACTCATCTCTTTTCTCTTGTTGCGCATTACTTCCTTGTACATAATCCCTTTGTATTTTTGGAATTACTATTTTGTTCCCCTGGATTAGTTCTCCGAATGTATGTAAGTCTTTCATTTTACAAATTCATTGTAGATGGATTCAACATGAGTATAATAGGCATCTCTGTCAGGCAAAGACCAGAACTTCAATTCCTTGACATATTTTGAAAAAGCCTTATTAAAGGCAAGTTCAGTAGTAATAGGAACATATGTATGTCTCTCGCTTGACGGATCAGCTTCGCTCCGTTCTTTAAGTATATTTCTCTTGGTATCAAGAAGATAATTTTGAAGTGCAGAATTTGTCTTTTTGTCAACAAGAGCCATATTTCTGATTGAGTGCATCTCCTCGTCTTTCATTCCAGCCAATTCATCAAACACTTTGTCAACCTTGCCCATTAACTCTTTGATTTCCTTTGAGGATTCATACTGTTTTGAAGCTTCTTGATTAGCCTTCTTATTTGCTTCTCTCACCACCTTGTCTTCCACATCTTCATCAAGATATACCAACGAATGTTGAAGGGCTTCAGCCGCTTCTTTGGCCGCAGAAATTAAGTCCTTATCATCAAGGCTCTCCAAATCATGACCTTTAAGTTCGTATACCTTCCTGTTTAACCATGAACATGCATCTTTGAAAGACAGATCCACAATATTTTGCGGATGTATATGCTCAAGACTTGTAACGTTGTATTTCTTAAATAGATGGAACGGAAAACGGCTGATGTCATTCGGTTTTCTGAGATGATCAATAACATTAACTAGTTCAAGCACCTTTATTATCTCTTCCGGATTGTCATGATAGTTGATAGATTTTAAGGTGTTTGTCTCATTATCCTTATTTTTTGAGCGTATCTTCACCTCTGAAGCAATCTTGTCGTTTAAGATATTAATGAAAGCTGATTTTCTCAGTGACTTCTGAGCATAAAGCTCGCGGATTAAATTATTAACTCGACTATCTCGTTCTTTTGTTCTCTCTAGGAACAGCACCAACAAACCAATTCGATGATAAACTTCGAAATCCTCGTACCAACTCTCAAATAATGAAAAAATATCCATTACTCTATTCCATAAATCCTTCACCAGCATTTCTCGGTTGCCACCTGGTTGTGAAAGCCATCTGTCTATAACAACATAATCAAAATGGTTATCCCGCTTGATGTCCCTGAAGTACTCATCTTCTGCTTTTTCTTCATAAATATCTTTTGCTGCAAACGATAGAAGGAAACTGATATGCGACGGATTGTTAGCATCTTCCACAGCATTTAACATCGACCAGAAAAATGGATTATGGAGTTTCTTTTCCATATTATCCCAATCAGCCGCAACTTTACTGGTCCACTGCTCCATGCTGGCATACTTCTCTCCTAAATAGCAGTCACTTTGCATAATGAGGGCCTTGACAAGTTCCGTGTCTGTTAGTTTTATCTGCCCATAATTCAGTCGATTGAATATCTCAATAGAGTCCTTTTCCAACTGCACGGGGTCATAGCAATCTTTTCTCCCATAGTCAGTTTCATACCATATTACCCTGAGATCTTTTTTATCCTCATCTGCTAAATTGGAGTTACTGTCATTGTTCATTAACATTTGTGCAAATGGGACGCGACAACGCTTATTATTGCGGAACCAATTACATATTTCGACATAGGCTTGCCGAATAAAGAAATTATCTGCCGTAAGGTATTGCTTGTCATCATCATTCAGAAAGTAGTTATTATTCAAGTAATCACTCTCCTTCGGGTCGTCAATAAACTTTGAATAGCCTATCTGATATATATTCTGATTATCACAATTATCCTCGATAGTAGTTTTCAAAGCTTGCAGGATAAGATATAATGTAGTGAGTCTTTGCTGCCCATCTATTACATCATAATGATTATCACCTATTTTATATACAACTACTGGTTGAAGGCAGTAAAACTCCTTATCTTTTACCTGATTAGCAGCTCTTCTATCAATAAAATCTTTTAAATCATTCATTAAATCTACCACTTGCTTCTTTTCCCATCTGTAACCTCTCTGGTATTCTGGGATATTGAATCTGTAGTTCAACAAGTGATAGAAATTTAGTATTCTAGGATTATCTGCCATATTATTTGAAATTCTTATAATATTCTATGAAGTTAAGATATTTTAGATTTGCTCTATCTCCAGTCAAAATCTTCATCGCGAAGTTGCTCTATAGCAATATATTCCCATTCATCTGTATAGAAGTTTGGAGTAAAGCGTATGTGCCTATGCACCTTTTCAAACGGCAATCCAGGACCATATAGATTCAGCAATTCATTGCAACGCTTACGAATAATATCCGGTTGGAAAGTGTCTTTTTCCAAATTATAAAACACTGTTCCCATACGTTCTATCTGTTGGCATTCCTTTAATGGCAGAGAGTGGTTATCAAGTATGATACCATACTCTTCCGGATAATTAATGGCTTGAACTCCCAACAGACTATCGTGCAGTTTGTCAGTGCGAACAACATCGCCAGTATATATGAAGTCACCATGGATATCTTTCAGATTGGTACAAACACCAGCAAAGATGACGGGATGTGCGTAACCTCTGCCATCACATTCATCATGGAAGGTATCGACCACGACACCCTGATTGTGGGCATACTTCCAGATTTCATCCTGATCCCACACATAAAGCTGATTCCCGTAGAAAAAGAACTGCCCGAAATATGCATAGCCGAACTTATTGTCATCAAGAACATAACGGATACGCACAGAGGGCAAGCCAGTCCGTATGCCGACACCTATCTGGTAGAGATATTCACGGCACAACTCGCGCAGAACATCATCTGTCAACACTTCAGGAACATTGGGCTCGGACATGGATGAACACTGGTCAATAGAAGCAAAAGTCGCATACCAGACTATCCACTCTTCTGGAGATGCAACATTGGGCAATTTTGAGGCACCAGCATCATAGAAAAGCATTGCCATCTGTTTATCCGAGAATCCTGCTATTCCACATCCTATCCTGGTTAGAAGAAAACGGTTAAGCGGATGAGATTTTGCATATTCCACGAAGTCTTCGACATATGGGCGGATATCATCAACACCACCATGCATGATCGGTATGGCATAACATTGTCCAGTTGGGCCAATACCTACTCCCCATTCAGCACCGAAATGTTTATATGCATAACGCGCAGCTCCTCCGGTATGATGCCCCTGAAGGTTTGACCCGAACACAAACACCTCGCACATTGACAGACTTTCTATCTTATCAGGAGCAAGCTTTGGGTATTTTGATTTCATATCATTTAATTTATAGGATTTTCATTGCAAATAACAACTGTTCATTTATACATTCAATAAACTCACATCAACAACAGGAATGATAACTTCAGCAAGTTTGTCGTTAACAAGAAATCCCATGTATAGCGGAATAGTAAGTATATCTCCCTCGCGTCCAACATTATATTGCCCTAGCTTGATTGCATTTTTAACATGATATACGTCCTTGTTTTTAAGAACTGTAGTCATGCTTTTTGACTTACCTGTTTTTGCTTTAATTTCAAGGATAACACATTCGCCTTTGAATCTTACCAGAAAATCCAATTCAAGTCCGCTATCCTTATGGAGATAGTATAGTTTTTGACCGGATTTACATAAAAAATCCGCCATAAGATTCTCAAAGATAGCTCCCTTGTATCCAAGAAGATTACCCTTTAAAATATCCGCCTGAGTGCCGTAGTCAAGCATTGCCACAAGGAGACCTATATCTGTAGTGTACACTTTGAAACAGTCTTTGATGGAATTTCCCTCTAACGGTAGTTCTGTGGTCTGTATGTTATAGCATCTGCGGACAATTCCGGCATCCTCTAGCCATTGAATACTACCAATGTATTGAGAAGACCTTCCTCCCTTTTTTACAACTGAATATTGGAATTTCTTGTTCTCTTTAGCCAATTGCTTCGGAATAGATTCAAAACATTCACGGATATTGGGTTTGTCTGCATCATCTGCATATTTGACCATATCCTCTTCGTATTCAGCAATAAGATTTCGCTGTAACTTATATATTAGTTCGATATTCTTAGTCTCAAGGAAACAATTTACCACTTCCGGCAAACCTCCAACAATGACATATCTGTACAGCAGCTCCATCATGGCCTTATGAACCCCCTCGGGGACAACCGTCTCGTTCTCAAAGCATGATTTTACAGAATCAATAACAGTAGGACTGATACCGTTTGCCCATAGGAACTCTTCAAAATCCAACGGGTACATGTCAATCACTGTTTCATATCCGACAGGAACTGAATCTTGTCCTATATTTTCTTTCTTTTTCTTGCTTTGGCCGTAGCCTTTCACTCCCAAAAGAGAACCTGTGGCAATAACATCGAAACGCCCGTCTATATGGAATGACTTCAAGGCAGTTCTTGCTTCCTTGCATTCTTGAATCTCGTCAAGGATAATGCAGGTTTTTCCTTCAATGAAACGACTGCCTTTAATCAAAGCAGAGAGATTGAGAATGATGGTGTCAACATCTATATTGCCCGTAAAAGCAGACTTCTTGTCTGGCTCAAGAATGAAATTCATATAGACCACGCTATCATAATTCTCTCTTGCGAATTTCTGGACAATATATGTCTTTCCGCATTGGCGTATACCTTTTATCACCAGAGGCTTTCTGCCCTCAGACTGTTTCCAGTCGGCTAAATATGTTTCTATTTTCCTTTTAAGCATGGCACAACCTTATTCTTCAATGACAAAATTACACTTTTTCTAGCGAATAAACCAAGGCTTGATACATTTTTTCAAGCGAATAAATCTAATTCGTTACACTTTTTCCAACGAATTAGACTCCATTTATACACTTTTCCATCAAAATTGAGGCATAAAACATACACTTTTTCATGAAATCACCACCTTTACTTTATCCCCGTATTCATATATACGTTCATTAAAGTAAAGTCAAAATAAGGGAAGAAAAGAGATGGCTGCGCCATGGCTAAATGGTTCCGGCCATTTTCTATTTTGGCTGCAAAAACTTATAAGCGACCCGAGGCAAAGGTCGGTCCCCATCAGCCACTCCGATCAAGCACAAAATACCTTACTCGGAACCCCAAAATATCTGTGAATCCATACTCGATTTTACAGCCCGTTTTGGCGAAACAAACCCCGACATGCTCTATCTTTGCAGATGAGGTCAGTCGGTGCTCAAAAGGGCCGTTTTTGCCTCTTTCCCCTCTGTTCGGAGGAAGTCGATGAAAAAAAACGTTAAATCTTCGATTTTTCGCAAAAAAACAAGTAAATTTTTGAGTAGTCTACCTTTTAAGACGTAAACCATTGATAATCAATGAGAATATGATGATGCATCGGCAAATAATAGATACTGCACCGATAAATAATTGCCGGCAAGCCACGATCCGGCGTTATCGACAAACCGTTCAGGCACTCCGTACGAGTGCCTTTTTATGATTCGGGGCCATGAAACAAGCGGAGGAAACAGAAAGGCGGCAGCGGTCCGGCCGGCGTTAAAATCGGAGACCATTTCACGATGTTCATGCCGAATCGCTTGTTTATTACGGGAATTTTTGCGAATATTGTAGACAGGTTGTGCGCTGAAAATGGAGAATAACCCCTAAAATACGATCCCAAAAACCTCGCGGCGTTAAAACATGGACATAAAGAGAGACAAGGACGATGCGTCTGTATGGAACAGATTTCTCGACGGAGACCGGGAGGCTTATGCACATATTTTCGAAAGATATGTCCGCGTGCTGTTCATGTACGGGTCACAGTTCACCGGCGACCGGGAACTGGTAAAAGACTGCATTCAGGATGTTTTCGTCAAGATATACTCCAACCGAAGCAACCTGCGCCCTACCGACAATATCAAATACTACCTTTTCGCGGCGCTGCGCAACAGCCTATTAAACAATCTGAAACGAAACAAAGTCCGATTCGGAGGGGGGGGGAATTCCGACGATGCCGTAAAAGCGAAAGAGCAGGTCTGTGAAGACGCATCCCGCAAAATCGAAATCCGGGAAGAGGAGACGATCATGCAGAACAGGGTCGCCGAAATCATGTCGACCCTCACACCGCGGCAAAAGCAGGCCATGCATTACCGGTATATCGACAATCTCAGCATCAGCGAGATTTCCGACGTCATGAATATGAGTTACCAGGCTGTTCTGAACACCATCCAACGGGCCTTGAAGCGAATCCGCACAAATTATCTGAATTAATTTCCGGAAAAAGTGATTATAAAATCCGGGCGGCAGTGTTTACTGTATAAAACTACGCCCGGATGGACAACAAAGACTATAAACTCTTTACCCTCGAAGACTTCCTGTCGGACGATTTTTTCGTTGCATCCGTGAAAAGTCCCGTACGCGAAAGCGTCGCTTTCTGGCAGGACTTCGTAGCGTCCGATCCGCCCAATATCAGCGAGTATTTCGTTGCCCGGAGGTATATCGAATCCTCGAACGAAATCCTGCCTTTCATTACCGATCAGGAGATTTCCCGGCTATGGGAGAATATCGCCGCGGAAACGGGACTGAACAAACCGGAACGGCGTCCCCGCTGGAAATACATGCTCTATCCGGCGGCCGTCGCTGCATCGGTCCTGCTGCTGTTCGCATTATGGCCGTCGAACGACGGGGCGCGGCATGTCGAAATCTACGAATACGCCTGCGCAAAAGCCGACTCCACCGAAAGCAGGGAGGCCAAACTGATCCTGTCGGACGCCAAAACCGTGGTCATCACGGACAAGGAGGCTGAAATCTGCTACGACGATTCAAAAATCACGGTAAGTCAGTCGCAGATACCCAAGGAAGAATCGGCAAAATACAACCAGCTCATCATCCCGAAAGGCAAAATGTCGCGCCTCACCCTCTCCGACGGGACCAAAGTGTGGGTCAATGCCAATACACGGATCGTCTATCCGGCGGAATTTACCGGCAAGCAGCGGGAAATCTACGTCGACGGCGAAATTTTCCTCGACGTCGTGCACGACGACCGCCCGTTCATCGTGCGGACCAAAGGGCTGAACGTCGAGGTCATGGGAACCCGTTTCAACGTATGCGCATACGACAGCCGGAAACTCGAACGCGTCGTCCTGGTGGAAGGGTCCGTACAAGTTGCGGACAACACGGGCGGAAACAAGAGGGTGCTCGAACCGAAGCAGATGTATGAAGTTGCGGGAGGAGAGACGCGCGTCGAAGAGGTCGACGTCCGCAAATACGCATCGTGGATCGAGGGATTGTACTATTTCGACAGAGAGAGACTGGAAACCGTCGCCCGGCTTCTGTCCGATTATTACGGAGTCTCGATCGTTTGCAGCGAGAAAACGGGCGGGTTCACCTGCTCCGGCAAACTGGACCTGAAAAGCGACCTCGACGAAGTGTTGCTCGGGCTGAGCCTGAGCCTGCCGGTGACCTGCGAGCACGTGAAGGACGACATGTACATCATCGTACTCAAAAACGACTGAATCCCAACCTTAAAACCCCGAAAAACCGAAGAGCCTATGAGATAAAACCGAATTCCGAAAAAACGACCGGACGATACTGGTACTATCGCCCGGTCTGCGATCTAACCGTTAAACTGCTAAAAATTAACCATTAAATCCCTACAAAGGTATGAATAATAACAATAAGTCATGCTGTAAGAAATCATTATTTCGCCGGGAATTGTGGGTGGTACGGATGGCGTTCCTGTTTTTAACGCTCGGAATGTGGCCGGCAAATGCCGCCGCAGCCGCTCCGAAAGCCACTCTTTTATCGATCAACGCCAAAAATAAACCCGTAAAAGAGGTGTTCGCAGAGATCGAGAAAAAAACCGAATACATTTTCTTTTATTCCAACGACATCGTCGACGTCAACCGCAGAGTCTCGGTCGATGTGAAAAACGGAACCATCGAAACGGTCCTCGACCAGATTTTCCGATCGACGGATAACTCCTACGAAATCAAGGACCGCCAGATCTTCATCGTAAAACCGGAAAAGAGCGCCGCGAAAAAGAGCGAATCCGCCCGGCAGCAACCCGGGACCAATCGGATCACCGGCACGGTCACCGACGCCAAGGGAAACCCGCTGGCCGGTGTGAATGTGATCGTGAAGGGAACGACGATCGGAGTGTCGTCCAATATCGACGGTACGTACGTGATCGACGTCCCGCTGCATGCATCGCTCGTTTACAGCTACATCGGCTACCTGAACCAGGAGATCACGCCCGGGGCCGAAAGCATCTGCAACATCGTCCTCAACGAGGACAACCGGGTGATGGAAGAGGTGGTCGTGGTCGGATTCGGACAGCAGAAGAAGGAGAGCGTCATTGGCGCGATCCAGTCGTTCAAGACCTCCGACATGAAGATGCCCGCCGCCAACCTGACGAACAGTTTTGCAGGCCGCATCGCCGGCGTGATCTCGGTGCAGCAGTCCGGAGAGCCGGGCGCCGACGGAGCTAATTTCTGAATTCGCGGCGTAAGCACCTTTGCCGAGGCCGCACAAAATCCGCTGATCCTGATCGACGGCGTGGAGTGCTCCTCGTACGATCTGAACGCCCTCGCCCCCGAGGTGATCGAGAATTTCTCGATCCTCAAGGACGCCACGGCGACAGCGCTCTACGGATCGCGCGGCGCAAACGGCGTGATGATCGTGACGACGAAAACCGGACAGGGCGGCAAGCCGAAGATCAACCTGCGCGTCGAGGGCCGCATGTCGATGCCCACGCAGATTCCCGAACTCGCCGACGGCGTACAGTACATGCGGATGTTCAACGAGGCCATCGAAGCGCGCACGCCCGGGGCCGAGCCGAAATTCTCGGACGAGGCGATCCAGGGAACGATCAACAAGCTGGACCCCTACGTCTACCCCAACGTCAACTGGTACAAAGAGCTTTTCAAACAGCATACCTACACGCAGGCGGTCAACCTGAACATCTCAGGAGGCATCGCCAAGCGAGTGACCTACTTCATGAGCGCGTCGATCACCAACGAATCGGGCCTGCTGAAACAGGCTCCGGAAAACCCCTTCAAGAATAACATTCACAACCTGCGCTATTCATTCCAGTCGAACGTCAGCAGCCAGCTCACCAAAACCACCAAGGTAGGCGTGAAACTGAATATTCAGGTGCAGGATTACACCGGACCGCTCAACGACGTGAATTACCTCTTCGGCCGGGTGATGTGGGCTTCGCCGTCGCAGTTCCCCGTGAAATTCCCGCAGACCGGCGAGATGAACTACATCCCCTTCGGCAATAAATCGGGCGGTCCCCAGTCCAATATGTACGCCAACCCCTACGCTTCGCTGGCACAGGGAGTCGACTCCAGGTTCCGGACGACTTCGATGGGAACGCTCGACTTCGAGCAGAAGCTGGACTTCATCACCAAGGGGCTTTCCATCACGGGACAATTCTCGCTCAAAGTCTTCAACAGCACCTCGACGGGCAAATACATCACGCCGTTCTACTTCGAGATCGATCCCAACACGCTGGTCAAAAACGACGACGGGACCTATCAGTACGACCTGCGCTCGATCAACACCAACGGAAGCAACGCCGCCGTGGCGCGGAACTCGAACTCCAGCGACCGCCTCACCAACACCAACATCATGCTCAACTACCAGCGTGAGTTCGGCAAGCACGACGTGAACGCCCAGTTCATCTACCTGCAACGAGGCTATTTCCGCAACAATCCCGCGAGCAATAACTACAACGCCGCACTGGGAGAGAGAAACCAAGGCATCGCGGGCCGCCTGACCTACAACTTCGGCAGGCGCTACTACACCGAATTCAATTTCGCCTACAACGGCAGCGACAACTTCGTCGAGGGGAAAAAGTTCGGGTTCTTCCCGTCGATCGCCCTGGGTTACATCCTCTCCAACGAGAAATTCTTCGAGCCGCTGACCAAAGTCGTCAGCCTGCTGAAGGTGCGCGACTCCTACGGTCTGGTGGGCAACTCGCTCACCAGCGAACGCTTCCAGGGATATACGCACCTGACGATGGACGGCAAAAGCTACTCGTTCGGCCCGACGTTCAACAGCTCGATGAAGGGTGCGGTGATCACCCGCTACGGCAACCCCTACGCCACGTGGGAAACCTCGCTGAAAAAGAATATCGGACTGGAAATCGGCCTGTTCGACAACCGGTTCCTGCTGATCGCCGATTTCTTCCGCGAAAACCGAGAACGCATCCTGCTGACCCGCCAGACGGTTCCCGCGACGATCGGCATGGGCAACGCCACGCCGTTCGCCAACATGGGCAAAACGCGGAACCAGGGCGTAGACCTCTCGCTCGAATACAACCACGTCTTCAATCCCGATTTCCTGCTGACCTTCAAGGGAACGTTCACCTATGCGAAAAACACGCTGATCTTCCGCGACGAACCCGACTACGAATGGGATTACCAGTACGAGCGTGGCGGTCCGATGAACCGGATCGGCCCGGCCTACATCGCGCTGGGGCTTTTCAAGGACCAGGACGACATCGACAGCAGCCCCGACCAGTCGGCCGTGATGGCCAACGTCAAGCCGGGAGACATCAAATACAAGGACCTGAACGGCGACAAGAAGATCGACCAGTATGACCGGACCTACATCGGCGACCCGTACATTCCCCAGATCGTCTACGGCTTCGGGCTTTCGGCAAAATACAAGCGGTGGGACTTCTCGGTCTATTTCCAGGGCGTCTCGAAGGTGTCGATCTACATGAACGACATCCATCCGTTCGGCGTCTACCACAAGAACGTGCTCGGGTTCGTCGCCAAGGACTACTGGTCGGAAAGCAACCCGAATCCCAACGCCGCCTATCCGCGTCTCTCTCACACCGACGGCCGCGACAATACGGAGGTGCTCTCCTCCTACTGGCTGCGCGACGGTGCATTCCTGCGCCTGAAAAACCTCGAAATCGGGTACTCGTTCAAGTGGATGCGGGTCTACCTTTCCAGCGCCAACCTACTTACGTTCACTCCGTTCAAACACTGGGACCCTGAACTGGGCGGTTACGACAACAAGCCGGAGTCGTCCAGCGCCAACCGGGGCAACGGACTCCGATACCCGCTCCAGAAGATCGTGAACATCGGAGCGCAGTTTAACTTTTAACGACCGAAGAATTATGAAACCGCAATATATCCTATTATCGCTTTGCCTCGTGCTGGCCGGATGCAGTTATCTGGACCTGGAACCGGAAAAGAAAGGCACGCTCCAGGAGGTTTTCGAGGACCGCACCTCCGCCGAGAAGTTTCTGTACGGATGCTACGGCTACCTGCCCGCCTCGAACGACTTCAACGGCGAGCCGCAGGTGTGGGGCGCCGGAGACGAAGTAGCCCTCACGTCCCAGTGGGGAACCGACTGGCATTGGGCCAAAGCCGCCCACACGGGACAGATCTCGGCCGCGGAGCCGCTCTACAACTACTGGTCGCACCACAAAAGCAAGAAGCAGCCCTCACGCTGCGCCGCCTACGACCTCTACGGGGGCATCCGCCAGTGCTACACCTTCATCGACATGGTGGACGGAGTTCCCAACGCCAGCGATGGTGAAAAAGCGCGGTGGAAAGCCGAGGCGAAATTCCTGATCGCCTATTTCCACTATTCGCTCCTGCGGCTCTACGGTCCCATCTGCCTCGTCAACGGGATCATTCCGAACGACGCTCCGGAAGAGGTCTACTACCCGACCCGGAGGCCCTACGACGAATGCGTAAGCTGGATCGCCAGAAAATTCGACGAGGCAGCCGGCGAACTGAAGGCTTCGCGGGCCTACTCGGCGCTGGACATGGGCCGTGCCAACTACGTCGCCGCTCTGGCCATCAAGTCGCGGATGCTGCTCTATGCCGCCAGCCCGCTTTTCAACGGCAATTCGGAGTACTACGCCGATTTCAAGAACAAGAACGGGGAGCAGCTCATCAGTCAGACCTACGACAAGGAGAAATGGAAAGTGGCCCTCGACGCAACCGAGGAAGCGATAGCCGCCGCGAAGCAGGAGGGATACAAACTGTTCCAATTCAAGTCCGAAGGAACGTCGCTCACGCCGGAGGAGATCGCCTACCAGACGGCCCGGAACATGGTGACGACGCTTCCCCGCGAAATATCGGACAATCCGGACATGATCTGGGTCGATTCCCGCTCGCCTGTGAACAGCCAGCAGATGTATGCCATCCGCGGGCTTACGAACAACTCCGTGAGCGTTCCCTACGGCGGTGTTTCGCCCTCGTTCCGGATGGTCGAGACCTTCCTGACGAAAAACGGGCTTCCGATCGACAAAGACCCGGAGTTCGATTACCCGCACCGCTACGATCCCGTTCAGGACGAATACGGGGAGTGGACGGCCAAGATGCACCTCGGACGCGAGACCCGCTTCTACGCCGACATCGCCTATGACCGGGCGCATGACTACGAACTGCGGGGCAACTGGACCCTCTACCTGCGCATGGGCGAAAAACACCCCGTGACAAAGCTGACGATGGGCAACGATCCGAACCGGGACATGCAGACGATCAACGGCTATCTGGCGAAAAAGACCGTGCATCCGAACTCCTATTTCCCGAACAATTCGGTCTCCAACGGACGCATCGACTGGGCATGGCCGCTCATCCGGATGACGGAACTCTACCTGAACTATGCCGAGGCATACGTCGAATACCACGGGACGCTCGCCGGGCAGGCCCTGCAATACATGAACGAGATCCGCGACCGCGTCGGCGTGCCGCGTATCGAAGACGCATGGAAAGGCATTCCCGGAAAAGACTACCGGGAGATCATCCGCCAAGAGCGCACGATCGAGCTGATGTTCGAGGGGCACCGCTACTTCGACGCCCGCCGGTGGAAAATCGCCCATCTGACCTTCGCCGAGCCGTCGAAACGCTGGAACTGTTTCCCCACGGGCTTCACGACGACCAACGTGCAGCCGTACGACAGTTACCTGACGATCATGCCGTCCATCGAAACGACCAAGATATTCGAACAAAAACACTATCTTTATCCGATTGATGCGGAAAATATTTCCAGCAACAGGAACCTGGTGCAGAATCCGGGTTGGTAAAGCCCCGATTTTCAGACAATAGGTGCGTCCGCCGGGGATGCGACGTCCCGGGGCGCACCTTTTGTCCTCATTTTATAAAGATTAAAACCCGAATACAATGAAGTACATCGGAACAATATCACTGTCGTTGCTTTTGGCATTGTCGGCGAACGCCGCGCCGCCGGCCGGCGATACGATCCGGATCACACAGCTGGGGCTTCAGCCCGGTTCGTGGATCAACGCCACGCCGTTCGTCAACGAAGCCGTAAAGCGGTGCAGGGAAAAGCCCGGAAGCGTGCTCTACTTTCCCGAAGGCCGCTACGATTTCTGGCCCCAGCATGCCGTCGAACGCGATTACCACGAGTCGAACACCACGGACATCAACCCCAAACGCCTTGCGGTGTTTTTCGAAGGAATCGACGGAATAACACTCGACGGCGGCGGGTCGGAGTTCATCATGCATGACCGCATCCAACCCGTTACGCTCGATAATTGCAGCAATGCGGTCCTGAAAAATTTCACGGTGGACTGGGACGTCCCGCTGATGGGGCAGGGCGAGGTCACCGGAATCGGAGCCGACTATTTCGACCTGCGCATCGACCCCGCGAAATACCCCTACATCCTCGAAAACGGCAAGCTCGTGTTCGTCGGCGAAGGCTGGAAAAGCCCCGTGACGCGGATGATGGAGCTGGACGTCTACACCGGAGTCATCCAGAACGGCGACCGCGCCCTGGGCAGCAAATGGAACGAATACCGGGCGACGGAACCGGTTCCGGGCGTAGTGAGGATCCGGCGGGAAGGCGGTTTCAGACGCTATCCGAAAGTCGGCAACATCCTGGCGCTCCGGCACAGCGAGCGGGACCACGCCGGAATCTTCATCAACGAAAGCCGGAACGTCACGTTGAGCGACATCACGATCCACCACACCGCCGGACTCGGAATTCTCTGCCAGTATACGGAAAACCTCGATTTCGACAACGTGGACGTCGTACCGAACAAGGCCAAGGGACGCTATTTCAGCGGCCATGACGACGGCATTCACGCCATGGGCTGCAAAGGCCGCATCCGCGTGAACGACTGCGAATGGCAGTACCTGATGGACGACCCCATCAACATCCACGGAACCTGCGTGCGCATTATCGAGGTGCTCTCGCCGACCGAGGTGAAATGCCGGTTCATGGAGTCCATGAGCGTCGGCCTGCGATGGGCCGTCCCGGGTGACAGGGTCGGATTCATCGACAACAAAACCATGTGCACCGAGGAGGAGAATGCGGCGAGATCATTTACGAGACTCAACGAGCGGGAATTCATCCTCGAAACCGAGAAACCCTTCTCCCGCACGATCCAGGCGGGCATGGCGCTGGAAAATCTGACCTGGACGCCCGACGTGGAGATCCGCAACTGCCGCTTCCTGAGCAACCGAGCGCGCGGGCTGCTGATTTCCACGCCGGGAAAAGTCGTCGTCGAGAACAACTTCTTCGCCTCCAGCGGCTCAGCCATCCTGATCGCCGGAGACGCGAACTACTGGTATGAGAGCGGCGCCGTCAGGGATCTGCTGATCCGCGGCAACCGGTTCGACGCATCGTGTCTTACGTCGGAATACCAGTTCACCGAGGCGGTCATTTCGATCCTGCCCGAGATTCCGGAACCCGACCCGTCGCGGCCCTTCCACCGGAACATCCGCATCGAGGACAACCACTTCTGTTCGGCCGACTACCCGATCCTGTTTGCCACCTCGGTCAACGGGCTGACTTTCAGCGGCAACACCATCGAGAGAAGCTACGATTTCCGCCCGTGGCATCCGCGCAAGGCCGGAATCACGGTCGACGCCTGCCTGAACGTGCGGATTTCCGACAACAAGTTCGTCGGCGAAGTCCTGGGCCGGACCGTCAGCATCGAGAACATGCACAAACGCGAGGTGAAAATCGCTCCCGGATCACCCTATAAGGTCGTCTGGAATAAAGAAGCCGCGCGTCCGAAACTCCAAAAATAATGAAGCACATGAAAGCAATCCCCTTATTTCTGTTTTTCAGTCTCTCCGGCTTTGTCTACGGCTCCTGCGGCGAAAAAGAATCCGTAATACCCCCGACCCCTCCGGTCGCCGCCGGAGAGGTCTTCCGCACGCCGGCCTACCTGCAAAACCCATCCGCCGATGCCATGACGGTCATGTGGATCACCAGCGTCCCGTGCCGCAGCTGGGTCGAATTCGGCACCGATCCCGACCGGTTGCAGCCTGTGAGGAGTTACGACGAGGGCATGATGGTCGCCAACCGTAAAATCAACAAGATCAGGCTGGAAGACCTCCGTCCCGGCACGAAATACTATTACCGGGCCTGCTCGCAACAAATACTCCACTACGGCAGCTACAAGAAGGAGTTCGGCGATACGATCCGAATGCCATTGGCGCCCTTCACGACGTGGGACGAGCGCGACAAGGACTATACAATACTTGTTTTCAATGACATACACAAGAAAACAGAACTATTCAAACATCTGATGAGCCTCGTCGGGAACGAGCCGTACGACCTCGTGATTTTCAACGGCGACTGTTTCGACGACCCGGAAAAAGAGTCGGATATAGTCGATGTCCTCACGGAATATTGCAAATCGTACGGCAGCGACTGCATCCCGTCGGTGTTCATGCGCGGCAACCACGAGATACGGGGCGCCTGCTCCGTCGTACTGTGGGATTACCTCTCCAAGGCGGGTGAACACTCCTATACGGCATTCACGATGGGGGACACGCGTTTCGTCCTGCTGGACTGCGGCGAGGACAAACCCGACGACACCGAAGTGTATTACGGCATGAACGACTTCACGCAACACCGCAAGGACCAGGCACAATTCCTGCAAACGGAACTCGCGAAGCCCGAATTCACCGCCGCGGCGCGGAAGGTGCTGATCCACCACATTCCCATCTACGGGAAGGCCGTTGCGAAATTCAATCCCTGCAAGGAGCTATGGCAGCCCTATCTGGTGACGGCCGGATTCGACGTTTCGCTGAACGGCCATCTGCACCGGTACGAACTGATCGAAAAAGGAGCTTCGGAGAACAATTTCCCGGTGGTGATCGGCGGCGGCTACAAGGAGGAGAATGCAACCGTTATGATCCTGAAGAAGACCGGGGAGCAACTCAACCTCCGGGTCGTGCACGCCAAAGGCAATACACTGTTCAACCGCGACCTTTAGCGGCCGACCTGTATTCTGTGTGATTCCGTCCGGTTCCGGGCGGAATCACGTTTTTTGCCCCGGGAAAAAGGCCATCTGCGGGTCATCCGGCAAAAATGCACCGGAACAATACGGCTGTCGTCTTTTTCAGCCGCCATATTTGGAGTTTCCCGACATTTTTCCGAAATTTAACCGATCGGACCGCGCCGGACATCCGGCACAGCGGAAACCGCTCCGGCAGACTATGCCTAAACCTTAAAAACAGAGATAACCGATGAAGAAAATCCTCTTATGCTGGCTGGCCGCGGCGACGGCGCTGACGGCCGGCGCGCAGAGCAACGAATGGCAGGACGCCGGCGTGAATGCCGTGAACCGGATGCCGATGCATGGCTCCTGGTTCGCGTACGAATCGCCGGAAGCCGCACAGACGGGCGACAAGACCCTCTCGGAGCGGTTCGTCACGCTGAACGGAAACTGGAAATTCAACTGGGTGCGCGACGCCGACCAGCGACCGACGGACTTTTTCCGCGTCGGCTACAACGACAAAGGCTGGAACGACATGCCCGTGCCGGGACTCTGGGAGCTGAACGGATACGGCGATCCGGTCTACCTCAACGTCGGTTACGCCTGGCGGGGCTGGTTCAAAAACGATCCGCCGCACGTTCCCATCGAGCAGAACCACGTGGGTTCCTACCGCCGTACGGTCGACATCCCCGCGGCATGGGCCGGCAGACAGATCGTCGCGCATTTCGGCTCGGTGACGTCGAACATCTACCTCTGGGTCAACGGCCGCTATGTGGGTTACAGCGAGGACAGCAAGCTGGAGGCCGAGTTCGACCTGACGCCCTACGTGAAACCCGGCCGGAATCTCATCGCGTTCCAGGTCTTCCGCTGGTGCGACGGCACATACCTCGAAGATCAGGACTTCTTCCGCCTTTCGGGCGTGGGCCGCGACTGCTACCTCTACGCGCGCGACAGACGGCAAATTACGGACATTCAGGTCGACGCCGCGCCTTCGGCCGACTACACCGCGGGAACGGTAGCCGTCAAAGCCTTCTTCCCCAGGCAGGCGCGGGGATGCAGCGTCGAACTGGCGCTCACCGACGCCCAAGGGCGCAGCGTCGCGTCGCAGCAGCTGCGCGTCACGAAGGACGAGGAGCGCTGCACGCTCAACGCCGGGAAAGTCGCCCTGTGGAGCGCCGAGACGCCCGTGCTGTACGGACTGACGGCGACGCTCCGCGCGCCGGCGGGCGAAGTGATCGAGGTCATTCCGCTCCGGATCGGATTCCGCGACGTGAAGATCGAGGGCGGGCAGCTGCTCGTCAACGGCCGGCCGGTGCTGATCAAGGGCGCCAACCGGCATGAGATGGACCCCGACTACGGCTATTACGTCTCCGAGGGGCGCATGCTGGAGGACATCCGCATCATGAAGGAGAACAACATCAACGCCGTGCGCACGTGCCACTACCCCGACGACGCCCGCTGGTACTCGCTCTGCGACCAATACGGACTCTACGTCGTGGCCGAGGCCAATATCGAGTCGCACGGCATGGGTTACGGCGAAAAGACGCTGGCCAAGAATCCGCTCTACGCCAAGGCGCATCTGGAGCGCAACGAACGCAACGTGCAGCGCAGCATCAACCATCCGTCGGTCATCATCTGGTCGCTGGGCAACGAAGCGGGCGACGGGCCGAACTTCGACGCCTGCTACGACTGGATCAAGGCTTACGACCCCTCGCGGCCGATTCACCACGAACGGGCCGTCTATTCGCCCGGCAGCCGCAACACGGACATTATCTGCCCGATGTACTGGGGCTACGAGCGGTGTGAGAAATACCTCGCCGAGAATCCCGCCAAACCGCTGATCCAGTGCGAATACGCCCACGCCATGGGCAACTCGATGGGCGGATTCAGGGAGTACTGGGAGCTGATCCGCCGCGAACCGAAATATCAGGGCGGATTCATCTGGGATTTCGTGGACCAGTCGCTGCACAAAAAGGGGCGCAACGGCGTGACGGTCTACGGCTACGGAGGCGACTGGAACCCCTACGACCCTTCGGACCAGAACTTCTGCGACAACGGCCTGATCGGTCCCGACCGCATTCCGAACCCCCACATGGAGGAGGTGCGCTACTACTACCAGTCGGTCTGGACCTCATGGGCCGGCGATGCGGGGAATACGGTCGAGGTCCTCAACGAAAACTTCTTCCGCGGCCTCGAAAACTACGACCTCCATTGGGAGGTGCTCTGCGACGGGACGCCCCTCCGCCGGGGCGTCGTCGACGGCCTGAAAGCCGCGCCGCAGCAGCGCGTGCGCATCGCGCTCCCCTACGATCCGGCCACGCTGCCCGCGGCGGGCGAACTGCTGCTCGACGTGGCCTACAAACTCAAGACGGCCGAAGGCATCCTGCCCGCGGGCCACACCGCGGCGCGCGCCCAGCTGCCGATCCGCGAATACGTCTTCACGGCTCCCGCGGCGAAATCCGCAGCCGAAGGTGAATCGCTCTTCGTTGCGGACAACCACAAAGACTTCCTGATCGTCGCGGGCAACGGCCTGCGGCTCGACTTCAGCCACAAGACGGGCTTCATCACCCGTTACGAAGTCCGCGGGCTCGACTTCCTGGCCGACGGCTCCACGCTGCGCCCCAACTTCTGGCGCGCGCCGACCGACAACGACTTCGGCGCCGGACTGCAACACAAAATGGCCGTCTGGAAACAGCCGGAGATGAAACTCAAGACGCTGACCCATGCCGAGGCCGACGGCATCGTCACGGTGAAGGCCGGCTATGAAATGCCCGGGGTGCAGGCCACGCTGGAGATCGAATACGCCGTCGACAACACGGGCGCCGTCACGATCGCACAGTCGCTGCACGCCACGCCGGGGGCCGAGGTTCCCGACATGTTCCGCTTCGGCATGCGCTTCGAGATGCCCGAGGCGTTCGACCGCCTGCAATACTACGGCCGCGGACCGGGCGAGAACTACGCCGACCGCAAATCGTCGGCCTTCGTGGGACTTTACCGCCAGAGCGTCGACGAGCAGTTCCACCCCTACATCCGCCCGCAGGAGACCGGCACGAAGAGCGACCTGCGCTGGTGGCACCTCGCGGACATCGGCGGACGGGGTCTTACGGTGACCTCCGACGCTCCGTTCTCCGCCTCGGCGCTTCACTACCCGCAGGAGTCGCTCGACGAAGGCCCCGCAAAACGGCAGGGACACTCGCCCGAGGTCGAAAAGCAGAAGAACGTTTCGGTATGCCTCGACAAGGTGCAGTACGGACTGGCGTGCGTCAACTCGTGGGGCGCGCTGCCGCTGCCCGAATACCGGATTCCCTACGCCGACTACACGTTCCGCCTGAAGATCGCGCCTGCGACCCGCCTATAAGCCGCGCCACACGCCCGAAGGCCGGAGTCCCCCGCGGATTCCGGCCTTTTTATCGGCCGCAGGACTTGCCGGGGAGACAAAAAATGCGCATCTTTGTCGTCCGTTAAACGATCCCGAACATGTTATACACCGAAGATACGCGCATCGAAGCGCTGGCCGTACACGTCGTCGGCAACAAATCGAAGGACGAACCCCTGACGGTCTCGCCCGAACTCTCGGCACAGGTCGCCGACGAAGGGCTGATGCGCACGCTCACGGCCTATTTCCTCGGCGGCTTCAAGAGCGAGGAGTGCTACAACCTCCACCACGAGACCGACCTCGGGTGCAACGAGGTCTGGAACTTCGCATGCAGGATCTTCGACGATCCGGAGGCGCTCCTCGAACATTCGGTGAGCCTGGCCAAGCACCTCTACGAGAGCGGCATGCACCCGCAGATCAAGGGCGGCGAATTTTACACGGTCTACTTTTCGGACTGCAATTTCGGCGGCGAACGCTGCGACGCGCTGGGGCTGTTCAAGTCCGAGACGCGCGACACGTTCCTCGACGTCGAACAGCAGGCCGGAGGGGTGCACATCGCGGCCCGCGAAGGCATCGACATCAAACGGCTGGACAAGGGAGCCGTCATTTTCAACACGGAACGCGAGGAGGGGTTTGCGGTCTTCGTCGTCGACAACACCAACCGCACCGAAGCACGCTACTGGATCGACGACTTCCTGCGCGTGCGCCAGCGGCAGGACAACTACCACAATACGCACAACACGCTGGCGATGTGCAAGAAATACGTCACGAAACACCTCTCGAAGGAGTTCGAGGTGTCGAAGGCCGACCAGGCCGAGCTGCTCAACGAGACGATGAAGTATTTCCAGGAGCAGGAGAGCTTTTCGATGGACGATTTTTCGGAGAAGGTGATCCGCCAGCCGGAGGTCGTGGAGAGCTTCACGCGCTTCCGCCAGGAGTACGAACAAGACCGCGACATCCGCATCGAGGACGAATTCGGCATCTCGGATTCAGCCGTCAAGAAGCAGGCGCGGTCGTACAAGAGCGTCATCAAGCTCGACCGCAATTTCCACATCTACGTCCACGGCAACCGCAATCTGCTGGAGCAGGGCGAGGACGAGAAGGGCAAGTTCTACAAAGTCTATTACGAAGAGGAGGAGTAGGACTACCCGAGCATGCCGCCCAGCACCAGACCGAACAGCACGAGGAACAACGCCCAGTGGCACAGCCGGAGGTAATGACGCCCTCCGGCTTTTTCACACAGCAGCGACACCAGCCAGAAGACGCACCAGCCGCCGAACACCAGCAGCAGCAGGAGTTCGAGCGCGAAATTGCGCGGCAGGACGCCCGTCCCCAGCAGCAAGAGAAAAGCCGCGCAGAGGAACAGGTCCACTGAAATCATCTGAACGCCGCAGCGGCCCATCAGCCACGCCTCGTAAGCTCCGGAAGGGGCCGTTGCCGCATCGGGGCGCGCCGCCGAGTAGAAGCGGTTGCCCGAAAACACGTGTACGAAGAATGCGGCGGCGAGCAACGCTCCGGCCGCCAGAAACCATCCGTTCATCATCATCCCATTTTACGGTAAATACACTCCGGCATGTGCCGGATCAGCCACGCAGGCAGCTGCCAGCGGCGTGTGACGACCGCCACGCTACGGCGGCGGCGGATGGCCCGCACGATCCCCTCCACAACCCGGTCGACGGGCATCACCCAGAACAGCCCCTCGCCCTTGGCCATCTCCGTCGCGACGAATCCCGGACGGATGTCGGTCACCGGGAGAGGCAGTCCGGACTTCGCAGCCCGCTGCCGCAGGCCCTCGGCATAGTTGATCTGATAGGCTTTCGAGGCGTTGTAGGCCGGAGCCGCACCGCCGCCGCGCAGGCCCCCGACCGACGTGATGACGACCAGATGGCCGCCGCCCCGCTCCTCGAAACGGCCGTAGGCCCAGTCGACCGCCGCGGTCCAGCCCACGACGTTGGTGCGGATGGCCGGCTCTTCCAGCGCATAGTCCAGTCCGGGATTCAGGTCGCCGGTTCCGGCGCTGACCACGCACAAATCCATGCCGCCCAGCTCTCCGGCGAGGCGTTCCAGCGCCGCACAGGCGGCGGCAGGGTCCATGATGTCGGCCGCGGCGTAACAAAAGCTGCCCGGACGGCTGGCCGCCAGCTCCTCCAGCAGCGCCTCGCGCCGCCCGGTCACGCCGACCCGGTATCCTTCGGCCGCAAGGCGTTCGGCCAACGCCCGGCCGATGCCGGAAGTGGCCCCGATGACAATCGCTCGTTTCATGGAAACAAAGTTAACGGGTGCGCCCCAAAAAAACGTTGACGCAGATCAAGAAATCAGCGGACACGGCGGCGGATGCGGCTCAACGTCTCGGGACGCACGCCCAGATAGGAGGCCAGTTCCCGCAGGGGAACGAGCTGCAACACGTCGGGACAACGCTCCGTCAGGGCCTCGTAGCGTTGCTGCGGCGAGGCGGCATAGCGGTCCAGCAGACGTTCGTAAACCTCGGCCAGCATGTGTTCGGCCAGCCTGCGGCCAAGCCGCTCGCAGGCGGCATCGGTGCGGTAGAAGGTTTCGAGCCGTTCGCCGGGAACAAGCAGGGCCTCGGCGCCGCACATCGCCCCGATCGTCACCTGCGACGGCGCATCGACGCACATCGAGATATAGTCGCCGACGAACTCTCCGGCAAAGGCGTAACCCACGACATGCTCCTCTCCCGCGACGTCGGCGTGCACGTAACGGAAAGCGCCCTGCACGACCAGTCCGCAGCGGTGGCTGCGGAGTCCCTGCCCGGAGAGGCGTTCGCCGCGGGCGAAACGCCGTACGACGCCCTCGCGGCGGATAAAGGCGGCGAGTTCCGAAAATTCGGCCTCCGTTATGTAGCGGTTGAAATTCACGGCCGTAAAGATAATCCATCAATTTGGGAGAACCAAACGAAGGCATCAAACATGCTCTGCCTCGCGGCCTTCGCGCTGCTCTGGATCGCCGGTCCCGGGCGGTATGCCGTCGACAGCCGGATCGCCCGGCGGCTCTGCACCCGGCCCCCTGAAAGCCATTCGCACGCCGTCGGCACGCCACCTCGCAGACAAACGCCGCTCCGCTGGCCCGGATTTTGCCGTCCGGAAAGAAAAACCACACCGTCATGGCTCCGAAAACCAAAACTCCCGACCGGGATTGACAATTTTAAAAAGATTCGCAATGGAAATTACTATTATGTAGATAAAACTTCCCTCATAGAACAGATTTTAAATAACGGAAGTGAGGTCACGCTTTTTACGCGCCCACGCCGTTTTGGAAAATCCCTGAATATGAGTATGATTCAGCATTTCTTTGAAATTGGAACGGATCCAGAACTTTTTGACGGCTTGAAGATTTCTAAGAATACAGAGATTTGTGAACAATATATGGGAAAATATCCCGTTATTTCCATCAGCTTAAAAGGAATTGATGCCGATTCCTATGAAAAAGCCCGTGCGCAGCTCATAAAAACAATCAATCGTGAGGCAAGAAGATTTCAATTTCTTCTGGAAAGCGACAAATTGAGCCGGGTTGATAAAGCACTTTTTTCAGAACTTCTGACAAGAAATATGGAAGAAGACACCATTACCAGCAGTCTTCAGGAACTGACAGAACTGTTGGAAGTTCACTATGAACAGCAAGTGGTTGTCCTGATTGACGAATACGATGTTCCGATGGCAAAAGCCCATGAAAATGGATATTATGATGAGATGGTATTGCTGCTTCGAAATATGTTCGGAAATGTTTTAAAGACAAACAGTAGTCTTGCCTTTGCCGTTTTGACGGGCTGCCTGCGAATTGCAAAAGAAAGCATCTTTACCGGACTGAACAATTTCAAAGTATATTCGATTACAAATACAGAATTTGATGAAACCTTCGGTTTTACAGATGAAGAAGTAAAGATCATGCTGCATGACTATGAAATGGATGACCGATATGACGAGGTAAAAGAATGGTATGACGGATACCGATTCGGAAAAGCAGATGTGTACTGTCCATGGGATGTTGTGAATTACTGCAATGATCATATCCATAATCCAGAGGCCGAGCCGGAAAATTACTGGATGAATACAAGCGGGAACAATGTGATTCATCATTTTATCGACAGCATCAATGAAACGGATATGCTCACAAAAACAGAACTGGAATGGCTGGTAAATGGAAAAACAGTGATCAAACAAATCGACGAAATGGTTACCTACAATGACCTGTATTCGACCATGGATCACCTGTGGAGTACACTTTTCATGACAGGATACCTGACGCAGCGCGGAAGAGAAAGCGATGGCCGCTATTGCCTTGCAATTCCAAACCGGGAAATTCGAAATATCATAACAGAACGGATTCTTACATTGTTTCAGCAGGAAGTAAAAAAAGACGGAAAAATGGCAGAACAGTTCTGCCAGGCACTGCTTGGGGGAAAAGCAGCAGAGGTGGAAAGTCTTTTGGATTTATATTTGCAGAAGACAGTCAGCGTACGCGATACCTTTGTGCGGAAATCACTGAAAGAAAATTTCTATCATGGAATTCTGCTTGGAATCTTAAGCTATAAAAATGACTGGCGTGTATCTTCCAATCGAGAATCGGGAGAAGGATTCAGCGATATTGTGATTGAAATGGGAAATGCAGAAACAGGAATTGTGATAGAAGTGAAGTATACAGATGAGAAAAAAGATCTGGAAAGAGATTGCCGGAAGGCATTGGAGCAGATTCGGGATAAAGATTATACGCAGACACTGTGGCAGGAGGGCTATAAAAAATGGTGCAGTATGGGATTGCATTTCATTTAAAACAGTGTTGTGTGATGGAAGAAGAGATGCAGCGTAAGCGGAATCGAGATGGGGCTCTGAATAGTTACAATTTGTTATAAAATTCAGGGCAGAGATATTGCCCTGAATTTTATATACGGACAAGTTTCTGTCAACATTTTCCGTTCGATATGAGATAAAATGGTAATATTCAAAAGAAAAAGCCTACCATGAGGAGAAAAAATGGAAGAAAAGACAGCAAACATGGCAGAGAATATTCGCGTTACATTCACCGGGTTCCACTACATAAAGGATGGCGATTATCCAAATGACTTCGAGGTATGCTTACGGATCCTGAAAGACAACAGCTTATCAGCAGGCTGCTGGGATACAGGATTATATGCCACGGAAGGCGGCAGGCAGCCAGGTGCATTCCGACAGGCAAGGGGCTGCTTTATCGATGCGGACTAAGTAAAAGCCTGGACGAAGCTGGAGGATAAGGTGTATGATTTTCAACAGAACAGCATTGTATGATAGGAATACGGGAGGAGAAGTGTAATGGATAGAAGAAGTAATAATATCGCGATCTTTCAGGACTCCATGGATTTGATAAAAGCAAACCAGAAGCTCCAGCAGGCAGTTCAGTTTTCGATTCAGAACCAAAAGCTGTATGTTCCATCGCAGGCAATTACGCTTCCA
>ERZ827528.323-NODE-323-length-61900-cov-11.493233_pt1 | contig 61900 bp, 83 predicted proteins | sample MGYA00519768_ERZ827528 | MGnify/ENA primary metagenome ERZ827528 (study PRJEB31778, sample SAMEA3449343) | human gut metagenome | biome: human gut; feature: human-associated habitat; material: faeces | place: United Kingdom | collected 2010/2012 ...
CCATGCCGGCCACGTCGCCCACGTTGTCGCCCACGTTGTCGGCGATGGTCGCGGGGTTGCGCGGGTCGTCCTCCGGAATCCCCGCCTCGACCTTACCCACCAGGTCGGCACCCACGTCGGCCGCCTTGGTATAGATACCACCGCCGACGCGTGCGAAGAGCGCCTGCGTCGAGGCGCCCATGCCGAAGGTCAGCATCGTCGTGGTGATGACCACGAGTTTCTGCGGCCCCGACACCTCCACGAAGCGTTCGAGGATAATATACCAGAACGAGATGTCCAGCAGCCCGAGCCCCACGACCACGAGCCCCATCACGGCGCCGCTGCGGAAGGCGACTTTCAGGCCGCGGTCGAGCGACTGGCGTGCGGCGTTGGCCGTGCGTGCCGAAGCATAGGTCGCGGTCTTCATGCCGAAATAACCGGCAAGCCCCGAGAAGAAACCGCCCGTCAGGAAAGCGAAGGGCACCCAGGGGTTCTGCACCCCAGCGCCGTAGGCCAGGTAGGCGAAGAACAGCGCCAGGATGATGAATACGATCAGCACGACCTTGTACTGCTGGCGCAGGTAGGCCATGGCGCCCTTGCGCACGTGCTCGGCGATCTCGCGCATGCGCGGGGTACCTTCGTCCTCGCGCTTCATGCTGCGGTAAAATGCCCAGGCTACGGCCAGGGCAATGACAGCAGCGGCAGGGACGATCCAGAAAATCAAAGGAATGTTCATTTCGATAGAATTAAGGTTTTTAGAGTTTGTCGAATCGGTTATTAATACAAATATAATAATTTATCCCGATACTGTACTTTCCCGGACGGGCCGATATGCAGCACAAAAAATCCCGGCACGGGCACTCCCCCCCCCTCCTGGACAGCGCGAGGCCAGCGAGCAGGGGCCCGCAGCGTCGGGCTTCCGTGTCATTCCCGAAGGAAATCCGTATCGTCCGCAAACGGGCGGCGCTTCCGCGCCATGCGTGCAACGGCACCCGGCAGCTCCGCACTCCCCCCCGCCCTGCGGCAACGAAAAACGGAAAGGAGCGAAGCCTTCGAAACGATTCGAATCTTCGCCCCTTCCCGTTTATGCGCCTGCGGCGTTCAGCGGAATCACCGCACCGCTACGAGCCGAAGTTGTCGTAGATAATATATTATATACAATGGAAATCAAACACTTAGGTTACATCTTGGGAAATCAGGTAACAAACGAGTAACAAAAAGCATAAAACAGCCCCTTTGCTACACAAATCTCGCACAACAAATATACTCAATTTTTATTATATACATATTGTGCAGCTTGTTGCTCTACCTCCTCATCCGTAGACACTCTAATTTGAAGCATCCAGTTTTCTAATTCTTTTTTGTTAAAGTAGGTTGATTTGCCTTTTTTATAATGAGGAACTTGTTTTTTACTGACGAGACAATATAAGCGAGATTTTGACAACCCGGTAAGTAAAGCTGCATCATCCATATTTAAGGCGCTTTTAGCTCCCAACAATAGATACTGCTTTATACTCTTTAATTCTTCATAAATATCTTGTTCCATATCCACCTAATTATTTAAAATGGCAACTCCTGCTGCCGTCCGTCAATATGATTTCTTTCCTTTGTTTTAAACCTCCGCCACGAAATAGGCGGATTCGGTTCCCTATATTTACCCCGCGTGGCTCGGCGCCTGTCACGCTGCGCCCGCAAAAACTGGAGCTTCCTCTTCGCTTGATTGATCCGATGATTGCGTATGCCGTGTATAATTATCATCAGTTCTTCCCGGCTGAGTTCATTTGTCCATACCGTATAGTCGGCGATAGTTGGCCGCCCTTCCGCCCTTCTCCCCATTTGCTTTTATCGAAATAAGTTGCTACCTTTGGATTGATGTGTCAAAGGTGGGGCTTGAGAGCGCCACAAACGCAAAGGGCTCCGGATCAGGGAGCCCTTTACATTGCCGGCTTGATTCCGGTAAAGGCGATCATAACTATTATTGCCAGTATTACGACCAGCCAAACTATTATGGTTGTTGGCCTTTCATTATATTGCTTTTTCATAATTTTTTCTCTGTTTTCTCCAGCTCTTCAAGGAGGGCATCGGCGTATAATACGGCATCGGCTGCTACGGCTTCGAATACTGTAAGGTTCTCATTTTTCTGCATTTTATCTTGATTTTGCGAGAATCTCGCTATTTTTTCAAAGCGGAGCGTCGCAATCTTTGCACGCCCCTCTGTATCTAAATAATTCATAGGGGCGTCCAAATAGCCATACCTCCAAATATCTATGGCCTGCGGTGTGCTCGTGACACCAGCATTTCCCCATGCGTATCTTAAATATATTCATACTCATTGCTATTTTACTAATTCAAAAAGTGTTTTATCCTTCGCTATCGTCCCGATTTTCACCCGTTCCGCCTCTTCTTTAGTGTCGAACTTTAATACCATTCCTTCGCGTATTGGGCATCCATTATCCCGCCAAAGTACATAAACCATAAGACACCACTTGTCATCCCAAAACGTGGGCGTCCCGTATATCTCAGCCACGTAAGCATATATTTTACGGGTGACTATTTGACAGGTCAAATCGCTCATTTCACCAATTCAAATTCGTAAACCACCACCCACGGGTTCCAATCCCACGTTCCACGGCCGGACACCTTGTCGATTAGTGCGGCGAAGGCCTTGCGGGGAGTGTCAAATTCAACGGCTGTTCCCTTTTTCTCGTCGACAAACCCATACGTGGTGGTATCTGTGGATTCGTACCACGATTCGATAATGCCCTCGCGAAAACAGTCATCGTGCGAAATGCTCTGCAACTGCTCGCACTTGATTCCGGTGATGCGGATTTGGTGGGGCATCAAATCCGCTCGCACAAACATTTTATTTAGCCAGCCCGGTGTTCTATCCGCGCCATATACAGGGATGTCACATCTTGACGAAAACGCATTGTAATAACACTGCGCCACGGCCACGACCTCGCCGACCTTGTAGCGCAATTTCACGATGATATTCTCCCCATTGGCAACTGCATATATTTTCCCATCTTTGTCGGGGAGGGCACGCCCCATAACCATATTGACCGGAAAGTCGATCCCAGCCATAATTTGCCTCGCCATGGTCTTGCGTCCCTCGATAACCGCGTCTGTCTGCTGGTATTTGTCGTTAAAAAATGCCTTCTGCATGGTTATTCAGTTTTAAGTAATTCCGGGTTGTCATGGATATTTCCAATGCTCCACATCTGATAAAAATCGTCAAAGCAGTCGGCGATTTGGAAAAAATCAATATCTGCGAAGTTGACAACGAATGCACCGTCCCGCCATTCAACGACTCCGATGCTTTCAAATTCGTCGGTAAGAATATCTCCCTCGTAAATCTCCTTACCGTTCTTGTCTTTCAGCCCCGTGAACTGGCCCACGGTGGCGGGATCAACTTCATAATCTAATAAAACCTTACAAAGTGGATCGCTCCCCGATGCTGTACCCGGTATAATTGCGCATTTGCAAGGGGTATGACATTTCTGTCCAAATTGGACTAAATCTCCATACTCCCACGCCCCATTGTCGAGGCGTCTGCCCCTGTATTTAATTTCTCGCATAACTATTCTTGTTTTAGGTTATTAAGTCTGTCGATCTCGACCTTCAAATTCATCTCTGCACTGCGCACATCCCGTTGCAATTCCTCCAGCCGGGCTATTTGCTCCTCGTCTATCCGCGGGCATCCCCGCAGCCAGCTGTCGTAATTCGGGGTGTTCAGTTTGCCGTCACAAATCCCTCCGACACGCATACAGTAGTCGTAGTACCTGATGTATTCCTCCTCCGGAGCGTCCCGGTCGATGTCCGTCAGCATATCGGCCATGCTCACGAATAGATCGCCGACCTCTGCAATTCCTCCGGGGTCGTCGCCTACCCACGCATCCGGCTCATAATCATAGCCGTGCTTTTCGCAGAAAGCGGCCAGATAGGCGTTGCAAGCCGCGTTGTAATTCAGTCTCAGCTCTTCGCGTGTAAGTTTCATTTTGTGGAGAATTTATTGATTCTGTCGATCTCGGCGGCGATAAGGGCGCCAGCCTCGGATAAACACCGGATGGCATGACCGTATTTGCCGTCATTAAGGTGTTCGTAAGCCCATCTAAGAATACTTATGCTCAAGGGTATTTTCAAATCTGTCCCCTCCCTTACACATATATCATCTAGCTTATCGGCAATGGTCTCGACGCCTGTTTTCATGCGATTCTATTTCTTTTTTGAGTTCCTCGATTGATTTTCTGAGCCGTTCGTGTATTTCCACGGCGCGATACATAAGCCAGACAGTGACGATTCCGAGGATTGAAAGCAACGCCCACGCTATAATTTCATTCTTCATTTTCTCTTCCGTTTTAGCTCCGCAACGCGGAGATTCATGTATATCCTCGCAGCCTCTTCTTTAAGATCATCGGGGGACATTGCAAAATGCCATAGATGCGCATATTCATCCGAACTACACCCATAGCTCATGCCAACAACCGTCCCATCCATATCCTTACGAACTGAATAGATATTTATCTGACAACGCCCCCCCCGCCTCAGTCGGCGCAGTAGTTTGGTTTTCATGGCTCAATCATTTTCGTCGTTGTCATCATCGGGATAGCTTTCATCCTCATAATTCACGCAGAAGTCGAAGCCCGGATCATCGTCGAATATTCCTTTGGCTCGGCATTCTTCGTATTTTCGGCAGTTATCGCAATAACATTCGTTTATTTGTCTGTTGATTTTCATGCCTCATATAGATTTGTGGGTAAATCGTGAACGCTGACGGCCAGCCCGGCGCCGATCAGGTCTCGATAGTCGAAGTGAAGGCGGTGGAACAGGTCGAAAAATGCGCACATATCGCTATACCAAACTTCACTTGGTGAATATTTTATCCGGCAATCAAGAATTAGGCAATCCTCATAGTCCGAACCCAGTAGTTCGCCCAGCCGTTTGGCAGGCACGACGGTTTCCCCTCATTGTAACCGCGCTCGGTGATCTCCACGTACAGATCGGACATAGGCCGAAGGACGGGCAGTATATCGTCGAGGTAGTCGTATTGCAAATGACCCCCATCGTCAGTAGTTAATCCAATATCTCCATCCATGCAAGGGTCTGCATTGCCAAGTTGGCATAGCACCCAAATATCCTGATCTCTGTCTTGAACTTTCAGGTCATATGGCAGATACCCCGCAATGTCGGTCAGTGTAAGTTCTCGTTTCATCGGTTATTTATGTCAATTATAATCATTTTAGGTCGTTCTTTTTTGACAATTCCAAGCTCCTCAATGTCGGAGGTAATCTGACCCCAGCCATCAATGAACACATTTATTTTTATGTCGAAATTTTCGCAGTCGCTCTCGACCGCCCAGTCGTACAGTTCTTGCGGTGTCATAATTTCCTCCCGCACATGGGGCAGTATTTGATATGCACTCCTGATGCAAAACTATCATCGTCACATTCTGCGTCGTACGTGATCTTTAATCTTTGCCCGTCAATTTGCAAAACGCATTCGGATACCTGGTCAACTATCCACCACATACCAGGTTTGCAATACTCGCATGTTGTGCCTGTTTTTTCTTGTTTTTTCATAGTTTATCTTGGTATTTAATTTCCACACTGTCGATCTGCTCCCGCGTGATAGCGATTCGGTGCTTATCCTGAAAGGCCGATATCCTTTTACATACCCTCTTAGATTCGGCCGAGGACAGCATATCGTGATAGTATAGATAACTTTGGCAAAACAAGAGGGTCGCCAACTCCTCGCGCCTTTCGGCGGCTGTTTTCTCTGTTTTCATAGCTCTGTATTATTCATGAATTTCCCGCCAGCCTATTATGGCTTCGGGATCAATACGCTTAAGTGTGCCATCAATATACCACACATCCTCGCCGCTATCTGAACAACCCAGCCGCCATGCCACCGCCATCATAATCTTCCCGAAAGCCTTATATTTGACCTCTACAACCTCGGCATATTCCGGCAGCTCCTCTTTCGGGTCGTGCCAGCGCGTCAGCTCTGCATGTTCGGATTTTCCGAACTGGATAAGCCATTCGAGGACAGAGAAGGTAGGAATACAGCATCCCACACACCCCCGGTCGCAATTCTTTCGATCTCCGCAATCTACGCAGATGTTTTTTTCGCAAAAGGCTTTTGCTCTTTCCTCAATGGTTTTCATTTCTTGGTCAGTTTTCGGATAAACCTCTTTCTCTGATATTCATAATCTGGCTCGCCGCCGTTGATCCACATGTCATCAAATGCCTCCACTGCTTTCCGTCGCATCCGCTCCTCGGCCTCCTGCTCGGCAAGTTCAACAGCTTCGATGGCCGCTTTTCGGTCGATACCGATATTGCTGTTGAATGTAAATGATTCATATAGCCTTTGTTTTGCTTTTTCGCTTTTCATGGTTGGTTATCTTTTGTGTTTAATTTTTCATAAAACACATCCATAATGTTTTGCCGCTCCGTCCTGTCGGATGTCCAAACAGCGGATTGTATGGAATAATGTCCAATATCTGCCGCACTTTTATCTGCTCCTCATTCCATTTGAATATGAGCGTTCCGTTGGGCTTAAGAACGCGCATACATTCTTCAAATCCCTGCCGAATATCATCCTTCCACGAGGGCAGCAGACGGCCGTATTTCTTGGACATCCATGACGATTCGCCAAGTTTATTCAGATGGGGAGGATCGAACAGGACGAGATAGAACGCATTGTCGGGAAACGGCATCTTGCGGAAGTCCCCGACTACATCGGGCTTAATCTCCAACATGCGCCCATCGCAAAGGGTGTGCTCCTCACTGCGGCAATCCAGGAACAAGGCATCAGGATTGCCCTTGTCGAACCAGCACATCCGGCTGCCGCAACATGCATCGAGTATTTTCTTGTCTGTTTCCATCGTAACGTTACTTGTGTTTAACTTTCCGATTCGGTATGCAGGAAATCCAGCCCCAGAACGGTATGCGCCGCTTCAAGTAGTCCGGATCATCCTCGTGGTTGTACGCCTCGGTCTCGAAGCAGGTGTAGTAGTATGCGCCCGGATAAGGCGGGATAATCACTTCGATCAGCCACGAAATGCCGTAGCAAATCCATCCGGCGAAGAGAATGCCGACCGCCGTAAGCACCCAGCCCCACCAAGCGAACGAGTAGTCGATGGCTACGGGCAGGAGGATTGCCACGAACAGCACGGCCAGTTCGATCTGCTGGACGCAGTGGATTCCTTCATGGCGGCGCGTAGTCTCGTCCATGCTCCACGCCATCGGCTTCCGGGTAAAAGACCACAAAAGCCATGTTACCCAGCTAAACCCCTTGAACGGGATCAACTTGTTGTGAACTTCGATAGGCAGTTTCATATGTTCAACTCATGTTTAGTAGACACAAGCAGGATGATTGCTTCGACAAGGACGTTAATAATACTAACGTCGTTAGCGATAAAACGATCGTAGTCGACAACCCACTCGATACCATTCTCGCCCATATATCGCCTCATGCGAAAATTCCCATCAGATGGGTCTTGACATGAAATTTTCGGAGGTAACAACCCCAGCAGGTCGGCGACCGTGAAGGCAGGGGCGATAACCTTCATTTCCCGGCTCTCCATATCCAGCACGTAATCGTTTTTGATGTATCTCTTCCTGTACACCATGCTCGCCTTGTCCGCGGGCACCCCCAACTCAATCAGCCGCTTCGACTGCTCGATGCTCGTTACTTGGTCTTTCATAATTTGTAGTTTTTGAATTCAACACTCTTGAAAATAGCCTTATGGTTACACCAACGCGCCAGCCGTTTTTGCTCCTTCGTCGGCTCAATGTTATTATCGAAATCCCGGTAAGGCTGGGCAAACGGGCAGACTTTCAATTTACGCAGGGCGTTGATCCGCTCCAATGATTCATCGACATCTTGTATCAGGCAGTAGACGAAAATGCGATATGGCTTGATACCTCGGCGTCCCAACTCTTTGACACACTTTGTAACCGCCTCCAGTTGGGACATCCGGTCGCAGGCGAACCGAATATGCTGAATCCACTTCACCCGCGCCAGCAGGTCGAGGATGTGGGGATCATCGCACGCCCTCCGGGCATCCAGCCCTTGGTTGAAATCAACCGCGATGCCCATGCGGATTATTTCCTCGATCTGTTCCAGCCCAAAGTCCGATGCCAGCACGTTGTTATCGAGCAATACAGCCCGGCGCTTGTCGCCGATAAACTCCCGTAGCGGAGACGCGGGCCGGATGGCTCCCTCTTTGTGCGGAACAATGCACCACGGACAGCGGTTCGGGCAGCCGCGGGTAAGGAATCCGTAGGCTTCATTTACTCCGTACAGCGAATAGTCCGGGCAAATATGCTCGATCTCACCGGGCAGTACCGTCGTATAGTCCCGGAATCCCGTCCCGCCCCGGATCACCTCGCAATGGTAGATGTCCGGACAATCGGGCGTGAAAGTGAAAACCTTCGACATGTAAACCCGGTCGTAGCGACCGAACATCGGGTCGGCGAACTCCACCGAATCACCCTGCGATTTATGCCACGCCGACAGTTTCATCAGCGCGAGGTTCGGGAAGTGGTGACCGTCTATGTCAACCAAACCTATTCGCATAATCCGTAATAACTCATACAGCTGTCTTTCCCACCCGAAAAGGTTACTATGACTTTCATTTTATCGTTCGTTAAAGGTTAACTGAGGGGACTGGGGCTTTCAAGCGCCACAAATACTGCCCATTCACATCCTCAAGAGTGAAATTATCTTTAAGAGAGCCGCCCAAACGACGGAATCGAATGTAGGCCATTGCTTCATCCCGTGTGTAATACCTTTCCCCGGATTGCACACTTGGCGGCCCGCCATCCTTAAGCGCCTTGTCGAGTTTTGCGTAACTGACAAAAGCCGTATAGGCATTCGTGTGTTTGAGGTATGCCTGCTTGCTTTGCATGGTGGCTATCAATCGGCGAATATCTTTCACGTTGTAGTCCTGCAACAGCCACACGGCCTGTGCTGCAGTTATGGGCTCGGGCATTGAAGCAATACATGGAGCGTTCGTGGCGATCCATCCTATGAGTTCCGCAGCCTCTTTTTCTTTCCCCCCTACAACCCCCTTTTTAGTATCTACCAGTGTGTGTGTATATTCTTCTATTCTTTCTTTCTTATATTCTTTAGTTGTGGTTATTTGTTGGTTATCTGTTGGTTGTTTGCTGGTTATTTGTTGGTTATCTGTTGGTTGACAACCATTATCAAAACCATCCTGTGCTTGTTGGTATAAATCATAATTACAGACAGTTATGATGGTATATTTGCGCGTTCCCGACTTGGTTATAAACCCGCAATTATCCAGCTTGTCTATTGCGGTGCGTATTTGCATCTCCGAAAGTCCTGTCTCTTCGGATAGCTGTCCTCTGCTGGTTACCAATTGTCCGCGGTCGATGATTAAACCCTTCCACTTCTTGGCCCGGTAATTGGCCTTCAAAATGAAATGCAATGCCAGCCGTACGCAGTTCGTATCCGGATACCACTCCCAATCGAGGAAGCTGCGGTACATCTTAATCCAACTGTTATTTGAAGTGTTACACATTGCGAATTAATCGTTTGTAATAATTGATCTTATCGGACATCTCCGACCTCGACATTTTGAATACGCTGTGCTTACTGCGTTCAAGTTCTTCAACGACTGCAAGTCCGTATTTTCGGATCAGTACTTGGCGGTAAACTCCAATGCGACCAGCAGAATGCCTGTTGCAAACCCTGCATTGGGCGTGACAATTCCTTTCGTCCCATCTCGTAGACCTGTGAGCTCGGTCTATATAGTGCCCGCAATCGCATGTTTCAGGCGCTATGGGCGCCCCGCAGGTAATGCAGAAACCTCGCCCACCCTGACAGTCTCGATGACGTATGAAAAGGCTGAAAACACGGTCGTATTCCCGTTCTAAATCTGTCATGCGTTATAGCCTATTTGGCGCATCTGCTCCTTCTCGAAACTCAGTTGCGTACGTAGTATGTCTACTTGATGGACACACGTGCGGTTGATCCTGTCGAGCATGTTAACGACCTTGTTCTCTTCGGCACAGGACGCCCGAAGTATTTCTTTTTGGATACTCGGCGCCAGAGGTATCAGGTCTTTCAGCCGGGAGGCTTTCAGCATCGCCAACTCCTGTTCGTATTTCGCCTTCGACAGGAGATAGCCGCTACGCGCCATACGCACACTCAGTTCTGACATGCGCTGTGAAATTGCCTGTGGTTCAGTAGGCGGTTCTGCTTCAATGAAGAGCCGCATTTCCTCGATCTCTTTAAGTTCAGATGTATCCATGGCTTAGAAGGGAAGATCGTCGGGGGCAGATTGCATTTGGGAGGTAGTAGAAGTGCATGAAGCCTGGGATTCCCTGCGCCCCAAAATCCTGACCGTATCGGCCATGATCTCCGTGATGTATCGTTTGATGCTATCTCGGTCGGTATAGTCGCGGGTTCGCAACCGACCTTCGACGTAAATCTGCGCCCCCTTCTTCACGTATTTATCCACGATATCCGCGGTATTGCGCCACGCCACCACATGATGCCACTCCGTTATCTCCTTTACGGTTTTTGTTTGCCTGTCGGTGTAACGGTCGGTCGTCGCCACACTCAGGCTGGCAACCTTGGCGCCCCCGTCCAATACACGAACTTCGGGATCAGAACCTACATTCCCGATGATGATGACCTTGTTTACCATATTTTCGTTGTTGTTTTTTGGCGAATATTTTTAACCTGCGGATGGCATCCCACTCGCGCGTGGATTGTTCAGGGAGCGGACGAAGCATATCAATCGCCCGAATCACCCTGCGCATATCGGAATTGGATACATTCATTGCAGTGGTTTTTTAAAAGTAGTCTTGATAATAGTCTTGCTCGACCTGGCGGGCGGGAACAACACTTCCCCCGTCTCCGGATCCGCCAAGCCCGATGCAGGCATACTGCGCAGCATCATCTCCCGCTCTTTGATGTCCACTTTTAAAGCTTCAAGCGTTTCATACATATCTCGCAGTTTGCTGTCGCCGCACATAGAATAGTCGTATTTTACGCCCGATTCGGCCTCCTCCAGCCGGCAGTCCCCGAACTGGTGCGATTTGCCATATTTAGACAGTTCGCGGAGTGTGATATCACGCACCTGCGTATCGTCCTTGAATTGCTTGATCGCATTCTCCATGCGGCTGATCTGGATATGCGCCTCGATAGGGCTGATGTCGCCATTTACGACGGCGCTGATGGCCCTGCCCGCGAGATCGGCAATGGATGCCGTATCTCCGAATAGTGTTATCTGCTGATTCATGCTTTATTTTCCCTCGTTAAATTGTAGTATTCGGTAACTTTGACATTGACTTTCGGAAGCATTTCTTGATCGACGATATACTTGGACTCCAAGAACCCGGCTAATGAGAATCGCTTATTGGCTCCTTTGGCGTTTTCCTTAGCCTTGATTATCTCTTCGAACAAGTCCAAAGTCAGCAATTCGTCAGTAAGCGTAGGCTTGGAAGCCGGGCCGACATCCTCATGCCGAGGCAGCCGGTCTATGTCATCTTCATCAGTGGCTATATGAAAGTATTTGAGAATGAAATAACGCTCCCCGTAGGTCATTGCCGAGCCTACACCTTTGTCCCAATCATTCTGACCGTTGGCGCTCCATTCGCATACATCCTTCTCTCCGGATTCCACGTCAATCCAAGTGAAACGCATCTTTACACTCGATAGGATTTCGGATTTAGGTCGCTGATCCCGGCCTACGGTATAATCCTGACGGATATTTGTGATGTCGAGAACCTCCGTTTTGAGGATCACACCGAGTGCGTCCATCTTGGGACGGACGATGCCAAGTACTTTCGAACCGCTGATGTACTTGTAATTATTTCCATCAGCATTCGGAAGCAACGCCCTGACGCTCCTCTGGATTTCCAGCAGTTTGCTATAGATTCCCATTGTTATAAATTGTTTCGTTTTGCGTAATTTTTCAACCGGGCCATATGCCCAGGCCATATCCGACCGTCAATATCGGTGACATTAATAACCTCGATGCTGTCTTCGCACCCGGCTTGCACCTCCTCGAAACATCCGGCGAAGACGTCGTATCGGCGTTCATAAACAGGCATATAGTGATGCCTCGCCTGAATGTCGTAGATTTTGTATGCAACCGTATAGACCCGGCCGTCTTCATCACCACGACGATCTTTCCTGATAGCCTCCCGGAAAGCATGGTATATCAGCTTCAGGTCTATGTCGACCAGCCTTGAGGCAACCTCCGAGAATTTATCCCGCTCACCGTTGATGTGCTCGCTGGGAATGTCCTGGTACTCTTCCAGTGCAAGCACAGAGGTTGACGTGGTTGTCGTGTAATATTGTGTGTCCATTGGCTATCGTATTTCAACCCGGTAAATACGGGGCTTGTTCTCGTTCTTCAGTGCTCGGTAGATGGCCTTGGATTGTATCCGGACAGCCTTTGACCGCAGGCGGTATTGGGCTCGCCAAATGCGCCCCTTTATCATCGTCCACACGCATTTAACCGTGATTTCCGTAAACTCATTCATGGCTTTCGAATATTAAGGTTAGCAATTTTCCAATCTCCTTTGCGCGGTGCTGATTGGATAGCACCCAGCCGAATACCACGGCAATCGGCGCGATGAACGCCAACAAGGTGATGAGATGTGCCATAGCGGCCTGTTTTAACGGTTGGACTTGGAGGGGAATACCCGGCTTACGAGTATGGTGCCGACAACGACAGCATACGCGGGATAGAGCACGCGGAACTGAGCAAGGAAACAGCCTAAAGCATGCTCCTCGCACGTGGCGCGGATAACGTTGGTGTAATCGACCCTATCAGATGAAAATAGGGGTTTGTTGGCCTTCAGATGGCAACGGTAGAATGCGGTGCGGCTTTTCTTCGCGCGCGGTGTGGTCTGGGTGTTATTTACCCGGATACCACTTGTGTTGTGGTTTGGCATTTGGTTAACACAAGTTAGTTGAACAATATGTATAAAAAGAAGGACGTGCCCTCCAGTTAGTCGCCAAACCACCACAACTGCGGGTGCAGAAGTGAACCGAGAACACGCCCTAAAAGGCGTTTTGTATTTTCTGATTTACCCTCAATTGGGTGGTTTGGCTCTACAAATATAGGAATTCATTCCGAATCTGCAAAATATTATTTGACATTTGCAAACTTCCTATAATAAAAGGCCACTCTTTCTTTTGCCAGCGTTGTACATTCTCGGATAATAGCCCTATCTTCGTCAGTAAATGCAGTGATGACAATATCAAATGGATCTGCTGAATCTATTATCTGGCAAAGGGCAAGCGCATATAGTTCTTGATTGTCGAATTTAACGGTGGAGTTTGCTATATCGGCTCTCGACCATCCGGCAAGAGCAGGGCAGTTCCCACGCAAATAGTCATGATGGTAAGTGAAAGGCACCCGGCATTCACTATGCGGTAATTTCTTTATTACCGACTTTATTTGTTTGGTTGTCATTTCGATTTTGCAAAATTATTTCAGCAATTCCGGGTTGTCGTGGATGTTGCCGATAAACCACATTTGGTACGACTCGTCGAAACAATCCGCTATTTGGAAAATGTCTACATCTCCGAAGTTGACTACAAATCCAGCATTCCACCAATCTACTGTGCCAATACTTTCGTATTTGTCGGTCAAAATATCCCCCTCGTAAATCTCCCGGTCGTTCTTGTCTTTCAGCCCAGTATACTCGCCGACGGTAGTGGGATCAACTTCATATAATCCTGTAAAGGTCTTGATAAATATCCGGCCTGCGTCTGCGCCGTAGCAATGAATCAGGTCTCCATAAACCCACTTGTCGTTATCTATACGCTTGCCTCTGAATTTACTCTCTCGCATAGTTTTTCAGTATTTATTATCTTAAATTAAGCGCCAGCCGATTTTAATCGAACAGCGTCCCTTGAACAGTATCACCCGGGCTTCTCATGGCATCTGCCCACCGTTCATGAACAAACAACCGCTCCACTCGTTCCGTCCTTTTAGTCGGCGAATAGGTGCACGTTTTGTTAATACTCGCAATACATACGAAGTCATCCGGCATGGAATATTCTGAAACGAAAACCGGGAAATCTCGATGTCGAAGCCAGTCGAGAAATCGTTTATAGTCGAAGTCGTGCAAATATCCCGATGTGCCGGTGTATGGCGGATCGCAGTACACAGTTGCACCCGACGGGATGGTTATGTCGGTATAATCCTTTTGAAATACCTCCAAGCTTTCCAGGCTTTGTAGGCTTTGCAGGCTTTCCAGTCTTTGCAGGCTTTCCAGTCTTTCCAGACTTTGCAGTCTTTCCAGACTTTGCAGGCCTTCCAGTCTTTCCAGTCTTTCCATGCTTTGCAGTCCTTCGTTTAAGGCCGCCCACGGAATAGTTAACGCCGGTAAAATTTCCTGCAACTTCTCGTATTGCTCAGAGGTTGGCAACGCCCATTGAGATTCGCTAAAATAATGCTTACCCATATAATTTCCGAGGTGTCGATAGACATCTTTTTGCGTAAGACCGGATAATTTCAGAGCATTCTGTAAATACCCCCGCAAATCCGCTGACTTGACCCGAAAAATATCTGCATGCATCGCCTCTGTATTCAATGTACCGTCGGCATTATATTTGGGCATCACGCCGCATTCTTCACACAGTTTCAGTGTCTTTTGTGCCAAGTCGCCTATTTCTTTTCGAACTTTTGCGAATTCCCGGACAAGCCCTCGCCACATCAAACTCGCTTCGCCGGGTGTTTTTGCAAAGAATATCGCATGAAGGTGCTTTTTGAATCGCTCTGCTTCCGGAGTATACAAATAGGATTTCATATTATTCCCAAAACTCCAACACAGCCTCACGTAGGGGTCGCTATCTTTGAGGCGCGAGAAATCCTCACGGCTGATCCATCGGCGCTCATCCCGATACATACCCGCTACAGCGTCTCGGAATACTTGGGGGTATTCTGTAATATCGTTTACTATGAATCGCTCGAATTTCCCCGACAGCATAGCGGCGTGAGTTATCGCACAACCTCCGGCAAATAAGTCTACAAATGTATGCGACCCGGGAAGGTGAGAGACAACCCATTTCGCAATGCTGTTTTTACTGCCCTTGTACGGCAATCCATAATTCATATTTCCTATCTTAAATTAAGCGCCATCCTCCGCGACCTCTCGGCATTCTTGAGGTAGCGTGTTTTGTACTTCTCATTGGCCTTGTCGGGTGTAACCCAAAGCACCGTGTTGTTGTCGAGCCGTAAAGGCACCAGTCCTTTGTCTTTGAGCTCTTGAAGATATTTATTCATAGTCGTTTGATTGTATCCAAAAGAAGCGGGGGCTTCTGACTGCCCCCGCGGTGGCGGCGTTACTGTGCTTCGCGCCGCCGATTTGCGTTCTTTATCTCCCGTTTCGTGGGCTTAGCCCGCCTCGGCCTTGCACTTCCTTCACGCAGCCTCGGATTGTCGAGGGATATACCCTCTGTCAGCTTCCGTTGTGACAGACGCCCAAGCGCCCGATCAAACTCACAACATTAGGGTTAGAACCCCGTTGAGCTACCCGGATTCGAACCGGGAGTACCGCCTCCAAAGGGCGGTGTGTTAACCATTACACCATAGCTCAATAAAAGCCGCCTGAATCTCCACTCGCCCACGCCACCGCGCAGGGCTTCGATCTCGGCGGCGCACCATCCGCGTGCTTCACAGCAGGCCAATGGCAAATACCAAACTTAAAATGCGATTTGCGGATTATTGGCAGGAATCCGCGACCTGTGGCATATAGTACTCGTTAAACTGTGTCGGCCGCCCGTCTTCCGTAACGGCCTTCTGTTTGTTCGAGCAAATGGAATATCCCATTTTCCGGAGCCGACTGATGATCCGGCGCAGCTCCGTTGTGTGGTACAGCCTCTCAGCCTTGCGAACAGTCAGCCTGCCGCCGGCCTTGAGATAGGCCAGAATTTTATTTTGAGGATCGTGTTTCATGGCCTTTGATGTATTTGCCGCTTTTTCCTCGGATACGGTCGAATTTCCTGAGCCTGCCTTCCAGTTCGTCGATGCGCTTGTACAGGGTATCACGTGCTTGAGTGAGCGCCAATACCTCGTGTTCCCGCTCGATAAGGCGTCCATCCGCTTCATTGCGCTCGCAAAGGCATGTAGCAAGCCGCACCTCCAGGTCTTCGATCCGGTTCCACATTTTCCACCTGGGCGTCAGGTCGAAGCATAGAAATCTCCTCTTCCTCAAAGTGTTCTTCTCCATAGTATAATTGTTTTAAGGTGTTGCAAATAAGCCCGCGCGCACTGTAACTTTAAACTCCATTTCAAAACTGCGCCACCGAAAAGCGCACGCGGGCAAGATGCAGACCTCACGCCTAAAATGAAATAACCCACTGCTGAAAGAACGGTGCGCAAGGCCTGCCATAGAGCCTGGATAGGCGGTCAAGCCACACCAGGCATAATAATGCTTGATTTATCCCGGTGGTTCTCGCCGCTCATATCATCGCAGCTCGAAGCCTATGCCAGTCTTTCGCGCATTCGGCTATTTGCTTTTGCGGGGCTATCACTTCGAGCCTTGCCCACGGCCCGCCGATGACGCTATTATCGGCCTAACGGATCGCTTTTGCCTTGCGGCGGGGTTAGTGCCAGCAATCAAACCCCTCACCTATGCGGTGGCTATCTTGTAAGTGCGGCAGGATTCGAACCTGCATTTATTGTTTCGCGTTTCACAAGCCGATACAAACCATAAGAGGTTGCCGTTCTCTCGTCTCTCCTTAATCGTTCTCTCGTTGAACTACGCACCCTGTGATGCTATTCCTTTTTGATGTGAAGCCGCTCTACCGGAATGCCTTTCATCTTGGCGATTTCATCCATCGTTACTTCGACAATCTCAGATTCAGGATCAGGTTCATAAACAAGGCGAAAACCTGATGTGTAAAGCTCGTCGCAAGTGAAATTGTAAGTCGCATTGCCGTTCTCTCTCTTGCACACGACCAATTCTCCACTACGGAAAATCACCTCCCAAATGTTTGATCCGCTCACAAGCTTATCCCCTACCTGCCAATCCTTGAAAGATTCGGCCTCTTCTTTCGTCGAAGGCCTGATACAAAGATTTGAAACGTCGTTTTTGGTGAGTGCCATCTCGCTACCATCCCCGATGTGCCAACTGTATTTGAAGCCTAATTTGTCTTTGCAACTGAATCCATTACTCACATCTTGGCATAGATAAATACTCCCTTTCTCTACCTGAATACGCCCTTCAACTGGGATGTTATGGATATTGGCTTTGAATTTCTTACCTTTGCATTGCAGTAAATTTTCCATACTATTTTATTTTTAGTTGATAAGTTTAGTTTTCTATTAACTCTTCCACCCGGAACTCCCGGCCACGGCGCGTTCTTAATCTGCGGCACCGACCTTCCACGTCTTGTGCATGGTAGCGATCAGGTCTATATACCCTTTGTATTCCTCTATCTGCTCGGGACTATAGCCTTCGGCCTCGCCAATTTTTCGGAAATGCTTCTGCCATTCGGAAATGGTGTAGCGTTTGCAGCCTATTTGAATAACATCCTCACCCCAATAGGATACTGTATGACGAGATGCGCTGATAAATAGCGATTTCGGAACATCGCACTCGTCGCCCAGTTTGCACCCGTCGCCCAGTTTGCACTCGTCGCCCAGTTTGCACCCGTCGCCCAGTTTGCACCTGTTGCCCAGTTCGCACTCGTAGCCCAGTTTGCACCTGTTGCCCAGTTCGCACTCGTAGCCCAGTTTGCACCAGTCGCCCAGTTCGCACCTGTTGCCCAGTTCGCACCCGTTGCCCAGTTTGCACTCGTAGCCCAGTTTGCACCCGTTGCCCAGTTTGCACCCGTAGCCCAGTTCGCACCCGTTGCCCAGTTCGCACCCGTTGCCCAGTTTGATATTGCGCGCCTCAAATTCGGAGGCTAATTCAGAAAGTTCATTGTACTGAAAGGGTGTCCAGCCTTTGTCTGAAACCCAGAGATAAATTGTTTTCATGGTGGGTATGTTTTGTGTTTAAAGTCCGTGGTTAATCCTCAATTACCGTAAGTAGCTCTATATCGTCAGCTCTACGCCTTGCTCGGCGCATCATGCGACACTCAAAGCTGGAGCCCAATAATTCAACCGAGAACAGGCAGAGAAGAATCGCCGCTCCGACCCGCCGGGTCATTTCCGATATGTTGAGCGTGATGCCGAAGTTCTGCGTGAAATACCAGGTGACAAGTGCATGCAATGTTCGCTTGCAGCCCGTCTTGTCGTAGATGCTTTGCAGGTGATTCGCCACACACTGGTAGATGACGTTAAGCCGCTCTGCGATCTCCCGAGCTGAGTAGCCCAATACTACGAGGTTAATCACCTCACGCTCGCGCTTACTAAGTATGGTGTCGGTTTTCATTGTCCTATGCCAAACCCCAAGGGCTATCTACACCCCACTTCATGAAAATCTGCTCTATCTTCTCCCGCTCCGTGGGGGTGTGGTTCACATAGCCGTACTTGCGGTTGTGAAATGCCTTGTTCGACAGCCCGCCATCTTTTAATGCCTGACTGATTTCGTCCATTGCAATGCTGGCAAGATCGCGCCCCTTTCTTCGAGCACGGATTATATTGTAGCCTTTTACAAAGGCACAGCGTTCGATGTCGTTCTTTTGTGTATTCATAGATTTGTTTATTCTTGCCGGGTTAATTTTCATCGGTCAACATGATCATGATTGATGTAATGCCTGCAACCATCAGCAATAGGCCTCCAATACAACAAAAACCGCATACACATTTAGCATAAAAGCCGAGGGGCTCGATAGCACGTAAAGCAAGGATAAGCGTTACTAATGCGATACCCGTAGAAATGAAAGCTACAACTGCTACTATTGTCCGAGCTATTACTTTTTGATAATTCATAGCTTTGTTTATTTATCCAGTATCGCCATTATTCGTTCGATGCAGGCGGCTTGCTCCTCGAGTAGTGCCGTCAAGCGGTCACTAGTTTTGATTAATTCATTCATTGTATATTTCCTTTAATCATTATAAATTTGAGTAATTAAGACATCAGAGTATGGAATAAGTCCGATCATTCATTGGTCTGCGAGACCGGAAACCATGTTCCGACCCCATGCTCTTTACATCAGAATCCGGATAGTTCGTGGTATGGTTATTTTTTAGTCTCCATAGTACATTCCGCGGACGCCATAGAAATCTGACGGCACCGTCAACAGCTCGGGGCGGTACTCCGTGGCCTTCGGCTGCTCCGTCGGGCGGTTCTCGATCCTCGCCGTCAGCATCGCCAACTTCTCGTTGCGCCACGCTTTTTTCAGGCAGGCAGAAAAGGTCATCGACGGTTGCACCTGTTTCAGGTACCACGCATTCTTCATAATCTTGCTTTTGTCGTAAGTTTTCATGGCGCTACGCTTGGTTATTTCAAAAACTTTTGTATATCTTTACATTGTTTATCGGTGTAGAACACTCTACCTTTGCGGTGTAGTTTAGTTCTACATTGCAAATATAAACTTTGTTTAGCACACAAACAAATAAATACTAAACTATTTTTAGTTTATTTTACAAATGACTGATACTGAGAGAATAAAAAAAGCTATAAAATGGCTTATAGGGACTGGAATCGCTAAAAACCAAGAAGGAATTGGGGTTCTTATGGGTTATTCTAATAAATCTGCATTCTCTCAAGTGGTTAATACTCCAAACAAAAGACCTGAAGACTTTATAACAAGACTTTGCAACCTAAACAACAATCTAAACAAAGATTGGCTATTGACCGAAAAAGGGTCAATGCTCAAAACTACCGACCAACCTGTCAGCCAAGGAGGCGAAGACGTCACGCCACCGAAAACTGAACTAAATAACCCAAAAACTATGGAGAGATTCTTAGATTCACTACTCCGGCAAAACGAGGAGTTGATTCGGCAAAACGGGGCTTTAATTGACCTGTACCGAGAAGAGAGAGCGAAAAGCAAGGGCGATGTCGCCCAAAAAAAAGAGGCATAGCGGTATTCTAATTAGCCTTATGCCATCTTCATTAGAGCGGAAGCAATATGATAAAATAGAACCACCCAAAATAAGCTCCATATAATCGAGCTACACATTTAAAGGAGATTACGGTCTCCTTTAAAAATAACTGGGGCGCCAGCAGGCCAAAACATAAAAACTTCGGATTATTTCAATAGCACAAACAAATTTTATACATGATGGATTACTACTTCGAAGAACCAGCTCCCATAAAATACGATTTGCTATTCGAGGAAGTAGCAAGATATGCAGTCAATAATGGAGGCATATCCACAACAGAAATTCAGCGAAAATTTGAAGTTGGATTTAATCGGGCTGGGCGCATTATGATGCAATTAGAGAGTGCAGGCATCGTTGGTCAACAACAGGGTATCAATCCTCGAAAAGTATATTTTGATAATATTACATCGTTAGAAAAATACCTTGCGGCAGGTGATTATCATCGAGCTTCCCTGTCTGCAGGAGAGCAGGAACGACGGAGAATATTGTTTCAACAAGAACAAGAAGAGCGTGAAAAAGCCGAGATTGCCGCGCGTATTAAAGAAAAATATCGCATACGTCAACTTGAAAAAATCGTACGGCAAGAATTGATCGACAGCGGAGAACTATTCGGTGATGAGCCAAAGCGGCCGCCAATTCCCAGGGAAATAGTGGATGCAGTATATAAGCGTGATGGTGGCCGATGCGTATACTGCGGATCCACACAAAACTTACAACTCGATCACATCATACCTTTTTCAAAAGGAGGGGCAACTACATTAGAGAACATGCAGTTGCTTTGCCAAAAATGCAATGTTGAAAAATCAAATAAAATAGGATAACATGAAGAAGATTTTACTAACCCTTATTGTTGTATTATTATCCGGAACGGTTTATGCTCAAAAACAGAATGACAATGTATCAAGCCCTTTCCTTGCAAAAAGTTTTGGAAACCGCAATGCATACATATCTAAGTTTGACAATAAAGGAAGATCATTTAAATGGAAATTAACACCTTTGAATACTGTTATCGGGTCGTCAATGATAGGCGCATCCGCCGCAACATATATGCTTACCAGCTCAATAATCGACAATAAGATGGCCAATGAATCTAACGTAGAAAAAATATCGTCTCTTGCCAAGACAAAGCGCACGGTCGGATTTGTATGTGCAGGCACATCCGTAATCGGAATTGTAGTGGTTTTAACGGGGTTGCATAAGGAGTACGCCCAAGGAATAGAAATCGGACATAATTTAACCGTATCAGATTGTGGCGCAGGAATCAGCTTGACAAAGAAATTTTAATCCCTCCCCTACCTTTCAGCCCCGGCCGTATAACCGGGGCTTTTTTGTACCTTTAGGACAATGAAGGCCGCCAAAGTAAGGTTTCATCATAGAGAGAACACAAACCCTTAGAACAATCCGCCCAATAATATTTTTTTCAAAAAATTTCATCATTTTCCATTGTTATTTAAATATCCGTCGAAATCTTTGCATTGTAAGCCTGTGAGGATGCAGGCAACGGCCGAACATCGAAAGTACATTGCTATCGTAGCAGAAGGTCTGTTGGCGCATCCGTCGGCAGACCTTCATTTATGGCAAAGAGTGTAAAAGACACAAAGACGAACGACACCATCAAGCCCACCCGCAAAGTGGGCCGTCCTTGCGTATATACACCTGAAGCTCTCGAAGTCAAGTTTGAGGAATATGCCAATTGGACAAAGAACAATCCAATCATAAAACAAGTGCCCACAAAACATGGCCTTGTAGACCTCGAACTCCAACGTCCTAAAACTATTGTTGGGTTCTGTGTATATGCGGGAATACTCCGTGACACATTTTTTGATTACGGCAAAAGGGAGGAGTTTTTCCACATCATTGCGCGCGTGCGCGAAGAAATTGAAGCCGATCAATTGTCGGGCGCAATAGCTGGCATATACGATTCCGGCGTCATTACACGTGTTCTCAAACTCGCCGACAAACAGGATATAACCACCAACGGCGAGAGCATCAACAAGCCCCGGGAAACAGTGCAAGTCATACTTGACCCGGAAGCTGCATCTATCATCCAGTCCATCGGCAAACAAAGCACGAATGAAAATGGAGCTTGATGCACGCACATATCGGGGCAAGGTCTACAAGATCATGCTGTACTTCTTCCGCAAGTACCGCAATAAAGGCGTCGTACTACGCATATTCAACGAGGGGAGCTCCCGTTCGGGGAAGACTTTCGACACCTTCGACTTCCTGTATGACATCTGTGCCGCGGGTGATGGTGCATATAAAATCTATGTCTACCGCTCCACCTTGCAAGACTGCAAAGAAAAGGCATTGGGAGACTTCAAGAAGAAACTACAATGCCGCGGGATATATGATCCCGACAACATGTATAGCGAGAAGATACTCCCCGAATACCACATAGGCGACAGCATCATCCGGTTCCGTGGGCTTGACAAGATGGATGTGAAGGAGGGGCACGACTGCGACATCATATACTTCAACGAAATGTTGGACGACATATCGCCGGCGCAGTTCAATAACATCACGATGCGTTGTACAACAATGATTATCGGCGACTGGAACCCTAAGTATACGGAACACTGGGTTTTTGAGCTTGAAGGGCAGCCGGATACCATATTCACCAAAACAACCTACAAAGACAATCCTTTCTGCCCTGACAGCGTACGCAGGACTATCGAAAGTTACGAGCCCACGCCGGAAAATATCGCGGCAGGAACCGCCGACGAATTCAGATGGAAGGTATACGGTCTCGGGGAGCGCGCGGCGCAGGAAGGATTGATATTCCCCAATATAGACTGGATCGACAGTTTTCCGGACGATTTGGAATATACAGCCTATGGCATCGACTTCGGCTTCACAAATGACCCGACGGCTATTATTCATGTCGGAGTGCGAGGGCGTGATTTATATCTGCATGAACGCTTTTATTCGCCCGTAGACGATCCCGAGGTATTGTATAACATCGTGGCCCCAATTCTCGGTAAACAAGGATATGCCATAGCAGACAGTGCGGATAAATACGCCAAGAACCCAGAAGGTATGGTGCGTTCCCTTCAGCTGCGAGGGTTGAATGTAGTCAAGGCCAAGAAATTCCAGGATAGTATAACCATCGGTATATCCTACATGAAAAACTTCCGCATCCACTGCGTCAAGACCAAGAACATGAAAAACGAAGCCAATACCTATGTGTGGGATTCTATAAACGGGCTGGCGATAAATAAACCCGTAGACAAGAATAATCACCTTTGGGATGCAGCCCGATATGTCGTGATGACTGCATTCCGCAATCATATTGCCGCATGAAACTCCTTGGATACGAAATAAAGATGTCTAAATGTTCCGAAAAGACCGGAGACCCGCAGCAAAGCCTATACATAGACTTGCGGGACGTGCAAAATCTGCTCGGGACGAAGGATGGGTTTATCGACACCTCCACACCGGACGGGCAGGCGCGCGCATTCGCGTCATGCTCTATTTTGGCTTCTATCATCACGAAGAAAGTATCCGCCATATCGGATGCCCGGTATTGGGCGAAAGACGACAAAGGGGAAGATATTGAAAAGCCGCGCGAGTTCGAGCGGATTAACCACCCCAATCCCTACCAAACTCTTTCGGAATTCGTTTGCATGATCGAGTTCTTCTCTCAGATATTCGGCAAGGCTTATATTGTGAAGGTACCTTTGGTCGGAATTAAGGGTGATTTCGAATTGTATGTAATACCTAACCTCATGGTTACGGAAAACGAGGTACCATCCTCCATACCTTCGTTTGCACCCAACTCCGATATCCGTGATTACACCATAAACCTTGGGGGCGGGATAAACCTGACGATCCCCAAAGAGGAGATGTTCGTTGTAAACGACGTAACTTACGCGCTTAACAAGATTGGGAGCGCTACTTCACGGCTTGTCGCCCTCAAGTACCCTGTCAACACTTTCCTGGCCTCCTACCAAGCCGTAAACGAATTACTCGTCAACCGGGGTATGCTCGGCATTCTCTCCCTCATGTCAGATGATCCGATGGTCGATAATATCGTGCCGGCCACCAAAGAGGACAAGGAAGCGCTCCGTGAGCAATTGGACAAATACGGGATCATGCGCAACAAATGCAAGATCGCCATTACGTCATACAAGGCATCCTTTGTGCCTGTGTCGTCCACTATTTCCGACCTCGGACTTACAGACATTCAGCGCAACTGCAAGAAAGACATCGCTTATACATACCAGGTGCCCAGCATTCTGCTCGACGTAGAAGGCAGCACCTACAGCAATTTCGGAGAGGCCAAGATTGAGTTTTACGTGAATGACATTATTCCTTCTGCACAAAACATCATGCGCGTGCTCAACAAGATATATGGCTTCACAGGATTCGGATTCATGCCGTTCTTCGACCATTTGGAAATGTTCCAACCTTCGAAGAAAGACCAGGCAGAATGCATGAACAGCGCAGTAAATTATATCGGAGCTGCCATACAATTAGGAATAATGACACCAGAGGAAGGCAGAAGCGAACTATTAAAATATCAAATCTAATATGGAAGACAGAATAAAATCATTCAAGGGAAGTATAGACGACATCAAACGCGATCAGGGCGTTGTTGTCATCGCCATATCAAAGTTCAACGAAGAGGATCTTGCAGAAGACATTGTGCGCAAAGGGGCGTTTACTAAGTCGTTTGCAGATATGTCCCGGATCAAACACTGCATCGACCACAAACAAGACTTGGATCATGTTGTCGGGACGCCTCGAAAAGGATGGGAAACGGATAAATACGCCCTCGTAGAGAGTAAACTTATACTCGGTAAGGCCGCTGGGCATGATATATTCGAGTACTATAAGCATTGCGCAGACGAGAAACGAGATGTCGAACACTCCTACTGCTACCGGGTTCTCAACAAGAACCACAACGATGCTATTGCGGGAGATGATATCGCAGAGCTGCAGCTCAAGCGTGAGTACAGCACCGTGTTCGCAGGCTGCAATCCCTTCACCCCAGCTCTTGACGTCAAGGGCTTGCAAAGCGTAGAGGACATCATTGCCTATCAAGAAGAGCTCAACAACATCCTGCGCAAATGCGACCTTTCGGACGCAGGAGGAAACAGGATTGAAGCACTTTGCAACAGCCTCAAAAGCGCCCTAAACATCCTGGGCAACAAACCTTCGGATGACACTGAAATCATCGAAATAGTCAGAAAAACATTGTTTAACTAAACCAATTCACACATGAACGAAGACATCAAGAAAGAGCTGAAAGGAATACTCGATGAATACAAGTCGGGGCTTATCGGCAAAGCAGACTTCGAGGCCAAAATGAAGGCTATCGAAGACAAAGTAGACGCTCTCGATCAAACGAAATCCATCGACGAGATCCGGGAGATAATCAAAGAGCAAGGGCGCACCATCAGCCTCATGCAGAAATCCACCGTTTCATCCGAGAATGAAGCGCAGGAGAAGATCAAGGCATTCTTCTCAGGGAAAGAGAACATCGACGCCGTAAAGGGCGGCCGCACGGTAAGTATCGAGATCGAGATGAAGGCCGAAGCATCACCCATGACGACCACGACGGCCGCTGTGCCTATCGCGGCATTCAACACCGAAGTCGTACCGGGCATTGCAGCAGCGGCTACCGAGCCCAATGCGATCCTGCCCCGCTTGCAGAAAGGCACCACAAGCTCCCCCACCATTAAGTGGATCAACCGCAAAGACCCCGACGGCGGCTCGGCATTCATCGCCGAAGGAACTCTCAAGCCCCTTATGAGCTGGGGATACGAGGAGGAGACGTCTACGGCAAAGAAGGTTGCCGTTCGCGCAAAGCTCTCGACGGAAATCCTCGAAGATGCGGATTTCATCCGCGGGGAGGTGAACACCCTGCTGCGTCAAGACTTGATGCAGACCGTGGAAGAGAAGGTTATCGCAGGAACCGGCACCGGGAACGAGATCCTCGGCGTAACAACAAAAGCCCCAGGCTATACCATTACGGAGCTCAACGGGAAAATCTCCATGCCCAACATTGCCGACGTTGTGCGCGCTGGCGTTCTGCAACTTCGCCTGCTGCATTTCTCTCCCGACGTTCTCTTCCTTCATCCGACCGACAAGGCGATCTTCGACGTAACGAAAGATACCGCCGGGCATTACCTGACTGACGAGATGCGCAAGATCATCGGCAACATCTCCGTTGTAGAAACCACCAACATTCCCGCGGGTAAGTTCCTGCTGATGGATTCCTCGCGCTGGAAAGTTCGTCCCTACCGCGCGCTGCGACTGGAATGGGGCCGTGACGGCGACGATTTCAGCCACAACATGGTGACGGTGATCGCCGAAATGCGCCTTCACTCATACCAGAACTCCATCGACGCCGGGTCTGTCATCTACGACGACTTCGCAACCGTACAGGCCGCCCTGGAGAAAACCGCCGAGGCAGCAGCATAGTCATTAACTTAAACGAACAACAACATGGAAGATATGAAGAAGATCGACCTCACCAAGAGGGTAACTATCGTAAGCACAGGCAAGTCTATCTATATGCCCGAGAAAGGCAAAGAGTACAACGTGTCGCCCTTGCATGCCGAAACGCTTGTGAAATCGGGCAAAGCCACGTACAAGACCAAAGTTGCCAACTAACAAGGCGGGGAGGCGCCGGAAAGCGTCTCCCCTTTTTTCTTATGCTTATAGACTATACATACTTCGAACAGGATCCCACATATATTGCGGGAATAGACGTCAAAAGCGGATGCACCCCGACTGGCGCCGCCCAGGAGATTGTCCGGAATATCGAGAGCTGCATCCGCAGGTATGAGCCTAAATTCCTTCGGATGCTCCTTGGGATATATGTGGCAGAGAATATCGACAAATATCCTGAAATAGCCGCAAAAATAGCAAATACAGACACAAAACAGTCTCCCATCGCTAAGTATGTCTATTTCTACTACCTGCGAGAACATGTTGCCTTCAATACGATGGCAGGCGAAAAAATCAAAATGACCGACAACAGCCGCGCCGCCTCCCCGTGGTACAGACTTGTGCCCCTGTGGAACGAGATGGTCGACGAGTGTCATCAACTGGCAGGCTCGCTATGCGGCGAAACAGACGTAAAGCCGGATTATTCGTCGGATATTTTTGAAAAAATAAACAGGTTTGGATTATGAAAATATCACCCAACGATACCATCAGGAAAGTAATTGTAAAGAACGGCACTTTGTTCGGTATCGGCAATAAACGAATCTACGAATCTATTGCGGCATTACCCAAGCCTGACTATGTGAAGGAAAAACGTCGCATATTCGGGTGGAAGAAGCACGAGGCCCGAAGCGTCGCAGGTATAACGATGGGTGAATTGAACGCCATAGAAAGGATCGAGGCCACTGACGATTATTTCGTAAAGGTTCTGGCCGTCATGCTGGGTTTAATAAGCCCAAAGGGAAAAGGATCAAAACGCATTGACTGGGAGGGAGCAGGATACGACATTGCCCGAGAAAAGGTGCTCGAACTACAATTCATTCGCGCTTATCGCTATTTCATTGAAATACAAAACGACCTCAAAGGCGTAGCAAAGGCGTGGAAAAAGCTCGAAATGCCCCTGACGCCACAAGAAGCAAACGCACAAGTACAACGCAAGAACCGGGGCATGAGTACAATATGCTTAGGATACTGCCAGCTTGTAGGGGGTGCTATTCAGCCAAGCGATGTATGGCACCTGAGGTGGTCGACCGTATACCTTGCATATGAAGCCGAGAGGGACAAAAACATGGCACAACGCAAGCTCGCTCAGATGAACAAGCCCAAACCATCCAAAAGTCGCAGACAATGAGAAAGAGCCTCAGTAAAATATTCGAAGATGCTGCCAAAGAGTGCGGCGTCAACACATGCCTATATGCCAGGATCAAAGAGGCGAATTACCTGCTGGATTACGTCAAAGAGTACCCCGTAATGCTGCGGCTGTTCCAGGAGCCGATATACGAAACCAACCTGACAAACAGGCGCCGTCGTAGGACAACGCTTTACTTTCTCGATGCACTCGGGAAGCCAGAGCCGGATACACAGACCGAAGCAGCCCCCATTGCGGATCGCATGGAGCAAATGGCGTTTTCATTCATCGACAACCTGCGTCGAAATGGGATAGAGGTGCAGGTTGAAAGCCTGCAAGGAGTGGTTGAAAAACTGGATGCCCTGGCCGCGGGTGTAGAGGCAAAACTCGTCCTTACATATAATGTTTGCTGATGGATATATCGAAGATAGAGAACTTTTTCAGCCCCGAAAAGCTGGTTGCCATCTGCAACGAGGAATTCAGCGCCCTTAAAGAGCAGGTGACAATAAATCTGCAAACAAAACGCACAAACAGCGGTAAAAATGTGAACTCCCTGAATGTCCCGGAAGAGACTACCGGTGCCACGGCAGATAGTATGGCGGCGCAAGTGGAAAGCAATGCCGGAGGGTTCACGGTCTCGTTTGTGGGGCGGCATAACATCAAGAATATAGACGAGGGTAACTCCCCGCAGGATGCGCAAGAAGAATTCGGGAGCTTCGAAAGTTTCTATCAGAACATAAAGCAATGGGCACGCGACAAGGAGGGGCGCTATGGGTTGGAATTCAAAAGCATCAACGCATATTGGGCGGCCAAGAAGCTGTGGGAGAAAGGCAGCATTTTGTACCGCTCGGGAGGGGGCACCGAGATTATTAAAGACCTGTTGCCGCAAACCGTGGATAACATCGACAAAAGAATTACGGAAGTGATCGACACATCCATATACGAAATGCTCGAAACAACAATAGAACTATGATCCGATATACATTGTCCGGTACAGGAGGTACCGCAGATTTCCCCAATGACATATGCTTCACGCGGGAGAAATCTACCTTCGTGCGATTTACAGCCACAGCCATAGATCCGGACTACGGCACAGAAGTGAAGCTGCGAATATCATATGGAGCAACATCAATAGTCCTATCCAGAAATGTCTCGGGAGCAGGAAAATCCGTTGTTTTCCCCTTGACGGCAATATTGGAATCGCTGGCCGCGGACTATTCGGCAACATTCATAAACAATGTGGTGCTCATAGTTGAGTTTGGCGATGGATCAGCCACTCACACGCTCAATACTATTCTTATCGGTACCTGTGAAAAAGAAATAATCCCTATCTCGGCACAGAATGCCGCCGCGGGAGATGTAACCAACTACCCTTCCGCCAGGAAAATCGTGGTATACCCCGGGTTCAACATAACCCAATCCATCTTTATCCCCAAGCTCACGACAGAGCAAATAGAGGTGGAAACAGAGAATGGGGTCATCGTCACCAGTGGCATGTCCTCGAAACCGTTTGCGGAGTTCAATCCATCGACGGTAAGATGGGATGGGGATACGTATGTTGAGATAAGCGTCTATACCCCCAACCTTGCCAACACCTTTCAATTTCCCATCGAAATAGATAGGTGTACCGAGGGACTAATAGTCAAATGGACGGACAAAAGCGGTATCCCTTACATATATCGCTGGAGTGTAGAGACAACGAGAGCCGAAATATCTATCCAAGATGCCTATTCACTACTCGATGATAACCTGCAACCGTATGAAGCCCAAAATAAGATACTCACAAAGACATACACGCTGCATAGTCGCCTTGTAGATCAGGATATATACGACCTGTGTAAATCCATCCTCGCCGGACGCGACATAAGCTACTACGACAGCGCAACCGAGCAATGGTGCCGGTGTAGTATAGAGGAGGGCGAAGCCGAAGATAACGGCGCTTATTTTAAAGATTTAGTCGTAGAAATTACCGATAAGACCTATAACGTATGACCCACTACGAACTATACATAAACGACATCCTGTGCGATCTGTCCAGCGACAACTATATATCCTTGGTATATCAAAGCCCGATATTTTCAGGACTGGACATCATACAGTCCAATAGGTCGTACAATATAGACTTACCGCTGACGCCGAAGAACCGCAAGGCCATAGGCTATGCGGAACGCACCGACATCTATACGGATGCACCCTATGTGAAGCTTCCGGCAAGATTGTATCAGGAAGGAGTACCGCTATTCACATCCGGATACGCCGTTATTACGGAGATTTCGGACGTAATAAGTGTGGTTCTTACGTGGGGAAATGTCGACAACTTCCAGCCCTTGTTCGATGCAAATTTGCGCGACCTGGCACAAACGCTCTATTCCATGAACATAGGGTCGATACCATGGAACAGCGCATCGGCACTCTTGGAGTATGGATATGAGAGGCCGCAGATGGGATTCTTCGGCATTGATTTCGGGCAAGGTATCGCCAACTCCGAATACATGCATCCGTCTATCGAAGTGCAAGATGTACTTACGGCTATTGAGCGGTACAATGGCATCACCATCGACGGCAAAGAAAGACTGTATGGAGGACTTACGTATCCTTTATTGCTTCCTTTGGTATCTATAAATGGTGATGAAGTAAGCGGTAGAGCAGAGTATCTTACTGGAACAGTCCGCGTAAAGGATACGGGGCCAACGGTACTTTTACAGATTGCAAACATATCATCTCATCCTGAATTAGTATCCGATGATGGGACAACAATAGACGTGAAAGGAGCCAGCAATATAACCATAGCATTAAAAATGCATGCTCAATTCAGTTATGTGGCGGGGTTTGCGCCAGTAGCAAAGATATGTTCAGGTTCCACCAGAAATCCTATATTCCAACTCAACTACAATTATAAAGAAGCGGGCGGCCCTACAGCATTTAGTACATTCAGTATAGATCAGGTTGTGACACTAAGCAAAGAAGATGGCAACTTACCCGAAAGTGGACAAATTGTAATTCACCTTTTCAATGGGTCTGTTCCCAACATTTCGTACCAGGATGTCAATTCGATTTCTGTAAGCGCCTATCCACGTGACGAAGTGCACTATCCATCCGAATATCCTATCGGGGTAAATCTTCCTGACATTTCCCAGGGAGATTTCCTCTCGGCCTTGATGTCTATGGCCGGACTATTCGCGTATCCGGATAAGGACGCCCCGGATACAATCAAACTCATAAGCGTAGATGACATTTACGCCAAACTCACAAACGGAGGCACAATAGACTGGAGCCGCAAAGTCATCCTTAATGATCGGCATGATGTCAGCCGCCCGGAATCTTCCATATTTTCGCTCGATGACCTGGCACAGAAAAACACGCTCGATTATGACAACGACGACGATGTGATCACGGACACCGCCGGGGAAATACGGATCGAGAATGTTAACATCGACAAGGAGAACGAACTCGTGGAGCTTCCATTCTCAGCGTCCGAAAATGCCCCACTTGCATCGGATGCCAATGCGCTGTGTGCCCGCATTCCTATGTATACGACATCCGACGACGGGAAAACAGTGGACTACAACGAACCCTCGGCGCGAATCCTGCAAGCCATCATCGACGATACGAGCACGGGGTTATACTGGTTCGGATATTTCGGAGAAAATATGCGCTTTGGTGGTGAGAACGGGATCGTCGCAAAGAAATACAACGGGTACCAAAAAGCCGTGGACAAACTGCGTCTGATAACAGTAAAGGCCAAGTTAACAGCCATAGATCTGCATAACCTTGATTATACAAAGCCCATATACATAGGTCAATTCGGGCAGACATATGGCCTGTATTCGGTAGAAACAGGCGAAAACGGCATATGCGAGTGCCAGCTGATCCAGTTGCAGGCTATAAAAGAAGTTGTTGTCCCGGACTATTATCTGACCATCAACGGTTCGGCTTCGGACATCAGTCGAGCTGTGGGCAGCAGTAAGACCGTTGTAGTATTCACCTACCAGACGAACGGTACGATTCAGGTTGCATCCCAGTCTGGCATGTTTGAAAACATCGCTTTTGCATCCGGCATCCTTTCCATTGGTGTAAAAAAGAACACCGCGACGGAATTGCGCACGGGGGAATTAGTCGTGTCTGTAAAAGAGGCGCTGGGTATCACAAGAACGATTACAGTCCAGCAAGCTGCCGCAGAGCCCGAGCCTGCTGCGCGCCGCCCGTTGAAACTCCGCCTCACGGTGACGGACGACGAGGGCGCGCCGCTTGCGGCCGACGAGGTTACGGCCTCGTATATCCTTCCGTCGGGCGAGAGCAAGCTGGAACGCTGGGCCGATACGGACGCTGTCGACGTCACGCTGGAAGCCTCCACGGAATATATGACGCTGGGTCTTGCCGCGACCAAGACCGGGTATACGAGTGGCAAGAAGCAGGTGGACATCCCGGCCGGAAATTCAGAATACAATATCAACGAGACCTTGATGTTAACTTCTGAACAACCGATAACCAGCCGAAATATTACACTCGACATCACCATCACGGATCAGGAGGGAAAGGCCGTGGATGCCCAGACGGTCGAGATCAGCTATACGAAGAAAGACGGCAGCAGTGCCACCTATAAAACCTCTGGGTCGAATATTACGGATACCATTCCAGATGTCTCGACCTCAAGTTTTATGATTCAGACAATAGTGGGTGCTCCCAGCTACGGATCCCAAATGAAAGAGTCGGCCATCCCCGCCGGAACCTCGGATTACCTGTATCAGAATACTTTCGAACTACAACCAATCGCCGTCACGAGTCGCAACCTTGTTCTGCGCCTGTCGATCGAGGACGCGGACGGCAGCCCCCTCGCGGCCGATAAGGTCACCGTCACCACGGAGGACGCCGCGGGCCAAACCGTGACGCGCGAATATACGAATACCTCGGCGGTGGACGATACCATCGCCGACATCCCCACGAGCGGATCGAGCGTCACGGTCACGGCCTCGAAGTCCGGCTACAACGATGGCTGGATTCAGGGGTCTATCCCTTCGGGCAGCTCGGACTACACCTACACCGGGGTCGTTCCCCTGCGCTCGTCGCGTACGGTGGGTGCCGACATCCTCGTGCGGGATGCGAAGGGTTCGCCCGTCGTCGCCGACGAGATCGCCTGCACGTACCTGCAAAGCTCGGGCAAGACCAATACGATCCGCACCACGAACAGCAGCCACCTCGACTACGGGGGCTATTCGGACTGCTCGGTGAAGGCCTTTACGTCGCGCATCACCGTCACGGCCGCGGACTACGCCGATGCGGTGGAGGAGGTGCCCGTGGAAGCCGGTGCGGATCCCGTTACGATCCGCAAGACTGTCACGCTCTCCCCGGGCTCGCGTTCCCTGCACCTGGACTTCGCGGTCAGGAACGAGCAGGGCGCGGCCGTGGAGGATGCGGTCGTGATAATCCAGTATATGAAGCCGGACGGGAGCGACGAGAACCTGCAATTCACGGGCGGCGTGCATGAGACTTTCAACAATGCGACCACGCAGGGCTTTACGCTCCTGATCATTGCGCAGGCCGAGGGCTCGCGCATGCATACGCAGGAGATCGCCGTCCCGGCGGGTAAGGAGGCGTACACCTACGACACGGATGTGGTGCTCTACTACGACTACTCGCCGGGCATTACGCTCGATCCGCCATCCCCGTGGACATACACTGCACACCTGGGTACGCTCCGCAATACGGGCAACGTCGACCTGGAGCTGCTTTCGGCGCCGGAATGGTGCACTTTCTCCGGGGACGTCCCGGGTACGGTGGCGGTGGGCGAGGGACGTGCCTTTGCCGTCTCGAAGAACGAGACGGGCGGCCTGCGCACGGGGACGATCTCGATGCAGTGGGTCAACATAGAAGCGAGCGAGATCACGGCCTACGATGTCGAGGTCTCGCAGGAACCATAAGATTTCATTAACCACTTAACCATATAGAGGCATATGGCACAGCAAGATACGATAGACAAAATTATTAACATCCAGTTCAAGTATTCGGAGCTGGTGCAGGGGTGGGTGGCAGCATCCGATGCTATTGATGATGCAAAAACCAAACTGCAAGAATTCAAAAAAGAGGGGAATGCCACAGGCATTGCCAAACAGACGCAGATTATCAAAGCCTTGCGCACAGAAATGGCCGCATATACCCGAGAAATGCAGGCCAATATCAAAGAGGAAGTTAAGCAAGAAGGAAGCATCGAACAACTCAGAGGCAGCATCGCCAAGCTAACGGCAGCATATAACAAAATGAGCCGCGAGGAGCGCAATGCCGCCAAGGGCACCGATCTCGCCAAAAAGATAGCTGGACTACAAACGGAGCTTAACGAGGCAAATACGGCATTGCTTAACTTCCGGGACAACGTCGGTAACTATGCAAGTGCTGCTAAAGGATTCTCTCCTCTTACCTTTCAAGTGCAACAACTTGCAAGAGAAATGCCGTCGCTTACCGTGTCTTTGCAGCAGTTTTTCTTGGCCGTATCCAACAACGTGCCGATGTTCGTTGATGAACTGAAACGCGCTACTGCAGCAAACAAAGCATTACGCTCCGAAGGAAAGGCGACAATACCTGTATTTAGACAAGTAATTTCGTCTATCGTCTCGTGGCAAACAGCTCTCGTTTTAATCATCACATTGCTTACAGCATATGGCAAGGAGATAGGGTCGTGGGTTAAAAGTCTATTCTCGGCCAAAGAAGCTATCACAGCAACCGAATATGCGCAAAGGCAACTAAATGCAGCCCAATTGGAAGGTAGAAATGCTGCTCAGGCAGAGGTGGTGAACTTACAAATACTCTACAATGCGACCCAGAATACGGCATTAGCCTACAAAGACAGGCTAAATGCCGTAAAAGAGTTGCAGAAACAATATCCTGCCTACTTCGGGAACATGTCACAGGAGAAGATATTGGCCGGAGAACTGAGCGAAACCTACGAAATGCTCGTCCGAAATATCATGGCAAAAGCGCAAGCAGAAGCCGCGCAAAACCAAATCGTGACTAACCTGGAGAAGAAGAATACCATAGAGCAGATCCAGGCGTATCAAAATCTGACCCGCGTAATGGCAGATTATAACAGACTTAAAGCAGAGGGCGCCGACGATAAAATGCTCGAAAGTTATGCCAAAGCGGCATACACGCTGCGTAAGGAGGTCGATTCCGAGTTAAAGAAAATGAACGAAGATTTATATAACGAAGTTCGTGACAATAGCAATAGTTACCAAGAATACATAGACAACCTCGATGCAGCAAACAGCAAGCTTGTTAAAGTCGCTACTGACAACCTTCTGACCTTCCAGAATACTCAGAAAGGGGTGGATGAATCGTCAGAAACATCAATCGAACAATCTGCAAGATGGATTGATGAATTTTACAGTAAAATGGCAAAAAAGCGTACGAAATTACTGGCTGACTGGCGAGTTGCCTTGAGCAGGGAGGTATCTAAGATGGAGGCCGAATTAAATAAAGAATTACAAAAAACGGATAGTGAAATATCCGACAACTTGAGGAAACAACTTGAAGAGCAAGAGCTGGAGTATAGAAATAGAATCAACGAAGCCCGTCTGATCGACAATGATTTAGGTGCAGCGATGGAGATGGTAAACATCTACAAAGAGCAAATTGCACAAATAGAGAAATTGGAAAGTGTTTATCGGGCTGCAGGCAAGACCGACGCAGAAATACAGGCAATACGAATTAAAGCACGTATGGATCTTCAAAAAGCGGAGGAAAATGTAGCAAACATTCAGATAGAAACGACACACAAAAGTTTAAGCCTCGCCGCACAAACAGCAGGAAATCTTGCCAATGTATTCGAACAACTTGGTGGGGAAAGTGAAAAATATGCTGCATTTGCCAAGGCTATGGCTGTCATGCAAGTAGTGTTATCTGAATCTGTAGCTATTGCAAAAGCATGGGAAGGGAATGCAGCTCTTCCATTCCCGGCAAATATAATAGCGACCGCAGCAAGCGTTGCTGCAATTGTCGCAGCGATGGCCAGTGCATTATCCTCTACTAAATCTACGGAAGTTCCTAAATACGCATCCGGCGGTCTTATTACAGGCCCCGGTACTGGCACCTCCGATAGCATTGTTGCCCGGGTATCGAATGGCGAGGCCATTATGACCGCCCAGGCCGTGAATGATTGGGGTGCCGTATTGTCGGCTATGAATGTTTCCAGTGGTGGCAATGCCATCCAGGTATCCAATTTACCCCAACGCGGAGACGGAATGAGGGGCATGGAACAAATGATGGAACGGGTGTTGCTCAACCTCCCGTCTCCTATCGTCCTCGTAAAAGACATTGACAACGGACAGAGACGGGTGAAGGTAGCAGCCAACCTTGCAAAATTGGGTAGAAAAAAATAGTGTGCCCCATTGTTATTTAAATGCACACAGGCATATTTGCATCAGAGCTTATGGTGAGATAAGCAACAGACGACAAAACGAAATGACGCGTACATCCAACATATCTGTCGGCGGCCATAAAGCTCTATTAGTGACTTTTTGTAAAACTAAATAGGCTGAAAAATGGCAGAACAAAACGCATGCGCCGAGAACCTTGGCGCGAACATCCTGAATGACTGTAACGACGATTACGGCAAGGGTGTCGAGAAGATCGTTTACATCATCAAAAAAGAGGACATCGACCGTAAGGCATCGAGGATTGCGGGAAACGTAATCAGCACCCTCGTCCTCAGAACCGGAAAGAAGGCATACACTGCTTCGGCTCCCTCAAACACACCTTTCAGCGGCCTCACATACGAGGATCAGAACGCCACAATCGGAATGTCCTTTAACAAGACCATCCCTATCGTCATGCTGGCGGATTCTCCGACGAACGCCCTCAATGTATCCGCACTCAAGCAGAACAAGTACGTCATCATCTACGAGAACAACAACAAGGGAGCGAATGGCGAGCAGGCATTCGCCGTCATAGGCTGGGAGCAGGGCGCCGTCGGGCAGAACGCAACCCTTGACAAGTACAGTGACGACACGCAGGGAGGCTGGACTGTCGACATGATCGAAGAAGGCGCCAAAACCCCGCAAATATTCTTCTTCTCGACGGACTACGAGACTACGAAGGCGGCACTTGATTCGCTTTTGTCGCCCGCCTCGTGATGAATCCCGAAGTATGGTACAGGGAGAGGTTAAACGCCTCTCTCACCGCTTCGGATAAGCGGACGATAGAATCCCATTACGAGATGGTAACCGGGAAATCGTTCGCTGGCAGTTTTTCCCAAAACTGCCCGAACAAGTACAAAGACGCGATAACGCACATTTTAATCAAGATGAAACAGGACAACACGGATAATGGCGGATATGTCCTCAAACAAGGAGCATTTCGCTACAAAGGTAAGGTCATAACCAATGCGAACATGACCGCAGAAGCGGCAGAATGGTGGATACATCAGAACCTGGACAACAGAGACCAATTTGCGAGTTTGGGCAAGGATTACGACAGCTATGCCACCACGTCGGTAATGATTCCCGCCAAAGAATAATGACGCCAAACACCTGTAACGTGGAGAATGTTACACACATAAATTACCATAGTGATTTCAGGCTTATTATCCGCTTCAACTCGGATAAACTGCCTGATTATCCGTGGCGTATTACATTCAGCACCCCGTCGACACATACAGTCGACAAATACGTAGCGTCATTCGATGGAGAAAATTACATCAATTGCAAGCCCGTCGACACGCTCCCGGGTGCGGCAATAGTGTTTTTCGATCATCACAGGCTCGGGTGCGGAACATTGGGCTACATTCTCGACATGGATATTCCCGATGACGAATTTCCTGACGGGAAAATGGATATTGAAATCCCGGGTGTCGAGACTATAGAATTATGGCCGGGGAAAAGCGATGAAACGGAACTCCCCGCAGAAATTATTGTGGCGCTGTTGCAGATGCTCAAAGGGTTTTCCCCCTCTATCGAAGTCGAGGAGAACAGTGACGACAATTATATCCTGCGGATAACAAACGAAACTGGGTCATACCTCACCCCGAACCTCCGCGCTTCGCTGAATTTGGCACAAAGTACTGGAGACAGCCAGTATATCGCCATGTCACAAGATGCTACAACAAAAGCCCTTGCCGAAAAGGTCGACAAGGAAGAAGGGAAAGGGCTTTCGACGAACGACTACACCGACCAGGAGAAGGAGAAGCTGGCCGGGCTCTCCAACTACGACGACACGGAGATAAGGAAGGAGTTGTCCGACAAGGCATCCAAGCAGGAACTGACGGAAGCTGCGGCGGACACGCTGACTGAGGCAAAGTCGTACACGAACACCGAGGTTGAGAAGGCGAAAGAGGTAATAGGTGAATGTATCGGTCAGTTGCTGCCCTTAATTGGTAATGATATAACCGATGGAGACGCGGATACGCTCAAAGAGAGCAAGTCGTACACGGACACCAAGACGACAGAACTATGGAATAATGTCAGCGATGTGTTTGACGCCACGTCCGAGGAGCTCAATAGCAGCATATCCGGCGGGGATGCGCGGACTCTGACCGAAGCCAACAGCTATACGGACAAAGCGATCTCTGAAATTCCCACCCCGGACGTAAGCGGGCAGATCGAGCGGCACAACACCTCCCCCACGGCGCATCCCGACATCCGGGAGCTGCTCAACACCTGCGTAGGACTACCGGAGTTCAACGACAAAACCTACGAGCTGACCTTCACGACAAAGGGCGGTGCCAAGTTCATCATCGACCTGCCTATCGAGATGATGGGGCTGCATTACAACGAGGATACCCAATCTATCGAGTTCGTAAATGCCGACGGCTCCATATCCTCCATTCCGGTTTCTTACTTCGTGAAAGTGTATGTCGGCTCTATCGGCTCCGAGATACAGGTTACGGTCGAAGGCTCCGAAATCCGCGCCTCCCTGCTCAACAACACCGTATCCTGGGACAAGTTGACACTGGCATTGCAGGAGATGATCCAGGGCAAGGCCGACCGCACGGAGCTTCCCACGAAACTGTCCGAACTGGAAAATGATTCCGGATATGTGACTTCGGAAGAATTGAATACTGAATTAGGCTACAAAGACCACGTAGCCTACATCCTCAAGGACTTTACGAAGAGCTATTATAACAATACGGGCTCGGACATCACGGATCGGAGCATGGTCGTTACGCCTACGCAGTCAGGCGTGACGTCGAACTTCTCCCTGACCAGCCGCATCCCGGTCGCAGCTTTGGACTTTATTTTCGTGCGCATGAAGCTGCGCGTGGACAAAGAGTGCTCTTTGCGGATCATCACCTATTCGGACAATCTCGACCAGCGGGGCCGATGGTTTGCCCTCAAGGCAGACCGCACCTACGAAATCTACTACCGCGGCAAGGCGGCGTCGGTAGCGGGACGGCTGAATGTGGGCACCAGCATATCCGCAGCCACCAATATCGGCCAGAAGGTCACCATCGAGGATTTGATCGTCACGCTCAATAACTATGACGCATGGTGCGATGCCGAGAGCCGGGCCACGCTGAAAAACTTCGACACGGACTCCTTCACTGTAGACGAGGGCGGGACGGGGCATTTCTTCTCGGTCGCGCAGGCGTGCGACTTCGCAAGGGACGCCTTCGATGTCGTGAATAACCCCCTCACGCTGTTTATACGCAACGGTCTTTACGATCACGAGGCTCCGAAGAATGTAGCTATGGGTTATCCGAATGCGGTCATAAACAAAGGCGCAAACCGCATATCGCTTATCGGCGAGAGCCGCGACGGCGTCATCGTCTCGTATGAGAACAACTCCGTGAACCGCGCCAAGATCATCGAGGCGGGCGGCGAATGCACCATCGCCAACATGACCGTCAACTGCCTGAACGACGAGAGTTATACGGACGCCAGCGCCGGCGGTCACCAAGCCTGCTACTGCATACATATCGATTCGGTCTTTGCCGCATCTGAGCGATATTTCACGACGATTCGGAACTGCAAACTCTTCAGTACGTGCCATTCACCCGTCGGCGCGGGCCTTGCCGACAACCAGACCATTCGGTTAGACGGCTGCGAGTGCGTCAGCGACACGCACGTAGGCACTTCGACGGGCGCGGCCACCATCCACGCAAGCACCGATGCTGCGGCGAAAAATATGGCCGTCGAGATCATCGGCTGCCGCCTGCTGTCGCTCGACGGAACCAAAGCGCTCTACATGCCCGATGTGGCTGGCGGTGCTCCCTTCACGCAGGTCGACGTCACGCTGCTGGGCAACACCTACTATACCACGGGGCCGGAGATCACCGATGCCGACTTCTTGTCCAGGCACAAGCTCACGCCGTGGTCGGATGCTTCGTTCAGCGAAATTTCGGTTATCGCGCACTCGGACTGCACGCTCGAAGCGCGCGTGACGCACCTCGAAGGGCTGCTCGTGGAAGTGCTCTCGGGCAAAGTGCTGATCCCGGAGTTGCAGGTGAAGAAGCTGGGCGTGTGGGGCGACAACAACCTGGTCGTCACGGGCGAGGGTGCGCCGACGAAAGCCCCCGACCGCGCGGGGCAGTTCTATGTCGATACGAAGAACAACGCGGTCTACCACTCCGTGGGCAACGGCGCGGTGTCGGACTGGAAGAACGCTTAAACTACATACAACATGTCACAAGTCAACAAATACGCCGACAAGGCGGGTTACACGGCCGACAAGAACCGCAAGGACACGCAGTCGGCGGTGTCATACATCGAGAATGACGGATCGCTCGTCTACGACGGCGTGAACGTCGTGGTGGACAAGCCGGCTGCCGGGGTTGGTGATCTCGTCGTCTTTGACAAGACGGATAGTACGTTGAAATTTATCAAAGGCGATACGCTGGTTACAGAAAAGATACCTCCCCAACTGATTCCCGTGGCCGTGGTCTATGCCCGGCAGGGCGAGCGGGTGCTGATCGTATCGCTCGAAAATGCAACGGTCGGCAGCCAGCGATGGGCATATTCTTATGAGGTTGCATTGTCGGGCTTCGACCTTGCGGCGGGAGGCTCCGCTGTCCTGTTGTTCGGCGTGGGCATTTATGAGATAGAACTACCGATAACGTATGCCGAAGGGGCATCACTGGCAGATATTGCGGCGCAAATCAACGCCGATGCAACGGTTAAATCCAAATACGGCTGGACTGCCTCCGTAGATGAAGCGACCGCACGAATCATCGTATCGTCAAACACATGGAGCCCCGAACTTGCGACTATCAAAGTCGTAAGCGGTTGTCAAATCACAAGACCACCGGAGGACGTGAATTATCAAACGACGTTGACGGGGGTGTTGATCGAGGGGGCGACTGATCCCGTCCGCCATAAGAACGGGGTTGATGCGTCGTTAGCAGGTTGTAATCCCGAAGAATTCCTGCGATACTATTCCGCCAACGGAAGCGAGAAAACCGGACAGCAACCGGGCAGCAGCGAGATTATCCGCGAAAGTGCCTTTACCGAAGAAGCCAATCCGGCATTGGTCACCGCCTATCCGACCTACCGGGATTATCTGTTCGGAGAACATTTGCTGCAATACCCCGCTGCTTATGGTGCGCTGCTGCGCGACGGCAAGACCAACACGCACCTGATCGGGCGGCTTACCTTCGAGGACATTTATGGTAAGACACAGTACCGCTACCCGGCCGCTGCGGCTGCCCTCGACTACGGCATCATGGTCGAGGGCGCAACTACCGGACTGGAAGCGGGCGCATGGTGGCTGCCATCCGTCGACGAAATCTACCTGCTCATGCACGACCGCGTGCTGACGGCTGCCGACGTGGAAAAAGACCCCGTAAACCGCACGCTGTCGCGCCTCGGTAAGGCGACCTGTTACGGGTCTAACACTACTTTTCGAACGTCATGCGAGCACAATTACGCCCTCGCGTTCGTCTACAATGGCTACACGGGCAACTTGAACGGCAACTACAAGTATGGCGCCTACTTCGTGCGTACGGTCAGTGCTTTATAACCACCTGAACCATGGAAACACAACAGCAAATCAACATCCTCGAATCGCGGCAGCTCGAATTACGGGCGGTCATGGCCAAATCCGACGACAGGGCGGCCAAATGCAGTAAGTCCGGCCTTGACTTCCGGGCTACCTATCCCCTGGATTATGAGGAGTACGAAGCGGCCAACGCGGAGTACAACGCGAACGAAAAGACCCTTGCGGAGCTGAGGGCCCGGCGTGCCGAAGAGCTGGCCGCCGAAGAAACGGTTATGGACTTTCAAAATATTGAGCAATGAAGATGTATATGACCAACAAGCCCAACGGCGAGCCGTTCTATCCGGTAACCGTAGCCGAAGCCGTGCTTGTTTCCGAAAACGAAACTTTAGCCGCGGTGCTGCAACGGCTCGAACAGAGGATCGCAGAATTGGAGAAGTCGGAAGCGGCGCCCGAGGCGCAGGCAGAAGTACTATCCGAACAATAGAATACATCCTATGGAGGCATTGTGGAGATTTATAGAAAGGCTCTGCGAGAAAGTATGGCAGGTGTCGATAGGCGCCCTGGTGTACATGTTCAACGCCATAGCCCCGATACACGACATACTGACGGCCTGCATGATTATATTCGCCGCGAACTTTTTCACGGGCCTGTTCGCCGGCGTGCTCGTGCAGCACGAAGGATTCATATTCCGCAAGGCTTTCAAGTGCATATCCGAGGCTGCGGTAATATCGGGACTGATGGCCATGATACTGCTCGTCGGGGACAACATCGACAACCATGACGGGGCGATGTCGGCGATCTCGCTCGCAGTATATGCCCTGATATATTTCTACGGGGTCAACATCCTCAAGAACCTGAACCGCATATTCCCGAAGAACCGATACATCGACTTCCTGTACTATGTGCTCTCGTTCGAGATGATTAAGAAGATTCCCTATTTGGAAAACTACAAACAAAAACAAAAGGACAAATGAAAAAGAAATGGATCGTATGGAGCATCGTTGCGGCCGTGGCCGTAGTGCTCGGAATCGTATTCCCGCGTTACATCCTCGTGGGGGTTGTTTGTGCTATGGCCGGATGGGTCGGGCATATCCTGTACACTAAACACATCGCGCAATGACACCACGCGGGCTGCGGAACAACAATCCGCTTAACATCGAGAAGACACGGGGCGGCAATCCCTGGCAGGGCGAGGTCGTACCGTCGAAAGACAAGCGTTTTGCGCAATTTACGACGGTAGCATACGGCTATCGGGCAGCCTTCAAGCTGTTGAACAACTACCAGCGTAATTACGGGTTGGACACGATCCGCAAGATGATCGGCCGCTGGGCCCCGTCGGAGGAGAACCACACGGACGCCTATGTCCGCACCGTGGCGGAAAGATCGGGGGTGCCCGCCGACAGCCGGATCACCACGACCAACCGCGACGTGATGGTTCCCATCGTTGCGGCCATGTCGTTTGTAGAGAATGGCGTCGAGGCCAAGATGCTCGACGTGCAGGCCGGGTGGGATTTGTTCGTAAAGGCATGAAACGCTTGATCCTCTACCTGCTCGCCGCCCTTGCGGCCGGGGTGCTGCTCTTCGGCTGGGGATACCGCCGGGGCGCCGCGTCGGTGGCTGTCGAAGAAACAACGCGCATCGACACGGTGTTCTATCCGCGGCCGGAACCGCTGCCCGGCACGTACCGCCTGGCCGACATCTCGGTGCCGGTGCTGCTTTTCGCGCCGCCCGACACGGTGACGGAGACCGTCGTTGTGAAAGTCGGGGCAGACAGCGTGCAGATGAAAGTGGCGATGGAAACGCGCCCCTACTCGGACAGCACCTACCGGGCACAGGTCAGCGGGCCCCGGATCGGCAACCTTCGGCCGACGCTGGACTGGATAGAAACATACGACCGCACTACCACCCGACAGCAGGTAGTCACCCGGCGAAGCCGATTCGCCCTGACCGCCGGGGTCGGGGCGGCGTACACGCCGCAAGGGTTTCAGCCTACGGTCGGCGTAGGAGTAGGTATTATTTTATGGCAATTCTGACAGGTACTTACGACATCATCATTCCTGTGCAATGGAAGAGCTGATTTACATATACTGGGATGACTTCCCATCGGTTGTAACCGAATAACGGGCCTTGGGGTACGGGCATAAAAAAGTCCCCAACGCTTTCCCGCATATACCACTATACGATTGTGCCAACGCACCACATTGAGGACTTATTCCTTGAATCGGTGTGTTGGCTTTTTGTATAGTGGTATAACAAATTTATAATAAAAAATCGGGAAAGCATATGCGTAAATCGGAGCTTTTTGCACAAATACTCGAATGTGTTGCATTTGAAACTGAAATAGCCAAAGAACAAATCCTTTCGAAGGATAAATTTCAAGATGTAGTCGATGCGCGTTACATGCTCGTGCACTTCTGCCATAAAAACGGCATGTACATCACCGACATCGCCCGGATGATGCGCTTCTCCCGCCGGGCCATAGAGAAGATGGTCTCCGGGTTCGATGAACGCAGGCAATACAGCCACCCCATATTCGAAATGCAGTGCGAACTTATTGCGAAAAAGCTGCCTCCCATCTGCGCCCCAATGAATTGATATGACCACCGCCCGCGGCCACCTTTGCAATGTTGCAACAGGTGAACGCCCGGCCTTGACAGGGGCGGAAATCATTCAATAATCATTAAAAATGGGTTCGGATAAAACTTATATTTTCGATGGAGGCGGCTCGGGTGGCGGCCTTGACATCGCGGCTCTCGTCTCGTCAATGATGGGCAACAAGGGCATGGATCCCAACCTCGTAGCGGCACTCATGAACGGTAATAACAACCGTGGTGCATGGGGCGGTGACGGGTGCTGGTGGATCTGGATCATCCTGCTGTTCTTCTGCTGGGGCGGCTTTGGTGGCAACGGCTTCGGCGGTAACAACGCCAACGGCCTTCCTGCGCAGCTCAACGGTGACGCCGGACGGGAACTTCTGATGAACGCAATCCAGGGGAACGGAGCGGCTATCAACCAGTTGGCGTCGTCGCTCAACTGCTCTACGCAGCAGATTCAGAACACGCTGTGCAACATCCAGGGCACCCTCGGCATGTCAAGCCAGCAGATCATCAACGCCGTACAGGCTATGGGCTGTCAGATCGGCAATCAGATTGCCGAATGCTGCTGCAACGTCCGTCAGGACATCGTGAAAATGGGCTACGAAAATCAGCTCGCAACGATCAACCAGACCAACACGCTGCAATCTTCGGCAAGCACGCAGTTCAACATCCTGGGCGCCAAGATCGACGCGCAGACACAGATCATCAACGACCGGTTCTGCCAACTGGAGATGCGCGAGATGCAGAACAAGATCGACACGCTGCGCCAGGAGAACAGCAACCTGGCTCTGGCCGCATCGCAGCAGGCGCAGACGGCCAACATCGTCAGCCAGCTCCGCGCTCCGGCTCCGGTTCCTGCATACATCGTGCAGAATCCCAACTGTTGCACGACGCCCACCGTGGCCGTGACTGCAGCCCCGGCGTGTGCAGGCACTTTATTTTAGCAAGGAAAGGAGGCAAGTATGTATCCTTTACAAGCTGACATAAAAGTCGTTGTCCCCCAATTCGTACCTCGCCTCGACATCGGAGGCATATACACGCTCGCCACGACCGGGAAGGCTTCCACAGAGACCCGAACCGTGGACTACGGATTCAATCCCTGTGCCTGGAGCGCACTGCCCAATGAGGGAATCCTTCTATGGAAGGTGCGCCACCCGGTCACGGAAGCCGAGAGCGGATATGCCGTAAATGTCGTGGTTCCGGCCTCCGGGTCGGCGAGGAGCACCGTAACATCCCCCAACACCACTACCGGGACTGCCAAAGTTCCCGTAGTGGATAACAAAGGGACGCAAACCGTGGGCAGCGACATCACAAACCAGACGGCGGCAGGCGAGACGAGTGCCTATACGGAGCACCTGGTGTACTTTAACAAGTGTGCGGGTACTTTCCGCCTGCTTGGGGTGAAGTCCACAACGGGAACCGCACAGGCAAGTAACGACGAAGCGACGCCGGCAGCGGCAAAAACAACGAAGTAAAAACAGAAAGACGGGGAGGAGGGATCCTTCTCCCCCGCCTTTCACAAATCATTAACCAAGATGTTTCAGAACTTGAGAAAAGGCTCCTTAGTCTACGTTTTCGACAACAGGGAACAGCCTAAGTTTTATACAGCCAACGTAAAAGACGTATCGGCACCGTATTTCCCGCCCCAAAAGCCCGGGCAATTCTCGCCGATGCCGCAATTCATCAACATCTCGATAGAGGGCAACGAGCCCTGGGGCGTCCCTATGCAAGCGGACATCGTTTCGAAAGACGGCCTTACCGTAGCGACGACACGTGAAGTGTTGAAGCCGACCATCATGGAGGCACAGCAGGCAAGCCGTGACATCGTGGAATCATTCGACAGGCACAAAGCCAACCTGAAGGTCTACGACGAGATCCTGATGCAGCTCGACCCCGAAGCTGCGCGTTCAAAGGAGCTCGAAGCCGAAAACAGGGAGTTGCGGAAGATGCTCGCTGACATGAACGAACGGCTGAGCCAGATACCGACGGCGGAAGAACTGAGGAGCCTTGTCAAGTCTGAACCACCTGCAAAAACAAAGTAACTATGGGTTGGAGAATCATAGGTGAAGGCCGTGGCGGCTTCGGCGGCCACGAAGAGGAGATGGAGCGGGAGCTCCGACGCGCCTACGAAGAAGGCTTTGAAGAAGGCCGGCGTGAAGGCCGTGGCGGATACGGTGAGCGTGGCAGCTACGGACAAGGTGGCGGCTACGGCGAACGTGGCGAGTATGACCGCGGCGGGTATGAGTATGACGACGCCTACGGCGAACGCCGTGGCGTAAGGGGTACAGGCCCCTATTCGCGGTATCGCAGGCGGTAAACCGGAGGGAGGGGGCCGCAGTGCCCTCTCCTATTTTAAATCGAAAAATATGGACAGGTTAGATACACATGAAAACTTCCCGGCAGGGTTCCGGGAATATCTCGAAAATTACGGTTGGCACTTTTCAAAGAAGATGTGCGAATTCGCCGTTTCCCGCATGAAGGACAGGAATGGCAAGAAGATCGAGCCCTATTCTAAGGATAAGGTGGATGCGCTGCTCAAGCAGTACGGCATCGAACTCAAAAAGGACAAGGGCTATGACTGCGTGTACGTCTGCAACATGGCATTGGCGGACTATTTCGGGTCGTCGATACCCAATCCACAATACCTGGCGATGTTCATACGTGACTATATCGACGATGAAGACGGATACGACGGCTTGCCATTTACACGCTACTATGCCGATACCATCGGCTCGGGAACACCCATCCTGTGGGAAGAGATGATGTAGCCATGGAAGAATATCCCCAGATCAGCGAATTCACAAACGACAACGACGAAATCGATGAAAAATATCGCAACGCTCGTCCGTAACCTGCCTGCCGACAAGTACCAGGAACTGGCCGGGGCGGTGAACGACGTATTCGAGAACAAGCGCTTCAACCGGGCACAACGCAGAAGGCTGGCGCGAAACTGGCGCAAGTACGGAAAAAGGGAGGAAAAATGAAGATTCGAGACTTGAGTATTCACAAGTATGGTTGGACGTTGCGCATATATTATGCCGTGACGTGCTACTATACGGGCGAAATACTCAAGTCCCTTACCGATATCGGATGCCCCGATACGGTTCTTCATCGCGTACAGGGGAATATGGTGAAGTGCGAAATGGATACGGGATTCACCTACTCCAACAAGGAGCATCGGCAAAGTGTCATCGTAATAGGGATGCACTCCTCGCCGTGGGAATTTCTAAACAGCTTTGAGCACGAACTGCGGCACCTCGTGGACGATATAGCCCTTACTCTCGGCCTGCCGATGGCCGGGGAAGAGGTAGCATACCTTACCGGCGAAATAAACCAGGCGCTATGGGAAGATGTGCACCAATTCACCTGTTGTAAATGTAATGGACATGGAAAAAGATGACACACAATACTGGATGGCGATGCTCGAAGTGAGCGAATGCTGCGCACCCATATTCGCTGCCGTCGTATGCGAGTTGATGAATACGATGTAGTTATATTTCCGGGATTAAATCAACGGCTTCACGCTTCTTTTCGTCAATGATTTTTGCGTATATCTGAGTTGTTTGGATATTAGTATGACCGAGCAACTTAGATACAGTGTATATATCTGTCTTATAAGTTATTAGCAATGTTGCAAAAGTGTGACGCGACACATGATAAGTCACATGTTTTTTTATGCCCGCTTTTTTAGCCCATTTATCTAAATATTTCTCAATCACCCATACCATTGGGAGAGAAAATATAATCCCGGTCTCACATTCTGTTTGAGGCAACTGATTTAAGGCATTTGCAGAAAGGGGCACCCAAATTGGCGTGCCTGTTTTTTGCTGTATTACGCGCACTTGCCTTTTATCGTCATCTATCCATTCAATATCTTCCCATCTTAATTTCTGAATGTCCGACAAGCGCAACCCACAAAAGCAACTGAATAAGAATGCCCTTTTAACCATATCATATTCGCAGGGCGTGTTAATCAACTTTTTGATTTCCTCCATCACAAGAAACGTGCGCGGTTTATTTTCGGCTTCTGGACGGTCTTCTGCCGATATGGAATCAGCAGGATTTTTTTCGATAACCCCCTCTTTGACAGCCCTATTCAAAGCTGTAGATAATACTTGAAAATACAGCGCCCTGGTTGCGCCAGTTAATAACTTTCCTCCACGCCCTCGGACTTTGTTAAGGTATTCAATATACCCCTGCAAATATTGCTTGTCAACCTGTTTGAATGTAATTTTGTTGCCAGAGTATGCCACCAGATGATTTATTGAATTCTTGATGCTCTGAGCATACATCCTCCCTCCCTTTTCCAGGTATCGTGCCGATTCGGATTGCAGATAATCAATAAAACGTAACTTAACCTGCGCCTTTGAATTAGAAAAACCATGAGAGCGATTCTGCATTTCAACGATTTTTTCAGATTTTATAGCATTCGCCAAGCTAAGCGTCTCTTTATTTTTTATCCTATCAGCATTCGAGTGTTCTGGGATAAGATATAAATGTAAAAAATCATAAACACGATGCCCAGACTGGTAAATGTCAAGATATAAAGAAATATTCCCATTCTTTAATAGTTTGCGTCTTAATTTGACTGGCTCTTTAATCTTTGCAGTAGTCATGGGTAATGAGTTTACCGCGAAGATAGTAATAATTTGAATTTAGAGTAACAAACGAGTAACAAATTGACGACAAGTAACAACAATATGACGATAGAGAATACACTAAAAATCACATTGTCAAAAATAAGCAAAGCCCCATAAAACAGGGGCTTTACTTGTCATTTGTTAATTAGTATTTGTCGTGAGTTTGCTGCATTGATTTACGAGCCGAAGTTGTCGTAGAGGATATTCTCCGACGGCACTCCGAGGTCGTCCAGCATCTTGACCACCGACGCGATCATCATCGGGGGGCCGCACATGAGGTAGATGCAGTCCTCGGGCGCCTGGTGGTTCTTGAGGTAATTCTCATAGAGCACGTTATGCACGAAGCCCGGGGTGTATTTCACGCCCGCGGCATCCGCCTCGGGATCGGGACGGTCGAGCGCCAGGTTGAACTTGAAATTGGGGAACTCCTTTTCGATGGCATGGAACTCGTCCACATAGGGAGCCTCCTTCAGCGCACGGGCACCGTACCAGAACGACACGGGACGCTTGGTCTTTTCGGTCTTGAACAGATGCATCAGGTGGCTGCGCATCGGAGCCATACCGGCACCGCCGCCGATGAAGATCAGCTCCTGCGTGTCGGGCAGGTTGTCCGGCAGGAAGAACTCGCCGTAGGGGCCCGAGATCGTCACCTTGTCGCCCGGCTTGCGGGAGAAGATGTACGACGAGCAGATACCCGGGTTCACCTTCATGAACCCGCCCGTAGCCTTGTCGAACGGCGGCGTGGCGATACGGATGTTGAGCATGATGATATTGCCCTCGGCCGGGTGGTTGGCCATCGAGTAGGCACGGAACGTAGCTTCGGGGTTGGTCGTAACCAGATCCCACATCTTGAACTTGTCCCAGTCGGCACGGTAGGCCTCGTCGATGTCCATGTCCGAGAACTTGATGGCGTCGTATTTCGGGATGTCGATCTGGATGTAGCCGCCGCTGCGGAACTTGAGGTTCTCGCCTTCGGGCAGCTTGACGACGAACTCCTTGAGGAAGGTCGAGATATTGCGGTTCGAGACCACGGTGCACTCCCACTTCTTGACGCCGAGCACGGCTTCGGGAACCTGTATCTTGAGGTTCTCCTTCACCTTGACCTGGCATCCCAGGCGCCAGTGCTCCTTGGCCATCTTGCGCGTGATGAAACCGGTCTCGGTGGGCAGGATGTCGCCGCCGCCCTCGATCACCTGGCATTTGCACATGCCGCACGAACCGCCGCCGCCGCAGGCCGAAGGCAGGAAGACCTTGTTGTTGGCCAGCGTTGCGAGCAGCGTCGAGCCGCTTTCGGTCGTGATGACCTTCTCGCCGCCGTTGATGTCGATCGTAACTTCACCCGACGAGGTCAGTTTGGCCTTTGCAAAGAGAAGCAGCCCTACCAACAGGAGGGTTACCGCCAGAAAGGCAATGATTGCAACTATAATAGTCAATTCCATTTTTTCCGAATCTCTTTTAAGGTTAGAACTGAATACCCGAGAAGATCATGAAGGCGATACCCATCAGGCCGGTGATGATAAACGCGATACCGGGGCCCTTGAGCGCCGCGGGAATCTGCGAGTAGGTCGTCTTCTCGCGGATGGCGGCCATCATGACGATGGCGAGCCACCAGCCCAGGCCGGAACCCAGGCCGTAGACGATCGACTGCCAGAGCGACGTCAGCTCCAGCGCATCGACCTTCTGCTGCATGAAAAGCGAGCCGCCCATGATGGCGCAGTTCACGGCGATCAGCGGCAGGAAGATACCCAGCTGGCTGTAAAGCGTCGGCGAGAACTTCTCGACGGCCATCTCCACCAGCTGCACGAAAGCCGCGATGGTGGCGATGAAGACGATGAAGGTCAGGAAGTCCAGATTGACGTCCGGAAGCCCGGCCCACGCGAGGGCGCCCGCCTTGAGTACGTATTCATACAGGAAGTAGTTCAGCGGCACGGTCATCACCATTACGAACGTAACGGCGGCGCCGAGGCCGAGGGCGGTTTTGACGCTCTTCGAAACGGCGATGTAGGAACACATGCCGAAGAAGAACGCGAAGACCATGTTGTCGATAAAGATCGACCGGATAAAGATATTCAATGATTCCATACGTTATCCTCCTATTTTTCCTGTAAGTCCTTGTTGCGCGAACGGTGCACCCAGATGATGCAGCCCACGATGATCAGCGCCATCGGCGGGAAGAGCATCAGCCCGTTGTTGTAGTACCAGCCGCCCTCGGCCGCATACCAGCTCTCGGGAACGATACGGAAACCCATCAGGGTGCCCGAGCCGAAAAGCTCGCGGAAGAAAGCCACGATCACCAGGATCAGGCCGTACCCCAGGCCGTTGCCGATACCGTCGAGCAGCGACGCCCACGGTTTGTTGGCCAGTGCAAAAGCCTCGATACGTCCCATGACGATACAGTTGGTGATGATAAGGCCGACATAGACCGACAACTGCTTCGACACCTCGTAGACATAGGCTTTGAGCACCTGGTCGACCAGGATTACCAGCGCGGCGATGACCACCAGCTGCACGATGATGCGGATGCGCGAAGGCACGCCGTTGCGCAGCAGCGACATCACCAGATTCGAGAAACCCGTGACGACGGTCACCGAAAGCGCCATGACGATAGCGGGCTTGAGCTGCACGGTGACGGCCAGCGCCGAACAGATACCCAGGATCTGCACGATGACCGGGTTGTTCGCGGAGAACGGCCCCGTCAGGAACTTCCTGTTCTTAGCCGAAAACAAAGGCTCTTTTTCTTGCTTACTCATTGTTTTCTACGTTTTCTTGGTTAGACTCTTCCCGCACGGGGGCAAATACGATCGCCTCGATTGCGGCCTTGCGCTTGGCTTCGAGCAACGGCAGGTAGTGGTGCAGGCTGTTGTAAAGCATCGCCGTCACGCCGTCCGAAGTCTTCGTACCGCCCGAAATGGCGTCCACTTCGTGCTCGGGATCCTGTGCGCCGCCCTTACGCAGCTTCACGGAAACGAACTCGTCGCCCTTGAAGATTTTCTTGCCGACGAACAGCGCCTGGTATTTCGGCGTGGCGATCTCGGCACCCAGGCCCGGGGTCTCGCCCTTGTGGGCCATGATGATACCGGCCATCGTGTCCATATCCTTTTCGAGCGCCACATAGCCCCAGACCGGGCCCCAGAGACCGGTACCCGTAACCGGGATCACCACACGGCCGTCCTTGGCCTCGAACACGGGGAATTTGCCGTCGTCGAAAGCGCCCTGCAAGTCCTTAAGTAGTTCGAATACGTCCTGTCCCTCGACCTTCTCGCCCCGGGCGTCGACGACGTAGGCGTCGATGAAGGTATCGTAATCCTGATCCTGCGCCGAGAGCGACGAGAGGATCGAGGATTTCTTTTCGTTCAGCTCGTTGGCATACTGGCGCTTCTGGAGCGAGAGTGCCGCCACGGCGAGCAGCGTCGCCACGATCACGACCATCACGGTCGAATACATTATAATATATGCGTTGCCGTTCTTGTCGCTCAGCATCCCCTTCTTCTTCGCGTCCTCGATCTCGACGAACGCCGAAGCGGGAGCCGCGCAAACGGGGCACGTTTCGGGAGCGGCCTTCCCTTCGTGGATATAGCCGCAGACTGTGCATTTGAATTTTTTCGTTGCCATATATCTCCCCTATTTCGCCAGTTTAACACGTTTCTTTCTGCGCGAGATGTTCGCCTCGACCACGTAGTAGTCCACCAGCGGAGCCAGCGCATTCATAAAGAGGATCGACAGCATCATGCCCTCGGGATAGGCCGGGTTGACCACGCGGATCAGCACTGCCAGCGCACCGGTCAGCAGCCCCACGATGTACTTGCCCGTATTGGTCTGGGCCGAGGTCACGGGGTCGGTGGCCATGAAGACGGCACCGAATGCGAAACCGCCGATGATCAGGTGGTACCATGCCGGATAGGTCGTCACACCGATCGCCTGGAAGAAATAGCCCATCGCCAGCCCGCCGACGAATACCGAAACCATCGTGCGCCACGAAGCGACGCCCGTGAACAAGAGGATCGCGGCGCCCAGGAGGATCGCCAGCGTTGAGGTCTCGCCGATACACCCCGGAATGAAACCGAGGAAGGCATCCATGGCCGAGTAGCCCATCTGGCCCGTGGTGCTCAGGTTTTCGAGTGCCGTGGCGCCCGAGAAGCCGTCCACCACCTGCGGCACATAGCCCGGGATATTGGCTGCGACGTTCTTCATATCTTCCGTCATGCCTGCAATCCACACCGTAGCGCCCGACATCGAGGGCGTATAGGCGAAGAACGCGAAGGCGCGGGCCAGCAGCGCGGGGTTGAAGACGTTCATACCCGTACCGCCGAACACCTCCTTGCCGAAGATGACCGAGAAGGCCGTGGCCAGCGCCACCATCCACAGCGGGATGTCCACCGGCATGATCATCGGGATCAGCAGGCCCGTCACAAGGAAACCTTCATTGACCTCGTGGCCGCGGGCCTGTGCGAAGGCGAACTCGATGCCCAGGCCGACGACGTACGAAACGACGATGATGGGCAGCACCTTGAGGAACCCGAACCAGAGAGAAGCCCAGAATTCGGGCTGTACGCCCTGCGAGAGGAAATGCAGGTAACCCGTGTTATAGAACCCGAACAGGAGCGCCGGCATCAGGGCGACGACCACCATGATCATCGTACGCTTCATGTCGTTGCAGTCGCGTATGTGCGCGCCTTTCTGCGTCGTGGTGTTCGGTACGAACAGGAATGTCTCGAACGCATCGAACGTCGACTCCAGGAAGCCCAGCTTGCCACCCTTGGTGAACGTGGGCTTGATCTTATCTACCAAATTGCGTAATGCGCTCATCGTTATGCCTCCTTAATCATTAAGTTAATACCGTCGCGGATGATCTGCTGTATCTCGATCTTCGAGGGGTCTACGAATTCGCACAGGGCGAAATCCTCCTCCACGACCTCGTAGATGCCGAGGTTCTCCATCTTGTCGATGTCGCCGGCAAGGCAGGCCTTCAGCAGGTACATCGGGTAAATGTCCATCGGCAGGTACTGCTCGTAGAGCCCCGTCACGACGAACGGGCGCTCGCCGCCGTTCATGTTGGTGTCGAGGTCGTAGGCCTTCTTCGGGCAGAGCCACGAGAAATAGGAGCGCGATACGGAGAACTTGTTGAAACGGGGCATCGCCCAGCCCAGCAGCTCGTACTTGTCGCCCTCGGGGATCACCGTGAGCTGATTGGCATAGAAACCGAGGAAGCCGTCGGCCGGAGTCTTCGTGCCGGTGAGCACGTTGCCCGAGATGATGCGTACATGGTCGCCCTCCTTTTGGGGTTTCACGTTGCCCCGGAGGATCGAATCGACCCTGGCGCCCGCGACGACGCGGCAGTACTGCGGTTTTTCGATCTCAGAGCCGGCTACGGCGATGATCTTCGTCATGTCGACGCGGCCTTCGTTGAACAGGCGGCCGATGATGGCCAGATCCTGGATATTGACCGTCCACACGACGTCGCCCTTGTTCACGGGGTCGATGTGGTGGATCTGAACGCCGACATTGCCCACGGGATGCTTGCCCGCGAAGGTGTGCAGCTCGGCACCCTTGAGCATGGGCATCTGCCCCTCGGCCTTGGCACGCACCGAGAGGTGCACTTTGCCCGGCGTGAGCCGGCGCATCACCTCGATGCCGGCCTGGAGGTTCTTCTGCTCGTTGCAGAGCACGAAGTTGTAATCCGGGGCCAGCGGCGCGGAGTCGAAGGCGGAAATGAAAACGGCCTTCGGCGTGTCGTTCGGGTCGGCGATGATGCCATAGGGCCGCTGCACGATCATCGGCCAAAGGCCCGAACGGAGCAGCAGTTCAACAATCTCCTCGCGGGACGCTTTCTGGAGGTCGGGCTTGGCGAACTCCTCGTAGCTCTGCGTGGCATCCGGCGTTACGGTTACGGAGAGCACCTTGCGCTTCTCCCCGCGGTTGACGGCAGCAACCGTCCCGCTGACAGGCGACGTGAAGAGGACACGCTCGCTGTACTTGTTGAAGAACAGCGGCGTACCGGCTTTCACCTCATCGCCTACCTTAACCAGCAACTTGGGAGTCACGCCTTCGAAATCGAGCGGCGAGAGGGCATACTCCGAAGCCTGCGGCGCGTCGGCCAGAGACTCCTGGGCCTTTCCCCGGAGATTGATGTCGAGACCCTTGCGTAGTGTAATGATTTTCGACATGGTTAAAGATTTTGATTGTTATGTTTGGATATTTTTGGGTTAAATTTCGGGCCGGTTTTTGTTGTTAGCCTGCTAACAGCATAATTCGCGTGCGAAAGTACGAATTTTTTCCGAAAAATCCGTATGCATTATCTATTATTTTTTAATTTACTTAAAATTTGTACTTTTGTCGCAATGACCTCCCAATTCGTCAACATACACACCCACCGCCCGACAGGCCGGGGCATCGAGCTCCGCACCGCCGGCATCCACCCGTGGGATGCAGACAAAGAGAACATCGCCGCACTCGGCACGCTCCCGGCGGACGTACAGGCCATCGGCGAGACGGGGCTCGACTACGCCCGCGGCGCCGGGCGGCAGCGCCAGCTGGCCGCCTTCCGCGCCCAGCTGGCACTGGCGCGCGACCGGCAACTGCCCGTAGTGCTGCACTGCGTCAGGGCCTTCGAGCCCGTCATGCTGGAACTGGCCGCCCGCGAGCCCCGTGCCGTCATATTCCACGGGTTCATCGGCTCGCCCGAGCAGGCACGCCGCGCACTGGAGAAAGGCTACTACCTCTCGTTCGGCGTGCGGACGTTCTCGTCGCCCAAGACCCTGGAAGCGCTGCGCGAAACGCCCCCCGGGCAGCTCTTCCTCGAAACCGACGACAGCGACACCGGCATCGAGGAGGTCTACGCGCACGCGGCAGCGGTGAGAGGCACCACCGTCGAAGCCCTGAAACGGGCGACGACCGAAAATTACGAACGAATATTCGCCCCGCAAAATGGATAACTGGCTTGAACGCACCGAGCTGCTGCTCGGCAAGGAAAAACTCGACCTGCTCCGGCAGGCGCACGTGCTCGTCGTGGGACTGGGCGGCGTAGGCGCCTATGCCGCCGAAATGATCGCCCGGGCGGGCGTGGGACACATGACCATCGCCGACGCCGACACCGTGGCGCCGAGCAACATCAACCGCCAGCTGGTGGCCCTGCATTCGACCGTAGGCCGGCAGAAGGCCGAGGTGCTCGCCGACCGGCTGCGGGACATCAACCCCGCGATCGGGCTGACCGTCGTCAACCGCTACATCCGGGACGAGGAGACCTACACGCTGCTCGACGCCGCCGCATACGATTTCGTGGTGGACGCCATCGACACCCTCTCGCCCAAGCTGGCGCTGATAAAGGGCGCCCTCGACCGTTCGCTGCCGCTGGTCAGCTCGATGGGCGCCGGCGCCAAGACCGACCCCACGAAGATGGAGATCGCCGACATCTCGAAGACCCACCACTGCCCCCTGGCGCACATGCTCCGCAAGCGGCTGCACAAACTGGGCGTCCGCAGCGGCTTCAAGGCGGTATTCTCGCCCGAGGCGATGCGCGAGGGGGCGATGATCCTCTGCGACGAGCAGAACAAGAAGTCGAACGTCGGCACGATCTCCTACATCCCGGCGCTGTTCGGCATCGGCTGCGCCTCGGTGGCGATCCGCACGCTGATCGGGGAAATGGACTGACAACAAAACCATAAACACATACGCCAATGAAACCGAACATCGTATTTCTGGACGAGTACACCCTCGGGGGTGCCGACCTGACCCGCCTGCACGAGCTGGGCCAATACACGGGTTACAGCACGACCGCGCCGGACGAGGTCGCGGATCGCTGCCGCGATGCCGAAATCGTCATCACCAACAAGGTCGTGATGCGCCGCGAGACGCTCGCCGCACTCCCCGGGCTGCGCCTGATCTGCATAGCCGCCACGGGCATGAACAACATCGACCTCGACGCCGCGGCCGAGCTGGGCATCGCCGTCAGGAACGCCGCGGGCTACTCGACGCACTCCGTAGCCGAAACCACCCTCGGGGCGGCCATCGCCCTGCGGCGGCACATCGTCTACTACGACCGCTATGTCAAGAGCGGCGCTTACTCGGCCGCCGGGCAGCAGTTCCACTTCGCCAAACCCACGCACCAGCTCTACGGCTCGAAGTGGGGCATCGTGGGGCTCGGCGCCATCGGGCACGAAGTGGCGCGGCTCGCCGCGGCCTTCGGCTGCGAGGTACGCTACACCTCGACCTCGGGCGCCGTGCGCGAAGAGCCCTACCCCGCCGTGTCGCTTCCCGAACTGCTGGGCTGGGCGGACACGGTCTCGGTGCACGCGCCGCTGAACGACCACACGCGGGGGCTGATCGGCGCCCCGGAGCTGGCCGTGATGAAGCAATCGGCCATCCTCGTGAACGTCGCCCGCGGCGGGATCGTCGACGAGGCGGCACTGGCCGAAGCCCTCGACCGGGGATCGGTCGCAGGCGCCGCGCTCGACGTATTCTCGCGCGAGCCGCTGGCCGCGGATAACCCGCTGCTGGGCATCCGCGAACCCGACCGGCTGCTGCTCTCGCCCCACAACGCATGGTCGCCGCGCGAAGCCATCGACGTGCTGGTAGGCTGCATCGCGGAGAATATCGAAGAATTCTGCAAGGCCCGATAGCCATGGAAGGAATGGAAACGGCAAGCCCCGGCGCCGCAACGGCCGCCCCGACGCCGGACGAACGCCGGCAGCGGGTTTTCGACTGGCTCGACGCCCGCGGCATCGCTTACACGTGGTACGAACACCCCGAGGCACCGACCATCGAGGCCGCACGCCGCTACTGGCGCGACGACGGGTCGAAGCACTGCAAGAACCTCTTTTTCCGCAACCACAAAGGCAACCGCCACTACCTCGTATGTTTCGACTGCGAACGGAACCTGGCCATCCACGACCTGGAACACCGCCTGAGGCAGGGCAAACTGTCGTTCGCTTCGGAGCAGCGCATGGAGCACTGGCTGGGACTGCGTCCCGGTTCGGTGTCGCCCTTCGGGCTGATCAACGACCCGGCCAGGCACGTGCACCTGTTCCTCGACGCCAGCCTGCAACGGCTGCCGGCCTACTCGTTCCACCCTAACGACAACCGGGCGACGGTGGTGATCTCCCGTGAGGAATTCCTGCGTTACCTGGCGGCCGTAGGCAACACCTACGAATTCATCGAGCTCTACTGACCCGCCCATGCGGTATATCGAAACCAAAACGATCCTCTCGAAGCTGCGGACGGCCGATCGGTGGTTCGGCATCGCCTACAACATGAACCTCTACCGGGGATGCCAGCACGGGTGCATCTACTGCGACACGCGCAGCGACTGCTACGGGATCGGGGACATTGCGCAGATAGCCGTGAAGCGCAACGCACTGGAATTGCTACCCGCCGAGCTGCGTGCCCGGCGGAAAAAACGCGCCACGATCGGCACGGGGTCGATGAACGACCCTTACATGCCCGTCGAACGTGAGCTGCGGCTGACCCGCCGGGCACTGGGCATGATCGCCGACGAGCGCTTCCCGGTGCATGTCATCACCAAGAGCTCCCTGGCCGAGCGCGACGCCGACATCCTGCAGGAAATTTCCGCCACCTACGCGGCGGTGAGTTTCACCGTGACCTGTGCCGACGACGCGCTCAGTGTCCGCACGGAACCCGGCGCCCCGGCCTCTTCGGAGCGGTTCCGCGCAATGGCGGCACTGGCTGCCAAGGGCATCTATACGGGTGTCACGATGATGCCGCTGCTGCCGCTGATCAACGACACGCGGGAAAATGTCGAAGCCATCGTCCGCCAGGCCAAGGACGCGGGGGCGTCGTATATCCTCCCGATGTTCGGCGTGACGCTCCGCAGCGGGTCGAGGGAGCATTTCCATGCCGCCCTGGAGCGCGGGTTCCCCGGGCTGAAAGCACGTTACGAAGCCTGTTTCGGCAACCGCTACGAATGCTTCAGCCCCAGTTACCGGAAGTTGGACGACACGTTCCGGAACCTGTGCGCGAAACTGGGGCTCGAAACCCGGATGCGGTTCTACGCCCCCACCCTGCCCGAACAGGGGTCGCTGTTCTGAACAGCCGTTCCGTTCCCGCAGGGCCGTACTTTGGGAAAATTATCCGGGGCAGGACATCCCATCTCCATATGGGAGACGCCGGGATGCGGTCACACTGTACGCTCCTGCATCCGGGTATTGAGCGGAGCGGGTTTCCGCACTACCGGAACTTCCCTTTCAGCCGGTATACGCCGACATGCGTCGTCTTCTTATCGTGGCGCCAGACGGAGATGACCGAATCGAACGAAAGATACTGACAGGGGCCGATTTTCGCCCAAAATTTACCGTCGCTGCAGAAAAAGGCGACCGGCATCTTCCGCTCCCCGTTTCCCTCCAGCAGGTAGATATACTCGTCCGAAAATTCAGCCTTGCGGGCAAAACGCTCGATATCCCCGCCGATACGCATCTTCCGGACAGGTTCGCAGCAATAGCCGAGCAGCTCGGCAGCCTTGTCGCTCGACAGGTAGGTTTGCCAAGACAGCAGCGGTTCCGCGTCGATTCCCGCCCTGCCGAAAAGGTACTGCAGGGCATAGGACATCCCGCACTGTTTGGCCGGGAGAATGTCCATGCCGTCGGTAATCGTGCGGATGTCCTTCAGCGAATCCACCGCATGCCGAACCAGCTCGTCCGATGCGTCGAGGGGCAGGTGTGCAAGGGCGACGACTTGCAGCCACGCATTGTCCGCAGCGACGAAAGTAACCGTATCCGCTTCTTTGCGCACGACCTGCGGGTCACTCTGGAAGCGCAGTTGCGAGACCGGGCCCCCGGCGTCGCAGACAGTGACGTCGAAAAGGAACGTCCGGTACTGCACGGTATCGCCCGGGTGGAGAAATTCCGAGATGCTGCGATGCATGGGCAGACGGCGGAAGTCGAATTTTTCGTTGGTGTAGTTCATTACGCCGCTTTGCCGCTCAACGGCCTCGGAGAGTTCCCAGGCCGGCATCGGAATCTGGGCTGCGGCGAAAGTTGCGGCGAAACCGGTCGCAAGTGCGATAAACAGATGTTTCATGTGTTTCATGGCTGCTCGTTTAAAAGTTTTTCGATAATTTCAGCCGCTTCATCCAGCCGTTCGGGCGTATACCCCACTTCGTGATAACGCACCCTGGTGTCGGGCCCGATTATTACCAGTTGCGGAATACGCTCGTCGCCAAGCAGCTGCGAAATCTTTTCATAGGGGTCGAGCCCGACGGGGAAGACCACGCCCTGCTTGCGCAGCTGGGCAACCTTCTCCGCAACCCGCTCGCGGGGTTCGCCCTTTGCGATGGCAATCATCGTGAATTTGCGGCCCTCGAAACGCCGGAGTATCTTCTCCGGCATCTCGTTGAGCTCGCGCAGGCAGGGTTTGCACCAGGTAGCCCAAAAGGACAAAAGCACTACGTCGCCCCGGCATTTCGAGATTTTGACCTCCCGGCCGTCGAGCATCTCGACCGTAATGGCAGGAACTTTGGCGCCCGTCCGGAAGCCGGACTGCGCAAAGAGCGGAAACACAAGGAAAACGAAGGCAGACAAAAGGACGGAGAGTCGTTTCATGGGAACGTGTTTTTGGTTGTCAGAAGCAAAGATAACGATTTTTCCCAAAACTACTAATTTTTTAGTAGAAAAGAATCCGATCTCCGCAAACACTGTCCCGAAAATCCCTTCACAACATCCGGGGCTCCTGTTATTTCCCCCGACGCGGGGGATAATTTTTCAAACCGTGATGCCGGCAAAGAGCCGGAATTTTCATTATCTTTGTTCGAGACAACCCTTAACAACCCGATATGAAAAAATTCACACTCACCCTGCTCCTGCTGCTCGCCGGCATCCCGGCGCTCTTTGCCCAGCAGACCGTCCGGAACGACATTTTCACCTACCTCAAACACGAAGGCTATGCCCCGGCCCTGGACAAGGACTCGGACATCGAATTCAAAATCCAGGGAATCCTCTACAACATTATCGTAAAACAGATCGAAAACGAGGATTATGCCTATGTGGAAGTGCTGGCGAACTTCGGCACCGTCACCCCCTACGACAAGCTGATGGAGATCGCCAACGACATAAACCAGAACAAGTTCGTCTGCAAATGTTCGGTCTCCCGAAACGAGAACAGGAACGTCTTTACGCTGGCCATGGAATTCGTCACCAACAGCCGGGCAAATACCGAATACCAGATGTCGCACGCCCTGCGTCTCCTTCCGGCATGGGTTAAGGAATTCAACGACAGGGTCGACGAATAATAGTGCCCGCCGGACAGGCACGCGAGCCATTCCCGGAGGAAATAAAAAATCCCGCTCCAATGAAGCGGGATTTTTCAGTTACCGGGACTCCGGTTATTTCATCTCCACGAGCGCCTTGCCGGTCATTTCGGCGGGCTGCTCCAGCCCCATCAACCTGAGCACCGTCGGGGCCACGTCGGCCAGGATGCCGTCGTGCACCGACTTCACGCGGTCGGAAACGACCACGATGGGCACGGGGTTGAGCGAATGCGCCGTATTGGGCGTACCGTCGGCATTGACGGCGTTGTCGGCATTGCCGTGATCGGCGATCATGACGACCTCGTAACCGTTCTCCTTAGCAGCCTCGACAACTTTGGCGACACACCCGTCGACGGCCTTCACGGCCTTCACGATGGCATCGTAGACGCCCGTATGGCCGACCATGTCGCCGTTGGCGAAATTCAGGCAGATAAAGTCGAACTTCCGCTCGCCGAGCGCAGCAACCAGTTTATCAGCGACTTCCGGGGCGCTCATCTCGGGTTGCAGGTCGTAGGTAGCCACCTTGGGCGACGCGACCAGAATACGGTCTTCGCCCGCGAACTCCGCTTCGCGGCCGCCGTTCAGGAAGAACGTCACGTGGGCATATTTCTCGGTCTCGGCGATGCGCAGCTGCCGCAAGCCCTGCTTCGAAACGAACTCGCCGATGGTGTTGGGCACGTTCTCCTTGTCGAAGAGGATGTGCAGCCCCGT
>ERZ827528.331-NODE-331-length-61007-cov-9.655286_pt1 | contig 61007 bp, 95 predicted proteins | sample MGYA00519768_ERZ827528 | MGnify/ENA primary metagenome ERZ827528 (study PRJEB31778, sample SAMEA3449343) | human gut metagenome | biome: human gut; feature: human-associated habitat; material: faeces | place: United Kingdom | collected 2010/2012 ...
GAGCATCCGACTGTTAATCGGACGGTCACTGGTTCAAGCCCAGTCGCAGGAGCCAAGGTGGAAACCCTTACGCGAGTAGGGTTCAGCCGCAGTTGCGGGAACGGTTGCGGAAGCGTCCGAAATGGTCATTCTCTCCGATTCTCAGACAAACTCGAAAAACCAGCCCAAAAAACACACGAAAAAGGGTTGCGACACGCCGTAACAGCAAATTCGCACGTCAGGTGGGAAGGTTCATGAAACCCTGAGAGAACGCCATCCAAACGTCTCACAGGGCATAACAGCCGGTATCATGCGGAACCATCCAAATCCGACACGCCCATGCCGTTCTCTCCAAAATAGGGAGAGAACACGATGCATGAGCCGTCCGGAACCACGAAGGCCGCCACACGGCATAGGGAACCATGTGGCGGCCTTCATAGACATAACCGCAATCAGCAATCTCAGGAAAACCCAATCAAGCAGGTACAACCCTAATAATCTTCTTTATTTGGATTGCGTCATCATGTTGACCGAACACGAGGACATTCGACCATCGTGGTCGAAAACGCGGTCATAAAACGGTCAAAAAAGGTCGAATGGCACAACCGTCATCATGGCCGAATCAGACGCCAAGGCACTCCCTGGCCCATCGTTCCACTGCGGCATTCTCCGCATCGTCGCCCAGTAGGAGCAGAAACCCAGCGTTCTTACCAAGCGAAGCAGGTTCGATGGTCTTAATGATGCCGCGATCACGCAGGAACACCCAGGCATCGCTGATGCTCTTCTGGATACTGTTCTCACGGGTCTTCATCTTCGCTTCCGCATTACCGCCCATCGCCTGTTCGGGAGTGAGCATCACCATTCCAAGCGAGTCTGAGATAGCACGCCATCCAAGCGTGTAATAGCGGCATGGCACTTTCTTATCCATGAGTTTCTTTGGAGGACAATTGTTCTCGCTATCCCAATCGTATGTTTGCGAAGCCATGAACATGAGGACGAGTTCGGCGTTCTTGTTGAGAGTCATGTTGTCGCCGCGTCGTATCGCCATGCGTCCGGCACGGTTGACGTCGTATACGGCTTGCATGTTCTTGTAGCCCATATTTTCCACGTGTCTTTCCCTCCATGCCTAGCGCTATGCTGATGCACGGAGAATCTATGCAAACTGGTTTTCCGATTGCCCTTGTCGCTGTTCGAGAGCGGCAAGGGCTTTTTGCTACTTTCGCCTATAACTCTAACTCTACACATGGATATAATTACAACTACTGTCGGGTAGTAGATACTGATAGTTTGTCGGTGTAGCTCCAGTTACATGTATATAAGTATGTACATGGTTATACATTCTTCTTACATTGTGCGTTTGTCATGATTTTGCCAATTAAAAAGCACAAACGGTCAGAAAGAGGGTATGAAAAACCCGCCTGCAACAAAACAGACGGGCACGAGAAAAACATGGTTCACATAGGACTGCTGGCGAGAGTGATAATCATAGCCAGGAAGCATACGCCGACAGCGACTCCAATCACAATCCAACAATTTCGCACATGGATGGAATTACGCGACTCGATATAGTCCAGAGCCTTCGCCCTCACATTCCGCTCGATGGCATCTGGTGCGGAATCGGTCTTGGCCGTAATCTCATACAATTCGTGCAACGTCGGCTTGCCGCCGTCCGCATCGTCGATGCGTTCCAACTCGTATTGGGTACGCCAGTCAATCAACCCGGACATGCGAATGCCGTTCCGCACGGCCATCTGGATCAGCAGAACGAACGCGGCCATACCGATGGCGATACCGGCGATAACGAATATAGGAACCATGATGTCCTCCTTGCTTTCCTGCAATATGTCTCAACAAGGATTATCCCCCCAATTGATGGCTGATGAATCATGGGCGTTTCTCGAACAGGCCATCCTTGAGAATCTGCCTGTAATCCGCGAGAACCTGCATGGTCACGTCCAGCTCCGCCGCCATATGCCAGGTGTCGCCGTCCCACGTCCGTTCGGCCATGGCGAACTCGGCCGGGCTTATCAACGTCAACGCCGTCTCGCGTCGCGCCCTACGCTCGCACTTCGCGCCGAACCGCGTGCCGCAGCCAAGATCACGGTACTTCGCGTGCACAAGCTCATGGCATAGGGTGCAGAGCCTCTGCCGGTCGTTCAGCCAGTCGGCAAGCCATATCGTCCGCAGCCGGTCGCAGTACAGGCCGCAGGTGGTGCCGGGAATATCGGATTCCAAAACCTTCAAACCCATGGCTTCGGCCTGACGTTCCAAAACGTCGATGGTGATTCGAGACATTGTTCCCTTCGTATTATTAGGCGGCGGCATCACGAGTGAATACCGCCGCCATATTCATTGCTGTCGTCAGTCTTCAGGTGTTTCGGCTTCGAGTCTCGCGTTCGGATCGTCGTTCGCGGCCATGTCGAACTCTTCACGGTAGATGATCGGACTGTTCACCCAGTCGGCGTCAGCGTTTTCCTTGAGACGGCGTGCGAGTTCCTGAAGTAGCTCGTCATTCGAAGCGTCATGCAGCCTTGCGACGGTCCTTCCGTTAGCCATCTCGTCGGCTCTTATATATCCGAACTCAACCAGAGCCTCTACAGGGGACTTGTGGTAGGCGCGGGCAATAAGAATGACGTTCTCGGCGCTGAACCCAAGGGCATTGTTGTATTGCCTCCAAGCGGTTGTCTTGATGATTCCCGCTTTGAGGGCTACTTCGGCGATGGTGTCGTCTTGGACTGTTTCTTTGAACCATGTTTCTTTGCTCATGGTTTCATTATGCAACCAAAGCGGTTGCAAGTCAACACGCCGAGCGAGTTGCGAAATAAAAAAACCTGTTGCATGATGTAACCACAAGTTGCAAAAAGAAATTCAAGGTTGCGAAAGGAATCACTGATGGCTGAATACAAAATGCAGTTCCGAGACGGCTTCCTAGACCGAACCAAACAAATGAGCGGCCTCAAAACAGACGAAGCCTTCGCCGGAGCAATAGGAGTCAGCGAAAGCGTCCTAGCCAGAGCCAAAAAAACCAACGAATGCACACCACTCATGCTCATAGGACTCTACAAAGCATTCGGCTTCCAACCCGGCGAAATCGCACAAATCAAACAAACCGCCTAACCACACACGTCAAGGGAACCACAATGAAAATCACCACACCTCAAGGCATCCTCGAAGGCGACAACATCGAAGCCATCGTCAGAGAATATGGATTCGACTGCCTGTGCGGTGCCAACCTGCATGGTGCCGACCTGAGCTACGCCAACCTGCATGGTGCCGACCTGAGCTACGCTTGCCTGCATGGTGCCGACCTGCGCGGTGCCGACCTGCATGGTGCCAACCTGTGCGGTGCCGACCTGTGCCACGCCGACCTGCGCGATGCCAACCATGTAGAACTCAGCATCGCCAAAACCAGCATCCTCCCGGACGAAAGCGACATCATCGGCTGGAAAAAAGCATACGTAGACGACACAATGCCACCGAAACCAGTCATCGTAAAGCTCCTCATTCCGGCCGACGCGCAACGCTCCAACGGCACTGGGCGCAAATGCCGCGCCAGCACAGCGCGAGTGCTTGACCTGCAAGACAAGCAAGGCAACAGCCTCCCACCGGACACCACGGCATACAGCGAATACGACACAGACTTCACGTACAAAAAAGGCGAAACCGTGCACGTTGAAAACTTCGACACCAACCGGTGGAACGAATGCGCTCCAGGCATCCACTTCTTCATCACCCGCATCGAAGCAGTCGCATACTAAGGAGGCTCCAAATGAATGAAACCAGACAACAGAAGCTTGAATACCTCACCGACAACGGCTACCTGCACAATCTGCGAGGAGAGTTAGGCATGTCCACTAAAACGCTAAGCCTCCTCACAAAACTGCCAGAGGACATGTTCACCGCCATCATCCCAAAGGATGCGAAGAACGGAGATACTGGAAACGCGATTCTTTCAGAAGATTTGGTGAAAGCCATGCGCAGAGGCTCCAAGGAACTCCAAGCCAAATACAACACCACCGACATGATCGACATTCTCTACGCGGAGGCAACCAAATGAGCAACGATATCGTCGAAGTCCCGTTCAACGGGAGCGTGATGATCGCGCAGAAGTTGGATGACGGGGAGATCTATGCGGCGTTGAAGCCGATCTGCGAAAACATCGGGATTGCATTCAACGGCCAGAGGGAACGGCTTAACAGAACGCCTTGGGCAGTTGTGCGTATGATACGCACAACTGGTGCTGACGGTAAACGGTACGACATGATGGCTGTCAGCCGGAAGACGCTGACGATGTGGCTTGCGACCATCGACACGAGCCGTCTCAAGGATGAACATGCCCGCCGTAACGTGACCGTCTACCAGCAAGAAGCCGCCGAAGCCCTTGACAAGTATTTCAACGAGGGTGGTGCAATCCGTGTTTCCGATGCTGATTCCGATGAAGACATTATGGCCCGTGCCGTGCTCGTCGCACAGAAGACCATCGAACGCAAGAACCAGCAGCTTCAAGCCAAGGACAATCAGATCAAGGAGCTTGAGACGAAAGCTAAGGCGTTGGATGACTTCACGAACGTTCCCGATGTTCTGCTTGTCCGTGACGCAGCGAAACTCCTAAGCAACAATTCCAACATTCAGATCGGTGAGCATGAGCTGCGCCAATGGCTTGTGGATAACGGTTGGATTTACCGGCAGTCCAACCAGTCGTGGTGCGCGGCGTCAAGTCGCGTGAGGCAAGGCCATATGGTCATGGTGTCCTCCCGTTCCCACGGAATCCACAAGGATGGCACGCCATTCGCCTATCCGCCAACCCCGAAGCTGACACGCAAGGGATTGGCGCTTATCCACCAGCGGTTGTCCGAACAAAGTTTCGAGCGAGTGCTTGACGCGGAGGTGGCGGCATGACGTTGTTGAATCCTCCGGCGCCACCGCATGAGTTCGTTCTTGACGAGGGTGGGCACTGCGTCTTCCGTATCAATGATCGGAAAGGCGGGTCAATCGTTGAAAAAGATGGACTCAAGACGAGCACGTTGTATGAGATTCCCGAATCGAAACTAGGCGCGTTCATCCAATGGGCCGCTGACGTTCACGGCCAATCAAGATAGGAGCAGGTTTTGACAGACAGGAAGGTTGTTGTCGAAGAGGAGATTTTCGACAGGCAGGAAGCTGCCAGGTATCTCAAGCTTGGAGCGGACAAGTTCGACAAACTGTACAGGGTGTGCGCCGACTATCAGGGCGGCAAGACCGTCACGTACAAGAAGTCGAAGCTTCTCGACCGTTACGACCAGGTGTGCGAGAGTTCACGGGAGGTTTCGGAATGACCGGCGCTCAGCCTGATGTCGCGTGGAGCGTCCAGACGGGCATCGACTTGGATGCCATGCTCGCCGCCAACGCGGGTTGGATTGAACGGGTCAGACATAAGACCAAACGTGACTATCAGCGGGATAAGCCGGTATTGCAGCGAGTGTTCGAGTCGCTTCGCATGAAGTATGAGGCCGGTTTCAGTACCAGTTCGTACAAGATCGCGGAAGACCTGCAATTGGCTCAGAGCGTTGTCTACAGAAGTTTGCGCAAGCTTGTTTCCTGTGGGCTTGCGGAAACGTTTCTGACGCATGGGAGGAATTGTTTCAGGCCGACAGGCTTGGAACCGACGAAAGGATTTGATTGGAATGAATGACAGTGTTTTGGTGAAGCTTGACCAGCTTTTCGATAAGTTGAAGACCGCAAGCGACGGAGCCGATTGGAATACCGTGCGCGGTCTGGTCGCACAGGTCGCATCACTCGTCAAAGTGTATGAAAAGCCACTGCCCGAAGAGCCGAAGGAGCGGGGCTTCTATGTCACCGCGAATGATGGTCTGCTCCTGCATAAGGACATCGATGATGACTGGTCGGCGCGCACATGGGATGACTCGGCTAATCCCATCTGGAATGGCAATAGACCGTATGTGAAGTGGCCGACTGTCTGCGAAACGCTCCCGCCTGAAGCTTTCCCGTTAAAGCGAGTGAACACGGGAGACGGTAACGATGACTGACCATGATTACTGGCTTGAAGACATGCAAGCAATGAAGAAGCGGCAGAAGCCGAACTACCCGCGCCGCCGCATCAAATTCGCCCTCGCGGTGGTCGCCCTCATCGTCACATCCACACTCATGCTCACCTGGCATGGCGGCAGCACCACCGCCGCGCTCATGGTGGAAGGCGTGTACATCGCCACCGCATTGTGGCTGATCGTCAGATTCGCGCCACGCGACTAAAGACTTCCCGCTGGCTGACAGTCCAAACAAACAACCAAAAATCGGGTTGTTCCGCAGGATACCCACGTTCACTCATTCGTCGGCCAGTGGGGACCATAACTGAAAACAGATATTATCCACGCGCCTACGAACTCAATACCGCGCAGCAAATCACGTAGGCGCATTGGCCGCACATGGTTGTGGGATTCATGCCGGACTCCTTAAGTTTGACAACTCATGAATCACCTTATCCATCTCGCATTCAGGTTTTGACATTTCCTGTTGCCGTGATGTTGGCCGTGAACCCGTTCAGGTCGGGTTCCAACGGTTTTGCATCATTCATTGGCGTGAATCCTAACAGGTTCGACTCCTGTTGCGGCCACTGTCCCCACCGGTTAGTGCGATTGCCGGACTGGGGATTTGACGTGGATTGGATGACTCGGGGTCTCTGGTTCTTCTTCCCCTACGGGTCGCGGGTTCGACTCCCGCCCACGTCCGAAGCCGTCGAGAGACGGCCCATCATAATTGAAAACCCGGTTGACGGGGGAGCCTAAAAAATCATATTCCAAAGTCGATTTCTCTAGGCGCTTACATACACACTCTCTCCCGTCAACCACTGCTAGTGCAAGGAACGTGGCCGCTGCTATCTCAGCCGTTCGATTCATCGGCGGTCAGATGGTTCGACTCCATCCACCAGCACGCAATCACAGAAAGGAAAACTCTCATGGACACCATCAACGTGAATGGCGAAACCTACACGAAAGTACCGGACGAGATCAGCTTGTTCGGACGAACCTACCTGCTGGCGGACGACACCATCCCGGAATCATTGGACGTGTCGGACTGGCATCCAATCGAACCGGATTACCGTATCACGCTCAGGGAATACATGACCCAACAGCATCCAGAAGACGCCAAGCGTAACCTCACCGGACTGGGCCAAGTCGTGAAGAACGTGGTTCTGAATGCCGGTAAGGGAGACTTGTTGGAAGAGAACAGCAATGGTGCCATCATTTACACCCGCTCGTTGTTCCCGCTTGTCGAACAGGACTACAGGAAGTGGCGTTACCGGAATAATGCCCACATTATGGAACGGAGTGTGGCGGAAGCATGACGGAAGTGAAATTTCCCAGCATGGTTGACATGCCGGACAAGGAGTATTTCGCACATCCGGCAATCGACCAGACTGGTTTGAAGAAGTTCATGGAGTCTCCAAGAGCGTACGCATGGCACAAGCTGAACCCTCTCGACAACAGTACGTTGGCGTTCGGCAAGGCCGCGCACAGTCTCATTCTCGGTAGTGGCTCGAAGGTCGAAAGGAAACTCGACGGGCGCACCAAAGCCGGTAAGGCACAAGCCGAACAAGCCAAATCGGACGATCTGGTAATCCTTTCCGGTTCCGACTATGAGAAGCTTCAAAACATGGTGGATTACGCGCCGGACATGAACAGTCTCGTGGAAGGCAAACCGGAAATCGCCTTGTTCGCCATCGACCCGGCCACTGGGCTGGAACTGAAAGGCAAAGTCGACTGGCTACCCGACCATCCCGGCATGGACGGCGTCATGTGGCTGTACGACTACAAGACCACCGGCCATGACGTGCAGGACTTCACTGGTTCGGCATACAAGTTCGGCTACCACATTCAAGCCGCCTTCTACATGATGCTGTACCGGCTCGTAACCGGATACCAGGGTGCGATGGGGTTCAGGTTCGTCGTGCAGGAGAAGCAGGAACCATACGACTGGATGATCTGGGAACTATCCGAAAACGACCCTGAAATCTCACTTGTCGCCGTGAAGCAGATCCGTGAAGCGTTGGACGGGCTCAGCTTCTACTGGAAGAACCATATTCCGTTGGAAGACATGCTCAACCAAGGATTGCCGAAAACCCCTCTGCCTATCAGATTCACTGACTGGCAGATGAACCATCTGATTGGAGATGATGACCAATGGGAAATGTGATTCCAAAGAATCGTAAAGCCTACGGATACGATTACGCAGACCTTGGCTCGGTGGTCAACTATGTGACCGAAGTGTTGGGATTCCGCGTCGAACAGGACATTCACTACAACAATCTTCCCCAATATCCGAACGGGTACGGGTTCGTCGTTACCCACTATTGGCAGGATTTCAGCAAGTCTTGGAGCGAATACGCGGCACCCGTTCCGATCATTGTTGGCGATTCCGCTGGCAAACGTGAACAGCCGTTCATGCAACGGTACGGGAGTGCGGAAACGTATGCTCGACGCTACAGTCTGCTCACCTTGTTCTGTCTGGCGACCAGTGATGATGACGGACAGTTGGCGGGCTATCAGCGTGGAAATCCGATGAACGAGGAACTACGCAAACAGGTGGCCGCGCTCCTAGCTCAAGGGAACATTCCGGCAGGACGCGAGTCCGAAGCCATCGGCAATCGTATCAAAATGCCTGTGAATTACGCAAGATTGACCGACTGGCAAGCCCAATTGTTCATCAACAGTTTCAAAAAGAATGAAGAAGTCAAGGAGGCCGCATAATGGCTGGAGAAACCGTTATCACGATCATTGGCAATCTGACTAGGGAGCCTGAACTGCGCTCCACCAGCAATGGTGAGAACGTGGCTAATTTCACTATCGCATCATCTGACCGTAGGTTTAACCGGCAGACGAACCAGTGGGAGGATGGTGACACGCTGTTCATGAACTGTTCCGTATGGGGTGGCATGGCGCAGCATGTCGCTCAATCCTTGCACAAAGGTATGGGCGTGATCGCTCAAGGTCGTTTGAAGCAGCGTTCCTATCAGGCCAATGATGGGACTCAACGTACTGTGGTCGAGCTTCGCGTGGACGAGATCGGCCCGAGTCTTCGTAATGCGACTGCCCAAGTGCAGAGGATTCAACGTGGCGGCGCTCAGGCGGCCCCGCAGGGCGGTTTCAATCCGAGTCCGAATAATGTTCCGTCTAACGGTTTCCAACAGCCGCAACAGCCAACCCAGCAACCACAGCAGGGTGCCGACTCGTGGGGAGCGAACAACAATCAGCCTTCCACGTTCGGCAACTTCGGAAACGACACTGATTTCTAATCCAGACTAAAAGGAACCAACATGGCAAACATCATCCCATATAGGGAGTTTCTGAAAAGAAAGGAGCTGCGCGAGCAGGAGACTGGCATCACCGTTAGCCCGCAGCAGCTCCACCCATCCCTGTTCGACTGGCAGAAGCGTATCGTCGCATGGGCTTGCAAAGTAGGACGTGCAGCCGTATGGGCGGATACGGGTCTTGGTAAGACCAGAATGCAACTCGAATGGTTACGGCAAGTCTGCGCCGGACATGGGACGGGGCTTATTCTAGCGCCGTTGGCCGTATGCCAGCAAACCATCCGCGAAGGCGCCGCAATCGGCATGGAAGTGCGTTATGTGCATGACCAGTCGGAAGTGTCGGACGGGTTCAGCATCACGAACTATGAGCGTGTGCCGAAACTCGACGTGTCCAAATTCAATGCGGTCGTGTTGGACGAGGCTTCGATTCTGAAACAGTCGGACGGCAAGACCCGCAAAATGCTGATCGACACGTTCAGGGATACGAAATACCGTCTCGCCTGTACCGCCACACCGGCACCGAACGACCCGGAGGAACTATGCAATCAGGCCGAGTTCCTTGGATACGCCACCCGTGTGAAGATGCTTGCCACGTATTTCGTGCATGACGGGAATATTTGGCGTTTGAAAGGTCACGCGGTTAAGCCGATGATGCGGTGGATGTCGCAATGGGCCATCGCATTGCGCAAGCCGTCCGATATTGGCGGTGATGATGCGGGATATGAGTTGCCCGGATTGAATCAGACCGTTGATGTTGTCGCCTATCACGGCAGCATCCCGGAAGGCCAATTGTTCGCAGCTGACCTTGGTGGCGTCGGCGGGCGTGCGAGAGTCCGTAAGGAAACGCTTGTTGACCGTGTGAGCCGGTGTGTCGATCTGGTCAACAACGAACCTGAAGAACAGTGGATTATCTGGGCTGGATTGAACGACGAGGCGGACATGCTGAACAGGCTTATCCCCGGCAGTGTGAATGTGAAAGGCTCCATGTCGCCGGAAGACAAGGCCAAGGCGTTCCTTGACTTCGCTGATGGGAACATTCCGGTGCTGATCACGAAGGGTTCCATGGCTTCGTTCGGTTTGAACTGGCAGAACTGCGCTCGAATGGCGTTCTGCGGTTTGAACGATTCGTGGGAATCCTACTACCAGTCGATACGCCGCTGCTACCGGTTCGGGCAGAAGCGCGTGGTTGACGTGCATGTGGTGGTTTCCGATTTGGAACGCGAGATAGCGGAGAACATCACCCGCAAGGAACAGCAGGCCACTCATTTGAGTGACGAGCTGGTGAAGACGATGAATGAATCGAACTCTTTCGGAAAGGCCGCATGATGGTCGATGAAATGTATATGACCGATGAAGCCAAAGGCAAGGATTGGACACTATGGCTTGGCGACTCGTGCGAACGCATGACGGAAATGGCTGACAACAGTGTTGATCTGAGTGTGAGCAGCCCGCCGTTCGCAAGCCTGTACGTGTACTCCGATTCAACCCGCGACTTGGGCAACAATAGTTCCCGTGAAGAGTTCATCGAGAACTACGGGTACATCATCCGCGAACTGTTGAGGGTCACGAAACCGAGCCGTATCGCTTGCGTGCATGTGCAGCAGGTTGTGACCACGAAGACCGCTGACGGCGTGGTTGGATTGACCGACTTCCGCGGTGATGTGATTCGAGCCTATGTGGAGAACGGTTGGATTTTCCACGGTGAAGTCACCGTGAACAAGAATCCACAGGCTCAGGCCATCCGCACGAAGGCTCAGGCTCTCATGTTCGTGACGAAGAACAAGGATTCCAGCATGAGCCGTCCCGCGTTGTCTGACTATCTGCTGATGTTCCGCAAGCCGGGCGAGAATCAGGTGCCGATCAAGAACGATGTGAGCAACGAGGAATGGATTGATTGGGCGCAGCCGGTCTGGTGGAACATTCGAGAGACCAACACGCTTAACGAGCGTCTTGGGCGAGAGAACACCGACGAACGCCACATCTGCCCGCTGCAATTGGATTTCATCGAACGGTGCATCCGCTTGTGGAGCAATAAGGGCGAGCTTGTGTTCGACCCGTTTGGTGGCATCGGCTCGACCGTGTACGAGGCAATCAAACTTGGCCGCAAGGGCATGAGCATTGAATTGAAGCCTTCCTATTGGGATGCGTCGGTGAATCTGATGCGCGATCTTGAAGAGAAGCTTGGAGAGGCGACACTGTTCTGATGGTTCCGCTCTCTGGGATTACCGAACCCGCATGGTGCGACAAGCATGGGGTCGAATATTACGGCCCCACTTGTCCTGAATGCGAGTCGGAAGCCGAAGACTATTGGGATGATATTGGAGACGCGAGCATATGGGATTTATGACCTATGATTTCGACATTCCAGGCGAACCCGTCGCGAAGGGCCGTCCACGATTCTACGGGTATCGGGCTGTGACCCCCCAGCATACGAGGGATGCTGAGGAACTGGTGCGGAACCAATTCCACATGTTCTACCCTCATGCCGAACCATTGGACGGGGACGTGATGATGATTCTCATGTTTTATAAGGGGCGTCATGGGAAACCGGATTTGGACAATCTGGAAAAGCTCGTCAAGGACGCGTTGAACGGTTTGGCCTACGTGGATGACCAGCAGGTGAAACTCACGTTGTGCGCCATGCTGGAACCCGACCGTATGGCATGGGGACAACGGGCGAAACGGCTTGTCAAACGTCGGCAGGGAATGCCGTTGACATACGGCGGCAATCCTTATGAGCCGCATACGGAAATCCATATAGAACCCTTGCATGACATTCACGGCGGGTTGGAAAGTCTCGTCAGAAACACGAAGGAGATGATAAGCGATGTCGGAAACCAGCCTGAATACCGGTGAGATGCTGTTCCAACTGCGTGTCTGGGATTACTTGGCTTGGGCGTTGGACGATAAGCGTCTCGACCATGTTGAGAACCTGTACTACAAGGGGCGGCCGATCAGTGTTTCGACGTTCGCCAATCCGAACGTGCCGATGGTGAAATGCTTCGATAAGGCTGAACTGTCGGCTGGTGACATTGATTCCGAATATCCGTTCGTCATACAAGCCGATGGCATGTTCGATGCTGACGTGATGGACGAGCGTGAGTGGATCGCGTCTCAACCCGCGTACACGAGTCTGAGCGTGTGGGACAAGTTCGAGACTCTGCTACCGGCCAAACCGTCTATGGAATGCGTTGACTCGGGCACTCGAATGTTCATCCGATTCACATTGGGTGAATTGGCGGGCATGTTGAACAGTGGATTGCCGCTCGGAGGTGGACGATGATTCTTCCAGCAGTCAACGTCAACGGCATCCATTTGAGCAGCCAACAGCATGAGGCGCTTGTCAGCATATGGCGTACCGGTCGAATGCCGGAAGCTCAAACAGGTCAGAAACCGTGGCTGTGGATTCAAGCGCTCAGACGGCGCGGCTTGGTATCCGGCAATGCGCTCAGACTGACCGACAAGGGACGCCATATCGTCCAACTCCTACAGGACAGGAAAGCATTCCGGTCTCAAAGCACCGCCGACAATCCACACTACGGAGCTTACTGGGACGCCTACTACGCCGACCAGTCCACATACCCGTACAAGCCGACGTTGGAAATCATTTGCGAAAGGAACTGTGATGAAACTTGACCCGCCACCGGACTTGGTTGAAATCGCTGAAGCCCTGGACGCGATGGCGAAACCACACGTGGGAAGCGGCTGGGCGAACACCAACTACACCGATCTGCCCTGCACCACGCCACGGCAGGAGGCCATCTGGATGGCATACAACGGAATCACAAGAGGAGAGGATTAACGGGCGATGTGGTTCAAGGTCGATGATGGGTTCTGCATGAATCCGAAGACGGCGATGCTGTCCAATGACGCCACCGCATTATGGCTTCGTTCAGGCACGTGGGCCGCGCAACAGCTGACAAAAGGACGTGTCCCAGCGAACATGATTCCCATGTTCCGTTGCTCCGATGATTCGGTTCAGGAACTCTGCGATGCGGGCTTGTGGGAGTATGACGCCGACAAGGACGAATACGTGTTCCATGATTGGGCTGACTATCAGCCGGACGGTGACGAAGTGGATGCCAAGCGCAGGAAGCGGAGTGAAGCTGGCAAGAAGGGTGCGAGCCGTCGTTGGAAGAAGCCCGAGAATGGCAAAAATGGCAAACCGATGGCAAATGCTATGGCAAACGCATGGCAAACCGATGGCAAATGCCATGGCAAACCAATGGCAAACGCATGGCAAGACGATGGCAAACCGATGGCAAACGCATGCCCCGTACCCGTACCCGTACCCGATAAGAAAGAAGAAGAATATTATTCTTCTTCCAAAGAAATGACACTTGCCATGTTCCAAGACTCCACGGAGTTGACGGCGGCGGACAGCATGATGCGAACCGCTTACCCGAACTTGGATTTACAGGATGCTTGGAACGCTTTCTCCGTCCGCCACTATGCCAGAATCAGCACCGTGGGGGATTGGATACGCCTATGGCGTGGCTGGTGTGAGAACCGGGCGCAAATGGGTGGTATCCCACCGTCGAAGCCACACGTCCACACTTGGGCTTGCGAACACACGTTGAAAGCCTTGCACCTCCAATCGCAGGATGACGTGACCGACATGGCGTCAGCCGTCAAAAAAGCCAATGAGCTAAACCAGAAGGAAGAACCCTAGTGAAATACATCAGCCTGTTCAGCGGCATTGAAGCAGCAACTGTCGCATGGCAAACACTCGGATGGGAGCCAGTCGCATACGCCGAAATCGAACCATTCCCCAAAGCAGTACTCAAACACCACTATCCGAACGTCCCAGACTTAGGGGACATGACGAAAGTTAATTGGAAGGAATACCACCATGCAGCAGATGTCGTTGTGGGAGGAAGCCCCTGCCAGGCATTCAGCATCGCCGGACTCAGGAAGGCTCTGGACGATCCACGCGGCCAGCTCATGCTCGAATATCTCCGAGCTTGCGCAGAAATTGATCCGGAATGGATCGTATGGGAGAACGTGCCCGGAGTACTGTCGGCTGAACGCGGACGGGCTTTCCAGTCGCTCCTTGAGGCCGTGGCCGAACTCTGGCCTGATGGGGGGGGTGCATGGAGAGTGTTGGACGCTCAGTTCTTCGGTGTGGCCCAACGACGCGAGCGTGTGTTCCTTGTCGTCAACACTAGAGACTGGCGACGTGCCGCCCCGGTTCTTTTTGAGCGCGAAAGCCTGTGCTGGGATTCTGCGTCGAGCCGAGAGAAGAGGGAAACCCTTGCCGGTGGAACTGCGAACATCATTGGAAACGCAGATTCACACGTTGGAGAATGCCTGACACCCGGCGAGAGCCAGGCTCGCCGCGTGTATGCGGCTGACGGCGTGATGCCGACGTTGCAGGCGCGTGAGCATGGCGGACAGAACCAGCAGGCGGTCATGCTGGACTTCCACCAGCAGGATGGCCGTTTCAAAGTGTCGAACCATCCAGAAGTGTCGAACACTCTCACCAGACACATGGGAACCGGTGGAAACAACGTTCCACTTGTGAAAGCGTTCAATCCGACATTGAGCACTGACCATAATCCAGCCGTCTACGAGGTGGCAGGAAACATCATCGGTCGCGGAGCAATGAACGGCGGGAATCAGCTTGGTGTTGCCGACCCGGACGAAAACGGCGCTTTCACATTGACTTCCACTGACAGACATGCGGTGGTTGAAATCGAGAGAGAGAGAAGTGATGTGCAGTGCGGACAGTCAGGCGAACGCGGCACGGTGCTTTAATCTTGCGCCGACGCTGATGGCACATGCAGGGAAAGACGCCCCATTCATCTATCCGACAGCCGATGGGAGAGACTAATGGCCCTTACCTTCAAGATACGCGGTGGAGGAACGGGGGGGGGTAAGGGATTTCTGGGACAGGAAGAGCTTTCCGCCACGCTCAGCACACGCAACGACCAGTTTCTACATACGGAGGATTCGATGAATGGTTTGACGGTTCGCAGGTTGACGCCGTTGGAATGCGAAAGGCTTCAAGGTTTCCCGGACGGATGGACGGATATTCCGTGGAAGGGGAAGAAGCACGCGCCGGATAGTCCACGCTACAAGGCGCTCGGTAATTCGATGGCGGTTCCTGTCATGAGATGGATAGGTGAGGGCATCCAATTGGTTGAAGACAACAAGGGATTGTTCCAGGAGAACCCCAGTGAGCAGTGACAATCCATCCAAGGAGACGTGCCGCATGGTTGATGATCGTGATGGGAGACGTTGCGTGCGTTGTGGCCGAAGCTTGTATGCGGTTGGTGGTTCCCGGCATCATCGGAAACTCCGTAGCCAATGCACGAGGGTGGAGAAGCATCAAGTGCAGAATCTGATTCTGCTTTGCGGTTCGGGTACGACGGGCTGTCATGGTTTCGTTCACATGCATCCGACTATCGCTTATGAGAACGGATGGTGTGTGAAATCGTTTCAAGACCAGTTGGAAGTGCCGGTACGGACTTGGCATGGACTCGTGTATCTCACCGCAGACGGCAAATATTCATCGACAAAGGAACAATCAAATGACTGACAATATCAATCCATCACATTACAAGGATGGCCCGTTCGAGTGCATCGAACTCAGCCGACTGCTCTCAAGCGATTGGGGCCAAGCCGTGCAGTATTGCTTCCGCTGGCAGCACAAGAACGGTGTCGAAGACCTCAAGAAGGCGCTCTGGTTCATCAATGACGCAATCACGCATAATGTGCCGTTCTTCGCCGCGTGCTGCAAACGGAACGCCGACATTCTCGAAGCTCAGGCAATCAGGCTTCTTGGCATCCTACAGGCCGAGAACTGGGCTGATCTCGAACAGTTCTGGCGGAACCTCAAGTGGGGAGACCGCGTGGACGTGCTCGAAGCCCTCACCGACAAGATCAATGAAATCGAAAAGGAAGGCAAGTAATCATGGAACATATCGTGCAGTTCGCCATCGGCATTGACGACAAGGCCATACAGAACCGCATCGAGGAATACGCCTACAAGGACGTGCTCGACAAGATCGTCAAAGAAACCATGGACACTGTTTTCGCGCACACCAACGCGTATTCGCGGGAAAACATGTGTAAGACCATGATGGAGGACGCTTTGCAAAGCTTCCTCGAAGAACGCAAGGACGAGATCATCGACAAGACCGCGAACATGCTCGTCGACCGGTTCCAACGGACGAAGAAATATCGGGAAGCCATGGGTGCCGTCATCGAAAAGGATGGTGAGTGATGAACCGGGACCGGGTAATCATCGTCGCGATCATCTGCATGACGATTATCTTCATCGCGTCCACCGTATCGCCAGCCGGTTCCAGCGGGAAAACCGGCACGGGCTTCCAGATGGAAACCGTCAAGACCGGTGACGTGACATGGGCGTGCTTGAAGCATAACGGCGAATACATCGGCTGCAACACGGTGGAGACGGTCAAATGAATGTTTTCACAGGCAAGACCGGCTATATCATCTGGCCGCAAGGTGATACGGGAGTTCACACATGCCGCGTGTATGACTCACTGGACGAAGCTGTGGGCGCGGCACGTTCCAAAGCCGACTTCCACCACAGGCCGTATGAGGTGCGTACCGCGTATGAGAGTCCGGCAAGAACCATCAGAACAATCAACCCAAGGAGACACCAATGAGCGACAGAGTGAAAGTCGGCACGAGCAAGGTCACGTTCCGTGTGCGCGCGTTCGACTATCCGCAGATCGAGCTTGCATCCGTCGAAGTGGATGTGCCGATGTACACGAAGACGGACAACAAGCTCGACAACATGCAGCAGGGACATGTCACGGCGGACGTGCCGGACGGTTTCAACGAGAAGGTCAAAGACGCATTGCATGTGTTCGCGGACACTCTACAGGCATCGTTCAACGAAGAAGGAGAGTGAAATGTTGAGAAGCATTGATTTCAAAACAATGCCTTACCTGTTTACTGACAAGGCTGGCACTTGTCTGACTGTGGAGTTCGACGGCAGGGAACTGGAGGGCATCTACAAGCAGGTGAAAGCCATGTACGATCAGGAGAACCCGGCTGATACCTCGCAAACAGCAAGGGAGGAACCCATGATGAATGATGTAAAAGACAAGACGTTGCATGAGGTCATCGGCTTTCTGGAAAAAGAGTGGGACGCAGCTAATAACGTTTCTGATAATCCAGACGAAGAAGTGTACGACTTTTACGACGGAATGACGACGGCTTACGAGCATGTAATCAATTACTGCCGTCACATGCTCGGCTATTCCGGCACCATGCCTTCCGAGGTACCCAATCAAAGCGAGGACGCGAAGGAATAGTTATGTGGTTCAAACGCAGACGCAACGAATATGGGTGTCCAATGTGCGGCAGACTACCAGTAATCAAGGCATCGCAAACGGAAAAATACCACGAGAGCCGCAAAGTAAGGACAACACTCACAGTCTACCGGCTCCAATGTCCACGTGGACATATCTCTACCAGCTGGTTCAGCCACGCCGCACTCGCAAGCAGGCAGTGGAAAGAACTCGTGGACGAGTACAAGGGGAAGGATACGAAATGAGCGCGTATCAGCCTGTTCTTGACCCCGCCTGCGGCGGCCGAATGTTCTGGTTTGACAAATCGGATGATCGGGTGCTTTTTGGTGATGTGCGTGATGAGAGCTGGGAATTGTGCGATGGGCGTAGGTTCGATGTCAAGCCGGACATGCTGATGGACTACCGCGACCTGCCGTTCCCCGACGGGACGTTCCGCATGGTGGTGCTCGACCCGCCCCACCTGCGCAATGCGGGGGAAACGAGCTACATGGCGCAGAAATACGGTTGCCTCGACCAAGAGACGTGGAAAGCTGACCTCAAGACCATGTTCAGCGAGTGCTTCCGCGTCCTGAAAGAGCATGGAGTGTTGATTTTCAAATGGAATGAGACACAGATACCCGTATCGCAGATTCTCAAGCTCACAGCGCACAAGCCACTCTTCGGCAACAAGCAGCCGAACCGCACGGGAACACACTGGATTGTCTTCATGAAGGAGGACGCGAAATGAATAAACGGTACAAGGTTTGCCCACTTTTTTGGAGTGATTACGGCGATGAGCGCACCTTGATGAATATGGGTGTGTTTGAAAAGTTGCTGAACGAGGGTTGGCAGATTCTGCGGGTGGATACCATGCCGACAACGGAATTGAGTAATAACGCCGTTACCGCGACGAACGTCTACATCCTTGAGAGGGAGGCTAATGATGATTAGCCAATACGACAAGGACATGTGTTGCCTGTATATCGCTGAGGGAATGAGCCGCATCTGGAGCCAGCAAGTGGGGAACCAAGAGGTTCCCCGAAAGCTTGAATCATTGGCCGATAGGAAGCTCATGAAGCGTGTCCATGGCGGGTATGCGATCACACTCAAGGGATTGTTGGCAGTCAAGGCGTGGAGACTTCACCTGTTCCTGTTTCACCACGATGAATACAAGTACTTCAGGAGGAAGAAATGAGCAGGACTGAAACCACCGCCATGCTGTCCAAGCTGGTCGAGAAGAGGTTGAAGAATCGCGTGAGCTATTGGGCTAGCGAGGTTAACTTCGACCTTGGAACACCACGGAACAGGCGCATCGACTACATCGGATTCAAGCCTTTCACGCCCGGCTACGTGCTCGAACCAAGCAGTGTGAAACTCGGCACTTCTCCTGCTATGAAGTCAAGTCATGCATGGCTGATTTCAAATCGGGTCACGGGCTGACGTTCTACGGTGACGAAAACTATCTAGTCACCACGCCTGAGCTTGCGGATGAACTGCGCGTGAGCCACCAGATTCCGCGAGACATCGACCAAGTGCTGGTGCCCACGACCAAAGGGGACAAGCTCAGATGCCTGTACGACGTGTCCTATGGAGACAAGCGGAATAGCTACAGGCGGCGTCCGGCGAGTGAAATGCTGTACGCCATGATCGAAGCGAACGGAAAGAGGACGAATTGAGCATCATGCTTGACGAGGCCAACGCTTACGAGCGTGGCATGGATGATGATTTGACTTTGGCGAAACGGCTCTGCTGGGACAGCTACGAATGGGATGGCGTCGATAGTGACTATGTGGCGAAGGACGAAGACGATGCGTGGGATTACGCCGGGGAAATCTGCGGATATCAGGAAGACTACATCGACCGGGCGAAAGAAGTACTCGAAGTGGAACGACATGCGGTGACGGAATGAGACGGGATTATGTGTACGGGTATCCCACCAAGGATGAAAACTCAGTACGATGCTTCGTCGCGGCATCCTGCGGTAGTGGATACGATCATCCGCATCCGAAGGTCACGTTCCACTCCGACCTGATGTACTGCATGGACTGTCATAAATGGTTCCTACCCGTGTACGCCAGTGAAGTCGAGTTATTCCATTGGAAACCATGTTCAGTCTTACGGGCGCGAATATTCCATCATCGGGCATACGAGAGAATCATCAAGCAAATCAAGGAGACGAAATGATAGGAAACAAGAATATTCAACGAGGGCTAATGGCCGTGCTTATGTCCGTGACAATGGTTTTCCCACTGGCCGGATGTGGGAACGAAGCGGATGCTGACGATGCTGAGAACGGTAGCAACTGCATTGATGTGCGAGGCGACTTCACGGCCGATGAGTGCAGAATCAAGTTGCACGACGGCAGAACCGTTACATGCATCAACTTCAACACCTACAAGGGGGAAGGCGGTCTTTCCTGCGACTGGAACAATGCTAGCGGCAAGGACGGGGAGACGAAATAATGGAACATGAGCTAATCCCCGTATACACGAAGTTCAACGGTAACGGCGTGCGCGTGCAGAATGATTCAAAACTCATCGACTATCTGGATGATGGGTGGAAAATCATCAACGTCACGGCAGCGAACCCACTGGCATTGGACAATAATGAGGCCGTCGTGTTGTACGTGATCGAGAAGACTACTGCAAAATCATTGGAGCAAACGGAATGAATGAGCCTACCGCCGACGAGATCATGAAAATGTTCGCGGTTGACATAGCAGTTCTTCGTCGTGGTAGGCGCAAGCCGTCTGAGAAGCCGCCAGTCGGAAAGAAGAAGGCGAAAGCGTCGAAAAAGCCGGTCAAGCTTACTGCGGAACAGCTCGCACGGAAACGTGAGCACACGCGACAGTGGCGGATGACACACCGTGAGCAAGTCTTGGAATGCAACCGCCGATACAAGCTTGCGCATCGTCCGACATTCCACCATTTCAGCCGTGAGGAACAGGCGGCCTACGAACGCAACTACTACCTGCTTCATCCCGAGAAGAGAAAACGGAAGCGGGAGACTGTTTGAGACGTTAATCCAATACCGGTTGCAAGGTTGGGTGCAACCGGTATACTAGACATGTTCCGGCATTAATCGCACGCCTTCGGGCACCGGTGCGGAATCAACATACCATGATTTTGGAAGGCGTGCGATTGGCTGACTGCAAACTGTTGCGTTGCGGGCGTGAACGAGACGATACCAGGCAACTCTGCCCTGAATGTGAACAGCGGCTCCTAGCCGACTTGGAATGGTTCATGAAGAATATCGGATTTTTGGAAACCGACAAGATGAACCGCATCAACAAGAACCATGACGCTAACGGTGGCGGGGGAGGATACTCTGATAATCCGCCATTGAGGGAGCAAGTGTTCGACCTGCTGTATGAGGGAGACGAACGGGATGATAGCGTGTGGGGCACACTATCCGCGTTCGCTAAATGCTTAGGCGTCGAATACCTGAATCACGATCCGTTGAACGTGTTGGCGCAGCGGATAGCCGTGAAGAAAAACAAGCAAGACGAACCCGCGTGTCTATGCTCAACGGCAACACCCGTGTACGCGCTTGAAATCCGCATCGCCCGCGACAAATGCCAGCGCCTGTTGAATCAAGGCCATACGGTTAGCTTGGGCAACTGCCCCAACACTGACTGCAACATGCCGTTAAGCGCTGACGAGACGGCAAAACAAGTCAAATGCCGTGGATGCAGGAACGTTTGGAACATCAACTTTTTGAGGACACTCATGCAAGACAAGATCAAACACAGCACTTACACGGGGACTGCTTCGGACATCAGAAGCAAACTCCAACAGGCTGGATACCTCGTATCCGCGAACACGTTGAAATCATGGGCGCACAGGGGCAAGCTCACCCCGGTACGCAAGGAAGGGCGGCATCCCATCTACCGTATCGCGGACGTGTACATGCTGATGCAGCAAACCACTCCGGTTGACGATATTTGGGGACTCGTTGGAAAGGATGCAAAGTGAAAATCGACCTCTCCAACCCGCCATACGCGGTCAAACTCAATGATCTCGGATTCGCATACTCGCACACCGACCATAAGAAAGGCGTCATCGTCTACACTCGCGCAGACCCCAGATTGGCCGGCTCCAAATGGGTTGACCATTGGGATGACATGGAATGCATCATCGACTTCGAGGATGCGAACTGCATGAAACCATCTTCATTCACGTTCAAGAACCTTCGCAACGGCGTCAGCAAAACCATTCAGGCAAGCAATCTCGCCCTAGTGGAAGAAGTAATCCGATGACCGCCACTATCAGCATCACCGACAAGGGCAAGACCGTCACTTATCACGCGCATCACATGCGCGACGTGATCAAACCCGTCAAAAAATCAGGCATGTTCGGGGAACAATTCGACGTGAAGAAGAAACTCCACACGATCACCTTCTACACGGAGGATTGAATTGAAAATCAACATCGACTGCTCGTTAATCCTCCTACTGTTGTCCGGCATGTTGGCACTCCTGAAAATCGGGGGCCAATTCCCATACTCGTGGATATGGGTGCTCGCACCCATTTGGATACCACTACTCGCATTGGCCGGTATCACAATCATCCTGATAATCGCTTGGATTATCGGCGTCATAGGCGTACTCATTCTCGAAAAGTTCGGAGACTAAATGCATATCAGCGGCAAAACCAATAACATCAGCTACGCTCACACGAACGATGGTGGAGCAGACCTCAGAAGCAATGAGGATACGATCATCTGCGCGGGCAGCCAGACACTCGTGCATACGGGCGTGAGACTGGCTATTCCAGCCGGATATGTCGGACTGGTCTGCCCACGCTCAGGCTTGGCGTTGAAACACAACATCACCGTGATGAACGCACCCGGCGTAATCGACGCGAACTATCGTGGCGAAGTCTGCGTAATCCTCCGAAACATGGACGAACAGGCGTTTGAAATCCATGAGGGAGACCGGATAGCGCAAATCGTGTTCCTACCATACGCGCACATGCAATTCGAGCCAGTCAACGAACTGGATTCGACCGAACGTGGCGATAAAGGATTCGGCAGCAGCGGCATCAACTAGAATCACAGAAGGAGACACAATGACGGTACTCGACTTCACCAAGAAAACAACCCCCGTTATAGACAAGCTGATAAAACTCGGATTCCACTACGAAAGCACAGACAAGGCAGAAGCGGAGGGCATACGTAATCCGCCACAGCTGATAACCACATGGGAGAACGTCATGAATGGCGTGATCCTGAAAATCATCAACACAGATGCCGTGTCCTATGACGAAAACGGCGTACTGCATCAAACGCCAACTGAATACGTCACGATAACGGATGATTGCACGAACATCAGCGTCACCATATCGGTCGAAGAGTTCATGGAATTGGAACGGATCACAAACAGCAAAGGCACCACGTTCCCACCGGAAACATCCACGGTATCCTACGAAAGGATACCCGCATGAGAATCTACATCGTCACCGCTGATATCGATAACCACGGGGACATTCCATTCTATGGAAGTTTTGTCAGTGTCATGGGCGTTTACGCCACGCGAGAGCATGCGGTCAAACGTGTGCGCAATCTCAAACGTAGGAAGTTCGCACTCAAACACAAAGAGCTTCACGGAGACAAGGGCGTGTACGTCGAAGAGTTCGAGTTGGACTCCAACTGCCAAAAATTCATCGGAGGCTATTCGGAATGAGCAAACAGGTCATCATCAAGGCTGAACAGTTGAACGCCACGCATTTAGGCAAGAAGGTAACCATTCTGGACGATGGTGAAGCCGTCATGTCAGGAAAACTCAAGGAGTTAAGAGCGACGCAATACTCCATGCCGGTGTACAGCAACGATATCGAAGCCGTGCCCAACGGCTATGGGAGCATCAGCGTTGTCCCGAAACTGAATTACGAAACTGTCACCGACATCATCATGCATTTGTCGAATCAGCTTAACGACGATATCAAGGCGACCGTGCGTGGTGACACAGAACTGGTAATCGAAGTCAACGAAAAGTAGGGGAGTATGACGGAAAACACCATCAATAAATCAACGAACGAACTGCTTATGCGCGTGATCGCCGTGGAATCGCCGGAACTGTTCGACGGAAGCGAGGACGAGCCGGTACGAGTGACCAGCTACAACTACAGCGAGTACTGCCCAGCAGCCTGTGAGACATGCGGCGACGAACCCGAAATGCTGACAATCGGGTATGTGACGCGCAACGGGCGGGAGGGTAGCGAAACCTACGATTATTTCGGACTACCAAGAGTGCTCGAAGCATTGGACGAGTGGGACAAGCAGCACGGGAAGGCGGTGGAGAACCGTGGATGACACTTCAGTCACGAAGAGTTTCGTCTTTACAGGTGACGGCAATCCGTCCCCAGACCTCTCGAATTTCGAGCCTTTTGGGCATATTGACGAGGACACACCCAAGTACAGTGCGATCATGATTATCGAGGATGAAGGCGTATACATTCCCGTGATCTACAAGGAATGCCGCGTGGACCTCGACGTTGATAACCCGACGATTCACCCGCTATCAGGCCCATGTATGGAGTGCTGCTGCTACAGTACGCCGGAACTTGCCATGAAAGCCGGTATGCGCATCTACGGGAACATGTTGAAGGAAAACAGATGAAGTGGTTCTGAGTGATCTACAATGGCACATGAATGGGGGCGGATTCAAAAACCGCCCCCACTATTTTTCAGTAAATAGCACCCTTGGATTTCAAATCAATCCTCCTCGCCTAGATAATCCTGCAATCCGTCGCCAGCTTTGCCATTCAGCCCGCGACGGGACATGTCGTAATAGTCGAGCATCTGCGGACTGTTCCACCCGCCTGCGGCCATGATGTCCCTGTCCGGCACGCCAGCGTCACGGGAGAGCGTGCAGAACGTTCGCCGCAATGAATGCGGCGAAATATCCGGCACGCCCACGCGCAATGCCACGGACGATACGATGCCCACGGCGGTCTGCTGCCGCAGACGTGCGCCGGAATCCTCACGGAACACCGCACCACGCCTACGTTCGCCAATGAGTCGTGCGAGAGCTTCGGCCGCATCGGAGGGAATGGCCACACGTTGAGACCAGTCGCCCTTGCGGTCGAACCGCACCCACGGACGCCCGTCATTCAGATGACAGTCTTCGACATCCAACCCAAGCGCCTCACCGACCCTCGCACCGGTCAACAGCAGCAGACTGCACAGGGCATCCGTCCGCGCACCCATACCGCGTGCTTCGGTCAGAAAAAGCCTAGCCTGCTCGCGGGTGAGGTACGTGCCATCCGAATGGCCGTACATTTTCGGCCTACGCACATGCTCGCCAGGATTGCAGTCGATATACCCCTCCTCGCAGAGATAGCGGTAGAGGCAGCAAACGACGCTCAGATTCCTGCACACCGTGTTTTTCGCTACTGGCCGCATGCCGTTGCCATAGGCGGCGAACACCTCGATATGAGTGCGCTTCGCCCGCAGCATGTCGATGCCATTATCCGCACACCAGCGGAGCCATCGCGATACGATGCTCCGATACCCCGCCCTCGTACCCGGCGTCAGGCCGGCGAGAAAGCCGGCGATCATGTCGCTCACCGTTTCCATATGCGCACCGTCTCCTTGCAGATCAAAGGCTTATCGGCTGGACCCTTGACGAATGGCGGAATCCACTGCCTGCGCCTCAACGAATGATTCGGCCCATACGCCTGATCCCTCCAGAAGCCGCGCACGATGAAACGATGCGAATACTCACGTCGCACCCGCTCGTCATCATCGGCGCTTCCGCACGGACGATGCAGATTCTCACGCAGCACCAGCATCTTGACCTTGCGGATTTCCGGGTCGAAACGCTGCGGCAGCGGATGCGCCATATCGGGTTTCGCCGGTTTCGCCTCGCAGATATGCGGTTCCGCGCTCAACGCCCACACCGCGCGCAGCAGATCGCCGAACCATCGGAAACCGCCGACATGCTCATTGAAAATGCCGTTGGCGAATCTGATGACCGGCAGTGAGAATGATTTCGCGTCGCATTCCTTCAGAGCGCATGGATGGTCCGTGAATCCCATCAATTCGATATCGCCGTTGCCGTCGCATTGCCAGAAGAGCGCCGACACATGGGCGTCTCCGACCTTCCTTCCCGTCGCGTCGTCGGTCACGGGGAATCTGACCATTTGGACATCCCCGTCGAAGAAGATAAGCCCGCTTTGCGCCGGCGCTTCCGATTTCGGGAAATCACCTGCCCGGACGGTATCTTCCGCCAGCATCGTCATGTCTCGGCTGATCCACCAAAGCTGCGCGACGGCGAGATTATCAGCGAAATTCCAAGCCGCTTCCATGCTCCGCTCGTATTGCGAGTGCGCAGCCATCTCCTCCTTTAATGCGACCCGCTCGTATTCCACGAGTTTGTCGCGGATCAGTGGAAGGTGGGATGGGATGAGGCGAAGTCGCCTGTTTTTGCCGCGCGTCATGTCAGTCAGCCTCCCCAAGACGGTCGAAAACCTTGTCATACGCTTTCGTCACGCATTCCAAACCCATGCGGTAGACGCTCACGCGATCATGGTCAGACTCCGCCATGCGGCGCTGCCAATCATGCGGGAACGCCACGCTCAACAACGTCTCCCGCACGTCCGGTTTGACAACCTCGATTTTCTGCGGGAACATCGCATCAAAAGTGAGGACACACAAGGCGTAAGCCACCTGCAACGTTCGGTCAGACACGTAGCGGAAAGACTGTTCCGCCACGCGGTCAATCTCTTCCATAGACCACGGAACGGTAGCCGCCAACTTCGCGTACTCTTCCGCATCCTCATAATCCAAGCCGCCATTCATCGAATTGTCCTGAACCGTATCCACCAGGTATTCGTACAGTTCACCGATGATGCCCGCCGTGGAATGGACGAACACAGGCTCAAAATCAATAAAATAACTGCCGAACCACAGGCCGCAGACATGACCCACATAGCCGGTAAGCTCACGCGGCAGCATATTCACGTCAATCATCACAACACCTCGATTTCATCGTTGAACCCCATGAACTCCTGAGTGGTGAACCCGCCATCCTTGACAACGCAGTACAACCAACCCTGGAATCCACCCAAGCGCGCATCACGCATCCCACGAATCAGGTCACGCAGCCACGCGTATACAAGATACGTTTTCGACACGGGACGCCAATAACGCTTACGCTCGACCACATCAAAATGGTCATATGCATACATTTGCTGACCAACGTGAAAATCAGCCCACAATTTCAATGTTTCCATGACACTCACGCCTCCCTCGAATCAACGTCACCGAACAGGTCATAACGCAACTGCGCATCAGCATCGAACATCACCTTGTACGCATCACCAAGAGACTCATAGAAGACGCCATCCACACGCCAACCTTCGTAGCCCTTGGAATCCAACGAACGGAACTCTCTCAGCGCCTCAAGCATCATCTTGCGCGTCAATCGATAATCCGGCGCGCTCCTATGAAAATTACCGTCGAACCGGTCAGCAGCAACGTAAGCGTCACGCGCTTTAGTCGTATCGAATGGGACAACAGTACCAATCGGCTCATGGTCGAAATTGAAAGTGTTGACACCGTAAGGCCAATAAACAGCGTAATAATGGCGGGACATGGTAGAATCTCCTTGCAAATGGTTTGGTTGAGTTAATTACTGTTTGCAATGGCCGGACGGTACTAGGCATACCGTCCGGCCAAACTTTTCAGAACAGGCAATCCATATGACGCGGATCAGGCAGATTGTCGGCAGCCGCGTTGATAACCGTGCTGAGATACGCGGTTATCAATGCGGGACGCTTGCCAATCTCCCTCAACACGGCTTGAACATTCGACTCGATGGACGAATAGCCGGTAGCCTCCAAAGCGGCCTTGACCTGCTGTGCTGTGATGACGACACGTGACATTTCATGCCACCTCGACAATCTCATGCTGAGAGAGGTACGCGGCCACGGACTCTTCCAACGTTTGGTCACTGCCACGCTGGTAGTAGTCGCGGTACGCAACCACGCCACTCTTACCGTCGAACGCGACATATGCGACGCGACGGCCCTTGGAATCACGGAAGCCACGCGGCTTATGCACATATCCACCAAACACGTCAGCCAACTCCTTGACCGACTTGCCACCTGGAATCGTGACCACGCGCGCCTTGACGCCATGCTGCGCAATCACCTTCGGCGTATCATTGGACGGAATCGGCGGCACTTCAGGAATCTCAACCGTATCCGGCTCAGGCTCAACAACCTCAACCGCAGCCGATCCAGCTGGGGCGAAAGAACGCAACGCGCGGATAAACGCCGCCGACTCACGGTCAGACGAAACAAAATCCTTACGATAAGCGTTGAACGCCTCAAGGACACCACGCGGATACTCCTGATTGTCGAAAGCGTCGATATCGCTCCCGTAATCGATGGAATGGCCGTTGCCGTCCGCATCGTAGAGAACACCGTAGATCCTATCGAACTCATGCGCGAACTCAGCAATGGTATGGCCGCCAAGCTCACTCATTGGCTGCTGTGGCTGTGAAACAGTCTCAGCCGGTTCCGGTTCAGGCTCAACCGTCTGCGGAGTGACAACCGGCAAATCATCGTAAGTCTCGCACATCTCAGGATGGTCACGCTCGGCCGGGGTGAGGAATGAAATGTCACGTGACACAACCATGCCGCCATCCTCGTAGGACAATTCCCAACCATGCTCACGGTCGGCGTCCGACAGGCTCACGCCATGCGCCGTATAATCCCCACAATCAGGGGAAACCATGCAATCGCCACGCTCCACGATCAACGGCACGTCACCGATCTCACTCACCGCCTGAGCGTAATCAGGCCCGTTAGGGTCAAGCCACACGCCACCATCGGCACGATATGCGGCGGCAACACCACGCACCGCCTGAGCATTCTTCACGCCCGGAATCATCCACCATGATTCAACACCATCCTTCATCTCGAAACGCCACACGCTCGGACTATTGACGGAATCGAAAAACATGAAGACACTGGACGAATTGACTGCCCACAGGCCGTTAACTTTGTTCGACATTTTAAAACTCCCTTGTATGAAAACTTGATTATTTGATGGGCCGTTCACCGCACGGCCCTGAGCGGTTTCACCATTCCAAAACCTTGCTACCGTCAACCAAAACGTATGACGTGCCGGTATGATTGCCGTCAACGCTTCCACGCCACTCGCAAATACGTTCGTAACCGTCCGAAGTGCTACCGTCCTCCATGCCGCACTGCGGGATATTGGACAACTCGCGGTAGCTCGCTAGGTCAGCTTGGTTGTAATCCTTCGTGGCATAGGTTTCGCGCCACCACGTCCACTGCTGCTCTGGCGTGCCATGCGGATCGGCAACCGGCTGATCGGAAAGCGCTGTGGAACAAGCCACGCCGAAAGCCAACAGGCCAACAAGCACGGCAACAAGCAGAGTAATCTTCTTACGCATTGCGAACACCTCACTTGGAAAGAACGGAATCAACAACCGTGTAGAATCCGGTGCAAAACTCTCTATTGTGTTCGCTGTGCAGTTCCGCACGGCAACGTTTCGTTAACAGGCGGCGGCACTCACCAATCATGGCATGTTCACCGCGCGTATAGTATTCATCCATCAACCACCACGCGGCATACGTGGTTCCGTCAAGCCTGTTTTCATCAGGCGAACGCCAAGCGTTTTGATTGTGTGAATACGTAGTGTTGTACACGTTGGCGAGATACGCATACTCTGCGGAATCAGATTCACGAATATCAGGAAAATCAACTGTAACAAAAGACATTTTTAAAGCACCTCGATTGTGTTGGAATGTAATGCCCGAACGGGCTATATGGGCGTGATTGATAGGCTCACGCCCGAAAGCCTGGAACAAGTCAGCGCATACGCTTGCGATTAGGACAATTGGGATATTCGATAGCCCGACACTGTAGGGCTTCTTCCATCTCCAAACGACGCGCATTGCTGCACAGAAACCGCGCCTCATCACCGGCACGGCACATCTCACGCCACAGCGCATCCGCCCGCTTCACGTCGGCACAATCGCTCTCGGCAACGAAACAGCGGATAGCGATCTCACGGTAACGCTCGGCCTCATCCCGCAGCTTGCGGGAATCTGGCGTCACAGGAAAACCGTAGTACGGGTAACGTTGATCGATGGGGCACTTCTCACACATGACTTGCCCCTCAGTGTTCCCGCGCGTACCGGCTGATAACACGCTCCGCCTGGCTGAGGGCACGCGCCTGCAAGTCAAGCAGAGGCTCGCCACGGAACGCCATGCTTGCATCATGACCATCAGCCATGTACCGGCGCATTTCGGACGGGGTGAAGAACCGGGCGGCGATATCCACGTTGTACACGAGAGCGCACCCGCCGTAACTGTATTCCCGCCAATTGTCCGCGCCGTTCAGCAACAGCGCGCGACGCGATCCGAAGTGGTCGGGAAGAACCGTTTCGGGCATGTCGAGCGAATCAAGCAATGCCAGCGCGGTATCCTTCACGCCCTGGTCCCACTTGCTGCGGGGCTTGAACTCGGCTTCGATATTCTTGTAAGTCTCATCAACGGTATACATTTTGATACTCCATTCCAGCCCCCTTGCTAGAATAAGAGGGCTTAGTTAGTTAGTCAGTTAGTTAGTTGGTTAATGATTACTGAGCAATCGAGCCGGATAGCTGCAACTATCCGGCTCTACTCATTCGTGGGCTAGACGTGCCATAAAGACTACGCTAGCCCTGTGGCGGATCACTCCGCCGAAGACTTAGAATCAGAATCAAGCAATTTGCGCGGATTAGCGATCTTGAGAGCATCGCACAATCGCAGTGCAGTATCAAGCGACACCGCCCGAACATTGCGTTTACCTGTCTCAATCTGCGCAATCTCGACATGATGCACGCCACTACGTTGCGCTAACTCACGTTGCGTTAGACCGCGCTTCATCCTTAATTCTTTCAAACTCATGGCCATTGCTCCTAACTTGGATTAAGGCCATCGTAGACCACTCAGACAGCGCGGGACAATTCCATGCCGGACACCGCGCCACGTTAGCGACTCGACGACGGTTCGGCCTTGCATGGTGTGAGGGTGCATCATGCCTAGTCGCATTCCGTCGCGTCCTTGTCGCGTCCACTCTTCAGTTATCAATCATCCATGCCGCGCCTGCTAGGGGGCTTCGTGTCACCGTCCTTGCGGTGGTGGTCTCCGTGGTGGTGGCCTCTCGTTCATCTCTGTTCCTTCCGTTGTCGTTTGCTTGATGGCTCTCACTATACACGCTATCCAGTCAGATAGCAAACCAAGACAACACAGACACCACCAAAACCATTGCAAACACTAGCATTCGTCGGCGTGTCGCAACCACACGACTGCGACACAAAGACAGCGGACACCACAGCCACGGCCACGCCGCGCCACGGCCACACCCAGGGACGTCACGGCCACGTCACGACGGCCATGTCCAGGGACGCCACGACATCCAGGGCACGACGGCCACGCCACGGCACGGCTACAGCCACGCCATGGCCACGACGGCCACGACGGGCACGGACATGATCGCATAAGAGGAACGTGCCCGCGCGATACCACACGACACGCCAAAACACAATCGCACAAACGTTCCAACGTTGCACCATGCAACAAACACCCCCCGTGGGGGAGTGTCCCCCCGGCGCAAAAAGCAAGGCCGCTGGCTCTCTAGTGCTGACGCTGAATGCTCGCTGGAACATTTTTGGATTACCCGTTACTTACGAAGTCTTCACATATTTAGTGGTTGCAACCGTTTCTGCACCCTACATATTGTGTATAATGTTCCTTGGATTGATGTTGATGGTGGTAGAGCGCAGCTCGGGTCCGCATCGATATCTGGCTGCTATCACTCATTGCGCGTAGCGTGAGTATCCTAGGTGTGATGCAGTCAGCAGTGGAATCCGACCAGTCTATCCCGGACGTGGCTTACATGGACTCGTACCTATTATTTTGGGCTGGTCTGCAATCCTGTTGGCACAGCCTTTTGGTTGCCGGGTTCGATTCCCGGGGTTTGCTCTAGGTTTCATGGGGTAGCTGCCTATGAGATCGATGGCATTGCTCGAATATCTCCGCTGGAACATGTGGGGGATAAGAGGCTCCCTGCCTTAATCAGGTGGTTGATGACCGAAGGGGAGGCACGGCCAAACGGGTGCATAGATGTTTCACGTTCCTTGCCGTTGGTGGTAAAGCCCATTCCACCATGCCGAACGTCTTTCCGACTTGGACGTTAACTAAGTCGGGTATATGGCATTGGTGCAACCGGTAGCATTACGGTCTCCAAAACCGTCGATGTTGGTTCGAGTCCAACATGCTGTGCTCAGCCTACCCACAGGCTGTGGGAAAGGTCTTCGGAGTCGTCTTGTGGCGGCTCTAGTTTTAGCTGACCCGCCTAGTCTGCGGGAACAGTCTCCTGAGTCGCTGCGGCGGCTCTTGCATTTTGGATGCTTGGCAGAGTGGCTTATTGCACCACCTTGCTAAGGTGGCGACCGGGAACGGTTCGGGGGTTCGACTCCCTCAGCATCCGCGCGCCGTGGCTGGCGGTAAAAAGCCATTGTGATGATGCCATTGGTTCCTTATGGCTCTCTGGGGGTTGAACGAGCGTCCCATGCTCCTGTTGTGGGTGGAGTGTGGGACGCTTGTTCTTTTGCTTTGGTGGCGGAATGGTAGACGCGGCGCACTCAAAATGCGCTACCTGTAGGGTGTGAGGGTTCGACTCCCTCCCGGAGCACTTGGGTTGGTTGATCTGAGAACTTTTCCTGCTGGGATGTTTCCCCTTTGGCGTGTTTTCCTGCTCAGCACCGGCCAACCCTGTTTTTGTGGAGGCATTGTGGCGTGGTCTAGTTCCCATCGTGATGAACGGTTCAATCCTGATTGGCCGCGTGTCCGTGCGATGATTCTTGAACGGGATGGGCATAGGTGCCAGTGGCCGGTCAAGGATGATTACGGGAATGTTCGCCTGTGCGGACGGTATGGGAATGAGGTTGACCATAAGGTTCGTAATCCCGTCCATGATGATGATCGTCCTGAGAATTTGTGGGTGTTGTGTCGTTGGCATCATCAGCGGAAGACCGAGGGTGAGTCTGCTGAGGTTCGTCGTGCGAAGGGTAGGAGTCGGAGGGAGAAGCGTTGGTATTCTCACCCGGCTTTCAAGTGAATGAGTTCATGTGCGCGGTTGCCGGTTGCGCTAATCCGGTGTGTGCGAAGGGATTGTGTCGTTCGCATTACGACCGTGACCGTTATTCGGGGTCTCCGCTGAAGCCGTTGCGTCAGCGCATGTGTCCTCAATGCCATACGTGGTTTGATCCGAAGCGTTCCGACCAGTTGTTTTGTTCTGGGCGTTGCCGTGTGGCGTATAAGCGTGCTCGTGATGATGATAAGTCGTTGCCGGTGAAGCCTGAAACGACTATGTATGTGCGTCCGGTTGACGTGTCCGAGCTTGAGTCCGAGCTTGTTGTTGAGTCTTTTACTGATTCTCAGGTGGTTGAGAAGTGTGGCGGCTTGTGCGCGAAATGCCATGAGCCGGTTGATGTTGGTTCGAGTGGTGCCGATGGTGCCGCTTTCGTGTGGAAGGTTCCGTTGGAGAAGTCGCATAGTGCGACTTTGGCGAATCGTCTGCTGGTTCACAAGCGTTGCGAGGGTGGAACGTCCTAGCTTCGCGTATTGCCTGAAACGGGCGGATTGTGAGGCTGGCTGTGGCTGGTAATGGTCGTGGTGCGCAGAAGTCGAGGAATCCGATTCTTCGTGCGCCTGATAGTCCGATGGGTTTGGAGTTTCCTGCTGTTCGCCCGGATGGGCAGGAGTGGCTTGAACGGACGAAGAAGTGGTATGAGTCGCTTCGTGTCAGTCCGTTGGCTCAGCGTATGGGTGTTGAGGCCGACTGGTACGCGGTTCAGGATTTGGCGTTGTTGAAGGATGATTTCTGGCGTCCGAAGACTAAGGGCCGTTGGATGTTGGCTTCCGAGATTCGTCAGCGTGAGGCCACGTTGGGCATTACACCCGAGGCTCGTGTGAGGTTGAAGTTCGATGCTCCGCAGCCTGACGATATGAAGGCTTCCGCGTATGAGGGCGATACTGAGGGTGCTCGTAACGTTCAACGGAACAGGCAGCGTGCTTCCGCATTGGGTTTGCGTGTCATTGATGGTGGTGCCTGATGCATACGCGCATTCCCGAATTACATGGCGAGGATTTGACTCGTTCGATGGGAATGTTCGCGGTCTGGTGGATTGAGACTTTCTTCCGTGTCGGTCGTGGTGGCGGTGTTGGCTTGCCTGAGACGTTCGACATGGACGAGTACGTGTTCATGCTTCACGCTTATGCGTTGACTGAGTGGGGTACCCGCAGGTTCAATCGTGTGTTCTATTCGCGTGCGAAGGGTAAGAACAAGTCCGGTAAGGCCGCTGGCATTTGCGCGTTCGAGGGTTTGGCTCCTTGCAGGTTCGACCATTGGGCGGAAGAAGGGGAGACTTACGAGTTTCTGGGCGAGGTCTACCCGTATGCGAAGGGTGAGCCTGTTGGACGCATGGTGCAGATGCCGCAGATTCTCTGCTTGGCTACCGCCGAAGGCCAGACTGGTAACATTTTCGATTCGATTTACTACAACTGCGATCAAGGCCCTTTAAGCCAGTTGAAGGGTGTCGGCCTTGATGTTGGTCGTACTCGTATCGGCTTGCCGGAGGGTGGGGAGATTGTTCCCACCACGAGTGGTGCCGCGTCCAAGGATGGCGGTTTGGAAACGTTCGCCGCCTGCGATGAAACCCACTTGTACAACACGAACAAGCTTCGCAACATGTACAAGACCGTTCAACGTAACCTCGGCAAACGTAAAGGTGATGCAGACCCGTGGATTCTTGAAACGTCCACCATGTACAAGCCTGGCGAAGAGTCCATCGCTGAAACATCGTACAAGTATGCGTGGGATACCGCTTCGGGCAAAATCAAGCATCGTAGCGGCATCTACTTCGACCATGTGTACGCGAACATCGACTTGGATGATTTCGCTGACGAGAAGAAGGTTCTCCGCGCCTTGCAGATCGCGTATGGTGCGAGTGCGAAGAGTTCGGACGGTAAGGATCATCTGATATTGCCCGATGGTCGTATGACCGTGTTGAATGCTGATGGTGTTGACCCCGAGGGTCACACGTATTGGGATGGTGAGCTTGGCCCGTCGAAGGATGGGTGGATTGACCTGAATGGTCAGATGGATCAGATTTACCAGCCTGATTCAGACCCTGCGGATTCGATGCGCTACTATTTCAACACTTTGTCGAGCGTGCATGATGCTTGGCTTACGGAGTCCGACATTCAATCCCACATGCTGTATCGGGATGAAATGCATACCGCGTTCAATTCGATTCGTTTGGATGGCGCGTGGCAACGGTTCGTGACGAAACGTGAGCCTATTACGTTGGGGTTCGATGGTTCCGTGTCCGATGATTCTACGGCACTTGTGGGTTGCCGCGTGTCCGATGGCATGTTGTTCCTTATCAAGTTGGAGTCCGCTCCTGATGGGCCTGAGAAGGCCACTTGGCGTGTGAACCGTGATGCGTTCGACGGCATGGCCCGTTGGATGATGGACAACTACAATGTGGTCGGCTTCTTCGCTGATGTCGCGTATTTCGAGCAGATGATTGGCGGTTGGGAGAAGGATTACGGGAAGAAGTTGAAGGTCGGGCCGCGTAAGAGCGGCGACAAGATCAAGTTCTGGACTAACAACTGGTATAAGGACATGCAGGTTGCGTTGGATAACGCGCATACCGCGTTCCGTTACCCATATACGGAGCCTGACCGTAAGTCGAAGCCGGTCAAGGATGATATCGCATTGTTGGCTGATCCGCGGTTGGTGAATCATTTCCGTAATGCTCGTAGGCGTGAGACTCGTACTGGTTATGCGATTTATAAGGAGTCTCCTAATTCGCCGGACAAGATCGATGCGTGCATGGCTGGCCTGTTGGCTTACACGGCTCGTGGAAAGTATTTGGAATTGGCTGAGGTCAAACGTCGTTCCGCTCCGATGAGAATTTACTAGGTGGTGATTTCGAGTGTCTGACTCGTTGATGATTAAGAACGCTTCCGATGATGACGATGATGCTTACGTCATTACCAATCTGGCGCGGGAGTGGGGCGCTCGTCTGCCGTATCTTGCCGAATTGAAACTGTTCAAGGATGGCAGGGAGATGGTGGATGCGAACAGTGTGCCTCAAGGCACTGATCCGAACGCTGCCCCAGTGTACAAGCTGATGCGCCAGTTGGGTGTTGTGAATCTCGCCCGTCGTATCAGTGAGAGCGTGACCGACCGTCAGCAGCCTAATGGTTTCCGTAAGGTCGAGGATTCCTCGTTGAAGGACACTGATGCCGATAGGATGGCGAAACAATGCGGCCTGAATTTTATTCTTCGTCGCAATATGCTGCCAGACAAAGGCGATTACGGATGCTCGTTTGGCTTGGTTTCCAATGCTGGACGTGGGAGATTCATCACGCCTCTCAGCCCTTGGGAATGCTGGATGGATGTTGGTGAGACTGCTGCTATCCAATACACGTATCTGGACCGCGAGAACAAGGAAGTCATTCGATTGTATCGTCTTGTTGTTGATGACAGCAAGACCACGACGAAAGTGTATTCCAAGACGGCACAACGTGAACATGATCGTTCCGTTGTTGATCCTAACGATGTTTCGTCGGTTGCTAAGTTCGCGTCTGATGCGAAAGCTTGGGAGCCTGGTAGCGATTGGGAGTGGGCTGAGGATTCACAAGCATCTGATTTCTCTTATGCGGAGGGATGCGATTCGCTCCCTATCGTACGTTTGAGCACGGTTGACGGGCAGGGATTGTTCGAGCCGTATCTGCCGATGCTGAAACGTATCGACCGTGAAACGTTCGACCGTTTGTGCATCACGATGATGCAAGCATTCCGACAGCGTGCCATCAAAGGCACCGTTCCAACCACGTACACCGAAGAGGATCAGGAAGTCATCGACGGAGACAAGCAGGCTGGTGATCCTATTGATTTGGCATCCACGTTCGCGGTTGGCCCTGCGGCGTTGTGGAAGCTTCCTGATGGTGTTGATATTTGGGAGTCTCAGACCACTGATACCGGTTCTTTGCAGAACAACATCATGGCCGATGTGAAGCAGTTGGCTTCCGCCGCTGGCATTCCGTTGGATATTCTTTCGCCTGACGTGCAGGGTTCCGCCAATGGTGCTGAGTTGAAGCGTGAGACGTTGAAGTTCAAAGTGCAGACGATGAACGAGTTGGATTCTGAGCCTATCGTGCGTATGGTGCGTATGGCTTTGGCCGCGTCTAAAACCGCGAATGCTTCGGCGTCCGAGTTTGAGATGGTGTGGAAGCCGATGGACACGACCAGTTCGCTGGAACAGGCTCAGGCTTGCCAGTTGTTGTATCAGAGTGGCTTGTTGGCGCGTAGGACGATTCTCACGCACAAGATGGGCTTCACCGCTCAGGATGTGTCGGAGGATGATATGAACCGTCTTGCAGACCAGTTCAACATTTCCGGCCAGGCTAATAAGAGTAATGCGAAGCCTGTTGCTGCTGTGGAACCGGCTACGGGTTGGGATGATGAAACCCAGTCCGCTGTGGATGGTTTGCCGAACGTCGAGGGTGAGCTTGTCGATGAAGGCGAGTCCGAGTCCTGATGGCCGGTAAGTCGCTTGAATCGTTGTCTAACACGCTTGAACAGGCTCGTGCAACGCTGGTGAACCAGTATGTGAGTCAAGCCCACAGAATGTGGGACATGCTGACGCCCGCTGACTGGTGGAATGATGGTATGACGTTTGCCGTCGCATCCCGTATGGCGTTGTTGGAGATGGCGTTGATTCAGCAGGTGCGCCGTTTGGGCGTCTCCTATGCGAATGAGACGTTGAAGCTTGTGGGCGTCACTCCGAAGGGGGATGTGCCTAGTTTGGTGTTTCCTCGTGACAATACCGATCCGTGGCTTGTGGCGCAACGTCCGGCTGACACGTATCGGAGTCTTGCGGTGAAAAACCCCACGATTCGTCCTGAAACGTGGCCTAGCAAGACCGATGAGATATTCAGCGAGGTTGATAAGTGGATTGAACAGGCGTTCAACCGTTTGCAGACCACTGTTGACGAGGATGTTTCGAGGGCGCAGACGAGCGCCACGCTTGAACGGTACAAGGATAGCAAGGTGTTGGAGTATCGCAGGGTGTTACATCCCGAACTGTCCAAGACGGGTTCTTGTGGCTTGTGCGTGGTGGCGGCTGACCGATGGTATTCGACGGCTGACTTGTTGCCGTTGCACGCTAACTGTCATTGTGGTGTGGCACCGGCTGGCAGTGATTACGATCCGGGTTTCCAGTTGAATCAGAAGGATTTGAAACGCTTGTACGCCGAGGCTGGTGGTACTACCGCGTCCGCGTTGAAGCAGGTGAAGGTCAAGACCATTACTCATGGCGAGTTGGGCCCTGTGCTTCTTGCCGAGGATGCGAAGGATACGCCCAGTCCAGTTCCGTCGAAGGCTTCTGACGCTTGGCATACGCCTGACCGTAAATCCACGTTGGCTCAGTGCCGTCGTATGGAGAATCGGGCAATCGAGTTCAATCGGCGTTACAAGGAAGTGCAGAAGGCCGGTAAACCGGTGACTTTCCGCTATGAGGGTAGGACGTTCACGTTCAAGCCTTCCAAGAATTTGAAACAGGCTATGGCATGGCAGAAGACCATGCTCAACCAGATGCGGTCGATGCTTGGCGAAGCCGCATAACACTATTGAAAGGATTCAAGCCTAATGGCTGATGAAAATACCAATACCGCTGAAACGGCGGCATCTACGAATGCGCCTGAAACGGGCGTGAACGCGCAGCCGAAGGACACTGCCACTTCTCCTGTAGCCGCCGATACCGCGACTCAAAAGAATGGTGCGGATGACCTTTCCGAGAAGTTGGGCATGTGGAAGCATCAGGCTCGTGAGAACGAGCAGAAGATGTATGAGAATCGTGATCGTGCCAATGCCGCCGAAGCGAAGCTTGCCGACACTGAGGGCGCTCTTGCCAAGGCGAACGTGCAGATAGCCCGTTTGAAGGCGCAGAAACTGCATCCAGAGATTACCGACGAGGCTTTCGACACTTTGTGTGGGGAGACTGAGCCGGAAAAGATTTCCGAATGGGCTGACGCTTTTGTGAAGTTCATGCCGAGCAAGACTGAAACGGTTGAAGCGGGGCAGAAAAAGAATGATGGGAATGCTCCATGTGAGCCATCGCCGGAGTTGGCGAAGGAGTTGCAGAGCAGAAACATGCATGTGTGCAAGCCGCAGTCAAGCGTTTCCGACGCTTACAACTACGGCGTGAAGCATTCCGAAATCAAGAAATAGTTTTATAAGGAGATAAATATGGCCAATCAGATGGTTCATACTGTCGCCAAGACCGCTCCGAAGGATGACCAGTCTTGGCTTATCAATCGTATCACCGATGGTGTGCGTGAAGCACAGCTTGACTTGTCTACGTTCACCAAGGACAAGTCGCATGAGAACGATTACTTCGCGTCCATTACCGACGATGATTACGAGGCTTGGACTAAATCCGGTATTCCGCTGGCTCAGATTACTGGAACCAACAACTATGGCCCGTACGATCCGAACGCTTCCGATGGCCGTAATGGCACGATCATCGGCTTCTTGGAGTCTCAGGTGCATGTGCAGTTCACTCGTACCGGTTTCGAGGATCAGTATCCGACTGTCGGCGTCCGCTATATGGGTGTTATCGATAAGAAGAATCTGCCGTACACCGTTGATTTCAGCAAGGCGAAGTTGGAGGGATTGTTCCTTGATTATGACAAGGGCGCCGCAGCTCCGCATGTGACCGTGTTGAATCCGGCAACTGCCGCCGCATCCGCAAGTGACACCAGCCATACTGCCTGAGTTTAGTTTCTACCCGTTTGAAACCCGCCCATCATGGCGGGTTTTCGCATATTAGGAAGGTTTTTCAATGAGTCTGTTGAATAAGGACATCATTACTCCCGACGAGGCTTCCGCCATCGTGCTGGGAGCCTATCAGACAACTACGGCAGCTTTGCCGTTCGCTTCCATCCTGCCGGACCAGTTCACCGGCTTGTCTGTCGAGTGGACTCCGAATCAGGATGATCCTGAGGTTGATGAGATGAAGTTCTCCACTTGGGATGCTGAGGCACCGTATGGTCGTACTGTTGGCGGCGAGAAGCTGTCCTACACTTCCATGCTGCCGTTGCGTAAGCGTATGCGCGTGTCCGAAAAGGACATCGCAAATGGCAACATTTCCATGACCAACGGAGATTTGAAGACCACTCTGAGCGATTATTTCGTTCAGTTGGGCAAGGAATTGGCCTACCGTCTGGAGAAGGCGCGTGTGGCCGTCGCCGTTGACGCGAAGCTCGGCATCACAGAATCCAATGAGGATGCAGCTTGGGATTATGCACGTGATTCTGCACTATCCACTTCTTTGACAACTACGAAGACTTGGGACAAGACTGGTGATCCGGTCAAGGATTTGCGTACATGGTCCGACCTTATCGACGATAAGAAGGGTGCGCGTCCTACCATCATGGTCACCACCCGTAAGGTTGTGAACGCTTTGACGTCCAACGCGGCCATCATCAACTACTTGTTCCGCGGTCAGGGTTCCACCCTTCCGGCTCTTGTTTCCGAGAATGATGTGAAGAGCGTTTTGAGCCTGTACACCGGCATTCAGGATATTTACGTTGTTGACGAAAGGTATCGTGATTTCGCTCGCCAGTCCAAGATTACTCTTCCGGGTGGCGTCAAGAGCTTCTTCCCTGAGAACACCATCCTGCTGATTCCGGCTTTCGGTGACGTGAACATGGGTTACACCGCGTTGGGGCCGACCGCTGAAGCTCAGACTCCTGCATATGGCATCAGCCGTGAGAAGAACGCTGGCCCTATCGGAGCCGTGCTGAATACTCCGTCTTCGACTCCGGGATACGAGGCTTACGTGAACGGTACTGCATTGCCGGTTCTTGTGCAGTCCAACAGCACTTTGAAGGCCACTGTACTGACCGCATGATGTAGGAGGCGCGTATGAGCACGGCAATCATCGACAACATCGACTGGTTGAAGTATATGCGCGTCTACGGTTCCGCCGACGCGGATTCATTTGAAGAGCATTTCGACACTGATTGGATTTCCGCTCAATGCCGCAAGGCCGCTCTCATCTGTTTGAGCGAATGCCCGATTGTCCGGACACGCTTGAAGAAAGGGCGTCTCTCTGAAAGTGATTTCGCGTCGGTCGTATGCGAAATGGTGTTACGCGTAGTACGTTTCAACCGGTTCAAAACCGAAGCGAACGGTTCTTACTCGTACACGGAGCATGATCCGCAGCAGAATCAGCCTGGCTATGATCCAAGTCCCCGGCTGTTCTTGTCGAAAGCTGAGAAATCGATTCTGAATGGTTTCGCTGAATCCGCTGGCACGATGTCACACATCAGTCTTGGTTTCGACCCCGGTTATGGAGGTTGATGATGGCGTTTCTGTTTGACGATGATACGAATGAACGCCATTACCTCTACGAGGATGACCAAACCCATTACGGTGGTCAGAAACAGCTGTTCGACACGGATTATGTCGTTGTGATTCCTCGCAAGCATGTTCAGGACGCGCACGGCGGCCAGTATGTGCAGACTGGCGATCCGGTGAAGGTCATCTGCTGTGTTGAGGGTCGTGCGCAGCAGGCTGGCATGTTCTCTATTTCTGGAGCTGAGGATAAGACGCCATCTTCGGATAACCCCGGCGGTTTGGAAGAGGTCACTCCTTTGCAGATTATTGCGAGGGAATGGCCCGGCGACATTTATTCCCGGATCTGGTATAAGGGCGATTATTACGATGCTGACGGCGCTCCTACGTGGCGTGGGAGTGGTTCTCGTTTCTCCTGGCATTGGGAGGTTCGTGCACGTCGTGTTGTTATTGGCGATTATCTTGATGGCGGCATTTCCGAGCCTAAATGGGTGAAGGAGGTGGGTGGCGTTGGGAAGGGTCACGATTCGGCGTAGCGTCGCTACCGATATTGCGAAGATGTATGGGCCGGAACTTACACGCCGCGCCGCCGTGCATAGCGTGTCTGCCGTCCGCGCGAAGGCGAATGAGGCCGCTACGCATTCAAGTGTTGCGGATAGGATCGAGGTTTCCGTTCGCAAAGTCGGCTGGCATCATCAGATTGTCATGTCCGTCATGGGCCGTGATGGCACGCAGATCGCTCCGCATTTGGAGTTCGGCTATTTCAACCGGTGGCTTGAACACAAGTATGGGCCTCGTGATCCGAGAGCGCGTATTCCGGGAAAACATATCATGTTTGATTCGTTGAGTCGGGTGAGATTGTGACGGACAACATTTTTCAGCGTCTTGCCATTGACGTTCGTGAGTCAATCGATGCGGAACAGTTGGTTTATGAACTGTTGAATCGAGCGTATCCGTGCGAGGAGTGGCCTGATGTGAAGGTTTGCAGCGAGCTTGACTTGCCTTTGAACGCTTACGGTGAACGTGGACAGGTTCTTCTCTATTATGTTTCCGCTCCCGAACAGTTTGACCGTGGATTGTGGCGTTTCGGCGTGACGTTCACGGTTTTGGCCGCTGACTGTAACAATCCTCACGGTTTTGCACGTCACTTGTATAAGACGGTGCAGGGTTGGCCGTTCGAGGAGTCCACGACAGCTGGAACGGTTGGCACCGTGTCTGTGACGGCGCAGAAGAGACAGTCTGATTCGAAAGAGAATCAAGGCAAGAACGTCAAGGAGTATGGGCTGTCGGCTGTTGTGACTGCCCGCGATTCGTTCAAGGCTTGACCGGTATCGGTCGGGCCTTTTCTTTTATCAATTTCAAGTAGAAAGGCACCATTATGACTATTAATGCCGATGGTCTGATTCAGGCGTCTCGCGGTACGTTGTTCACGGCTCCCGCGAAGACCGCTCTTCCGACCAAAGTTTCCTCGTTCTTGTTGAATAGTGGCACTGTTGCCGCCGCTGGCAGCGGTTCCGTCGTGAATTGGGAGAATATCGGCCATACCTCCAACAACAACAAGATCAGCTTCAGCAAGGATGGCGGGGACACCACCACGAAGGACACGTGGCTTGTCGCCGGTGCGAAGAGTTCTACCGAGGCTCCGACCATCACCGTGTCCGGCGCGTCCGTGCAGGGTGATTCGGCCACGATCACGAAGGTTACTGGCGGCTGGGCCGGCGAACAGGGCGGCATCGTCGTGCCGTTGCAGCCCGTGGTGCAGCATCTGGCGTTGTTCGTTCTCGCCTACGATGATTCCGACAAGCTGAGCTTCGGATTGTATCTGCCGGAGACCGATTTCACGTTCGATAACGTCAGCCTCGCCGATGAGGATTTCGCGGAGTTCAGCTTCAACGCCGTCGTGAAATCCACTAGCGTGCTGAAGGCCGGTGCCAATGGTGAGGTTGGCGCGTACCAGATTTTCGCCCCGGAGACGTTCGTGTCAAAATAACCAGCCCGGATTCCAGCGGTAAGAATCCGGGTGATTCCTCCCAGACCGTATCGGGTTTGACCTCGAAAGGCTGAGATTTCCTATTGCCCCCGCATGTACCCATCCGTGCGGGGGCAATCCTTTCCAACGATTGGCAGATGGGTTTTTGATGGGGATTACAGATTATGGCTTCCAAAACTGATAAGAACACCGTTAAGACCGTTCCGGAGATTCCTGACACGCTGGCTGAGTTCGTCGAACAGCACGAGGAACTGGCCGGATGCCCTGAGTTCGTTCCGGCTCATGAGTTCTCCGTGGCGCAGACATGCGATTTCATGGTCGTTGATGCCGTGGCGTCCGACAGTTACGGCGTGTTCCGCAAGAAGACTTCCGATGATGTCGATTCAAGTCTGGCTATAGCCAGGATGGTGGCTGCCAGCGATAGTTTCTTCGAGAAGATCGCCAAGGATGTTGACGCCTACCACAAGTGGGTCACTGGTCGGAGTCCGGTTGTTCTGGTGCAGGTGTTCACGCTGCTTAACGCATTTTATGGTGCGTCCTTGGGAAAATCCGAAGCGTCAAGGACGCCTACCGGAAATGCAAGGTAGAGCTTACGTGTGATTTCCGTAGGTTCTACAATCTGAATCTTCCCGCCGCCATGCATGAGTATGACGGCGGTTTTCTTTTGACCCTTATCGGCGGTCTTGCCGGCTATGACGAGTCGTTGTATCGGGAATGGTTGCTGAACCATCCTGATGAGCGTGCCCGCGCCGAGTCCGAGAGTGATTCCGGTTTGAGTTTTCACGGGTTCACTCAGGATACGAGTCTGCTGTTGGGTATTTACAATCAGGTCGGCTTGCTGGTTTCCGGCTCTTTGCAGTTCAAGGATGGCAAGCACCCTGAGTTCAAACCGATTATGCCCCCTCATGCCGCCGATGGCGTTGATAGGCGTGTTTCCGCCAACTTCGAGTCGATGAAGGCGTTTCTGGGCATGTGATTGAAAAACAGGGGTTCTTATGGTGGAGTATCTCGCCGGTTCCGTTGGAATTGATATTTATCCGAACACCAAGGGTTTTGGCGAAGAACTCCGCCGTAAGCTCGCCCGGTACGCCGATGAGGATTTCGATGTTCGTGTGACGCCTGACGTTGACATGTCTCGTTGGCGTGCGGCGAAAAGGCGTATCGAGGATGATGGCATCGTCCAGAATGTTGAGATTCGTGGCGATGACTCCGATCTGAAGCGTGTGCTTCGGGACATTGATAAACGTAAAGTATCCCCGAAGGTCGAGCTGACAGACGCTTTGCGTGATCTGCGAACGATGCGCAAGCAAGTTCAGTCTTCCGACAAGGCTGTTTCCGCGATGAACAAGCGTATCGCCAATGGTGGCGATGCTTGGCGCAAGGTCACGCTGAAAAGCAAATCGTATCAGGATGCGGTGAAACGCAACACGCGGTTGACCACGGCATACGCGAACAAGCAGATCGACGTTTTGGATAACGTCAAGAAGCACATCCGCAGTATGCAGGATGCGATCGAGAAGGTCAAGCCTCTGGGCAGTTCCAACAATGTCTCGATGGCTCGCGCCAACCGTCTCGTCGAACAGCTCGACAATGCGATGCAGCAGTTGAAGCATGACAGCAAGGCGAACATCCGTGTTGACGTCAACGATGTTTCCGAGGTCGTCAACGTTCTCGAGAACGTGTCCAAGCGTCTGAAGCAGGTCGATGGGATGGACGCCCATGCGAAGGTCTATCTCGACGGCGCGAAAAGCATGGAACGCGAACTTGAAGCGTTGAAGCGGAAATTCCGCAGTCTTCCGAACGACATCGAGACCGACTACCGGTCAGCCATCGACAAGCTGAATCTTGCTGCGTTCCATGCCGGCAAGGACAAGAACTACCACTATGAGGTCAATCTTGATTTGGATGTGACCCGTGCGCGTGAGAAGGCCAAGAAGCTTCAAGAAGATTATAAGAAGCTTGAAATGGACATCGACCTTAAAACGGCTGGCGCCCGTACTCATCTTGCCATGCTCACCCGTCCTCGTTCCGTCGAGATTTACGCGAAACTCCATGCCACTGATTTCGGCAAAATGCTGGATGGTATGACGTATGGCGCGACTGGTCTTCGCGCCGTCAACAACCAATTCCAGAAATTCGTGAATTTCATGGATTCGCTGGATGAGAAGGTTCCATTCTTCTCCGCATTGGGTACCGTGTTCGCCGGTGTTTCCGCTGGCGCTATCAACATGTCCCGTAGCGTGCTTGGTGTCGGCTCTTCGATTGTTTCCATGTCGAAGGCCGCATTGGCCGCTCCTGCCGCTCTCGTCGGATTGGGCGCCGCCTATGCGTCCGTGAAGATGATTTGGGGCGAAAAGGGCGCCACTTGGAGCGAGCAGATCGACATTGCATCCACAAAGTTAGGCAAGCTGTCCGACAGCGTGGTTAACGCGTTCTACGGTCAGGCCCGTCCGGCCATCCGTGGATTGGCTGATTCCATTGCCGACACGTTGATTCCCCAAATGTCAACTCTTGCCGACCATGAGGGACGAATCGTCGTCGGCATGACCAAGATGGTCAAGGAAGCCGATAAGACAAGCGTCGTATCCAGCATTTTCAACGATGTGAATAAGTCGTTGACTTATTTGGAACCGGGTGTTGAGAGCCTTGTCAAGGCTTTCCTGAATCTTGGCGATTCAACTAGCCAGTATCTCCCTCGTGCCACACGGTATGTGAGTGAGCTTGCGGATCAGTTCGCACGTTGGGTCGATAACGCACGCGCGTCCGGTGAGATTGAGAAGTCGATGCAGCGTGTCATTGAACAGGCTGGATATTTGAAGAATTCCGTGAAAGCGCTCATGGGTATTGCTTCCGGCTTGTATTCCGCTTTGGCTGAGGACCAGAATGGCATCCAAAGCTTCTCCAAGGAGTTGCAGAAGGCGGATAAGGCTGTCAATTCGGCAAAGTTCCAAGACACGTTGAAGTCGTGGGCCGTTGGCGCTAAAGTGGCGCAGTCCGCGATGCGTGATTCATTCTCCGAGATTGGTGACGCTGGCTATTCTCTGCGGCATACCGTGGGAAATGTTTTCGGTGATGCCGGTAGGACGATTGCTTCGTTCACGAAGAATGTGAGCCGCCTGTTGAAGAACAGTAGCGGTGGTATTTCCGATTTCTCGTCTGGTGTTTCCGATGGTTTCCAGAAGGTGTTCAACGCTGTTGGCGATGTGAGTCCGATGTTCAGCCAGCTGCTTTCGACTGTCGGGCAACTGTCTAAGACGTTCGGCGGCACATTGGCTGCTTCTCTTCGTGCTTCTGCTCCGCTGATTCAGGCTATCGCTACCGCCGCCGAGGCTGTGGCTAAGGCTTTCAGCGCGTTGCCGGAACCGATTCAGGCCGCGTTGGGCGTGTTCGCCACGTTCGGCAAGGCTGGCAAGACCGCTTTGGACACGGTGAAGCTTGCCGTGGTTGAGAACACGATGAAGTCGCTGCAATGGCAGAAGGCTTTGATGGAGTTGGGCGTGACTTCCGCCGGTACTGGTGTGACGTTGAAGAATGTCGCTCAGGGGTGGGTGGCGTCTAATCCAGCTGTCTCCGAGTTCGTGTCGAAAGTCAGTTCCGCAGAGGGTGCGATGGGTAAGGTGAAGGCCGTCGCATCCGGTCTGGGTGGGATGCTCGCGTCTACGCTCGCCAGTCCGGTGACTTGGGGTATAGCGGCTATTACAGCTGCTATTTCAGCGTATTCCGATTATAATGCGAAGGCTCAGGCCACGGAGCGTGCGTCCGAGAACATTGCGACTGCGTTGGGTAAGATTCCAGATTCGGCAGCCGAAGCTGCCGGCGCATTATCCAATGTCGCTTCCGCGATTCAGGAGGCGTTCAAGGACAATAATTACGCGGAGACTGGGTTTAATTGGCTTGATGATTGGACTACTGGATTCAAGAACACTGCCGAAGCCGCCGACAAGTTGGGTATTTCGACCACTGATCTGAGTAAGGCTGCTAGTGGCAGTACGAAGGCTTATAACTCGATGATGAACCAGTTGAAGGCCACGTATGATGCGCACAGCACGTATTCAGCTACCGCGACTCAGAATTATGGCAATGAGGCTGGTGCGGCCAAGAAGCTCATTACCGTGATGGAGAAGGCACGTCAGCAGTATATTGATAATGCTGAAGCCACGTCCGTTGCCAATGGTCATGCTGTTGGCTATGCGAAGAACCTGATTGAGATGGGCGAGGATTCAGATTCGGTGTCCATCGCCATTGCGACACAATCTCAACGTCAGCAGATGTTGAACAGTGCCACTCAGAAGTACAACGACATTGTCAACAATCAGCGTACCGCGCAGCAGAACGCTTTGAGCGTTGCTACGGAATACGGTCAGATTTACAACGGTTTGGGTGATTCCATCCAACGCATCAAGGAATTGGGCGTACAGAACGTTTGGGACAATGCCGCAGACTCGTTCAACAACATGACCGAGGCTGGACAGTTGGCTCAGACCAGCTTGCAGAATCTTGCAACAACCGGGCATGATTGGCTTGAACAGTTGGTTGCTTCCGGAGCTTCGACCGATGAGGTGAATGCGAAACAGCAGGAGTTGGCAACCCAATTCTATGATACGGCGAAGGCGATGGGTGTTCCTGAGTCCGAGATTCAGAAACTGCAACAATTGTATGGGTTGACCCCTGAAGAGGTCACGACCTTGTTCAAGACAGAAACCGAACAGTCGAAGCAGAATTTGACATCCTACTTGTCTGATTTGCGGGCATTGTTCCCCGGTGAGGGCAATACCGCCATTTTCACCACGGTCCTTGACGGTATCAACAGCGGAGCATTGTCCAGCGCGGATGAGGTTCAGTCGTCTGTGAACGACTTGATGAACAATGCGAGTACGGATGGTTCCGGCAAGTACACGATTGTGTTGGATGCCGATGGCAATCAGGCTGTTGTCGCCACCGACGAGGTGAAGAAACATGCAGACTTGTTCAAGAAAGGCACGGATGGCAATGGCTACACGACCAATCTGAAGGCTTCCGATCTTGCTTCGATGACCATTGACTACGTGAAAGGCGACGCCAACGCCTACGGTTCGTTGCGACCCACCGCGTCACTCGGCGCGAGGGACAACACCCAGCCAGCGAAACGCAGTGCAGAGAACACTGCGAACCAGTGGAATGGCAGCACGTATAACGCGCAGTTCGGCGGCAACATCTCCGGTAGCTTCTGGGGGATGCTCGGAACTTTGTGGAATGAAGGCAGGAGTTGGGCGAGTAGAACGTTCAACGCTATTTTCGGAACAAAGAAGGGACGTGCCACAGGCGGTGAGGTTGAAGGTGACAATGTGACACGTACCGGCAGAATCGTCGGGCGTGGAACGAACACAAGTGATTCCATCGCTTTGAACGATTCCACCGACGTGTCAACAGGCGAATACGTTGTTCGTGCCGCAGCCGTACACAGCATGGAAGCCATATATGGCAAGGGTGTGATGAGCGCCATCAATTCGAGTGGTGACATTCCAAGCCAGTACTTGAAGAACGCACGTCGTATGACCCGTGTCTCTATGCCTTCCATCGTGTCGGACTATTCGTCTGAATCGTCCGACGGTGTCAAGTTTGAAAGTGGCCCAACGTACAACATCACGCAGAACTTCCAATATCCGACCGTCACGCCAATCACCGTTCAGACGAATCAGAAGTTGGACAAAGCCGCGATGATCGGCATGTGAGAGGGGAGTATCGTGGCTTTTTCCACGTGTTTCTACAGGTTGAATAATGTTCCTCTTGATTCGGAGAACTGCATCGTTACTGTTGGTTCGACATTGTTGAGCGCCATCAGTGTTGACCGTACCGTTTCGACGGTTCCGCAACGGCATGGTTCCATCCCTTCCGGCATGACGCCTAGGTTTTCGGAACGTCAATTGTCGTTGCAGGTATGCGCGTGGGAGCCTGACGTGCTTGGTGAATCATCCAGGCTGATGCGGTTATGCACGATGCCGAATCTTGTCATGAGTCGGATTATCGATGGTGTCGAGCAGCGTACCCGTGTCGAGTTGACCTCTTTGAGTCCTGATGATTCAAAGAGTCATCCGAACAGGTTTGTTCCGTTCACTGCCGTGTTCGCCATGCCTGACGTGTGGTGGCGTTCCGTCACGCATGAGACCGTCTCACTGCCTTTGAACGGCGGGAAGATCATGTCCGGCGGTTCGGTGATGCCGTCCGCCGGATACTACACGTTCTGGCAGGGCGTTCCGAACGCTAGTCCGAGTGTGCTTTCCACTCAACTTCCGTATAGTTGCGGTGACGCTCCCATAACAGACATGGTGTTTCGTTTCCCGAAAGGTGTGACGGGCATAACGGTGAAGGATACGGTATCCGGTACCGGTATCACATGGTCTGGCACGCGCGTGGATGCTCGGCCTTACTTGTATTTGGATGCGGGATCGTTGACTGCATGGAGTTCCGATAGTGATTCCGCATGGTCTGGCGGTTCTCAGAACGAGACAGTCGGATTGGATTATCTGCCTTCCGGTAGGTTGCAAGTCAATCCTGATGTTTCTGGTGACTACAGGATTGCAGTTAAGGCCACTGGTTCCGGGAATGTGGCGTGCAGGTTTAAGAGAAGCTGGTGGTGATTTCCACTGGCTTCTTTCTTTTTAAGTTGAGGGATGCTTATGGGTAAGACTCTAAAATCTCGTCTTGTCGCATATCAGGCCAATGGAAGCAAGCTTGGATTGCTGCCTGAACCGACTTCCTATACTGTGTCGTTCACTCATGATGCTGTAGGTGCTTTGACCGTCAGCTATTCGCGTAAAGCTTTGCGTGGTGAGATTCTTGACCGGCGTCTTGAAACCGGCTTGGAAATCGCCGTGGAAGTGTCTGATGGTGGACGCTGGATTGAACCATATAATGGCCGGTTCGTCATCGCCTCACGTTCAAGGAACGCTTTGGACGTGTCCAACACGGTGTCGTTGACCGGCGTTTCCTACGGGTGGCTGTTGAAGAAGGCTTTGAATCTGGACACGTCCAGATTGGAGACCAGCGGAGACGAGAAAGGCACCCGTAAATTCGCGAACGCGAACGCTGGCACGATCATGCGCACGTTCATGGATGAGAATTGGAATCGTGGCGGCGTGAAAGTTGATTGCAGCCGGTTCACTTCCGGTGCCGATTCCGCTGGCAAACAGTGGGGCTACATGCTGCCGAGCATATATTACGATCTTGGCATTTCCATACAGGACGTGTTGGATTCGCTGGTGAACAACGGCTTATGCGATTGGCGTACCGATGCCCGGCAACTGCTGTTATGGAACGCCGATAGCGTCGCCGTCTGCCGTGACTTGTCCAAATCGTGTGTGGTGACGCTTGCGCAGGATGTGTCCGAAGCTCCTGACGATGAGAGTATTGATGGTCTGGCTTCCTCGATCCTTGTACGTGGCGACAATATTAATTTCCGCCAGGATAATCCGAACGCCCCGAAGCCTTGGGGCGGTTGGGAATTGTATTCAAGCCAACAGGGTGTGAACAAGAAGGAGACCGCCGAACATCTCATCAAACCGACGTTGGCTAACGCGGCTAGGGTTCGCGGACAGTACACGCGATCCGTGAACGTGGTCGAAGCGTCTTGTCTGCCGCTCATCGATTACACGATAGGCGATTGGATTACCGCGCCTACAGTGGCGAACCGTGAGAAGGTCCGTGTCCAACAGGTCACTTTGCAACTCGACTCGACTGGGTTCAAGGCTTCGTTGATTCTGAACGATAAGAATTATGATTCCTCGGTTCGTTTGACGAAGCGTATGAACGGTATTACCGGTGGTGCTCATTTGGGTGGCGCGTCTGGTGCGATTCCGGCTCCTGAAAAGGACCATCGCGTGCCGAAGGCTCCGCAGAATCTGTCGGCCAATTCCGACGCTTATATCAATGTGAACGGGTATGCGCGTGGCATGGTTACGGCCCGTTGGGATGATGTGACGTTGGCGACTGATGGCACCGCCATGGACATCACGTCGTATGCGGTCGAATATCGTGTGAACAAGACTGGGTATGAGTGGCATTCCGCTGGCACGACCACTGAGCATACGTTATCTTGGTCGAATCTGGATTGCGGTGTTCAGATTCTTATCAGAGTGCGTGCTGTCCCATCGTATTCAGATCAGATGGGCGAATGGTCCAGTGTATTCGCGTTGACCGTCGCCAAGGATACGACGCCGCCTCCGGTCCCATCCAAGCCGATTCTTTCTTCCGAGTTGGGCGTGGTTTCGGTTGCTTGGGATGGGAAAACCGCTGATGGTGGTTCTATGCCTATTGATTGGGATAGGAATATTCTCGGCGAACGTTTGGCTGATGGCGGTTTCAAGGAGATCGCGGCCGTCTCGACCGGTATCGGCGATTATGTGATTACTGGTTTGACGGCTGGCACGTCTCATACTTATGCGTTTCGTGCTGTCGATCATGCGGGCAATAAGTCTGACTGGTCTGCGATTGCCACTGTGACCGTGGCTTCCGCCGTCTCGCCTGATGAGGTCAAGCAGATTCAAAAGGATTTGGCTGACAATCAGACGGTGTTGAAGGATAATACGGCGAAGCTGACGCAGGCCCAGAAGGACATCCAAGCCAACAAGTCGAATCTCGACGCGGCGTCCAAGTCGCTCGCTCAGGCGCAGACCGATTTGTCGCAGGCGCAGAAGGATATCGCGCAGACCAAGAGCGACCTGACCACGGCGAACGGTGAGATTTCGAAGGCGAAGGAGTCGGCGGCGCAGGCGTATGCCGAAGCCCATTCGAAGAACCATACTTTCCGTGGCCCCGACGAGCCGAAGGACAATCTCATCGTCGGCGACCTGTGGCTCAAGACGCAGAAGTATTGGACGAGGTGGAAAGGCGAGAAAAACAACTCACCGAGCCTCTTGGCCGACTTCTACACCTACTGGCAGGGCGAAGCCAATAATTCTCCTTCCGTGCTTGTGCCCTTGTCCGATCGTGTGATTGACACGCTTGTCTGGGATGGTGCCGCTTGGAACCACATGGGCTATGCCGACGTGGAGCGCAATGCCGACGAAATCGCTCAGGCGAAGTCCGACATCGCGGATAACGCCGCGAAGACCACTGACGCCAAGAAGACCGCCGAGAATGCCGCTGCCGCCGCCAAGACGGCTCAAGGCACAGCTGACACGGCCAATGGTGCGGCGAAGACCGCGCAGGATACCGCCAATGCGGCTCAGATGGCTGCGAAGAGCGCTACCGCCACCGCAGGTCAGGCGAAGAGCGCCGCCGACGCCGCGCAGACCGCCGCCGAAAGCGCGAAGAAGACCGCTGGCAATGCGGAGACGCTGGCCAACACGGCCAACGCTTCAGCCAATGCGGCCAAGTCCGACGCGGCTTCAGCCAAGACGGACGCGGCCAACGCCAAGACCACCGCTGCCAATGCGTCGAGCGTGGCGACTCAGGCCAAGGCCACCGCCGATAGTGCGGCTCAGTCCGCCACCGATGCGGCCAATGCCGCGCAGAAGGCCAATACCGCTGCCGCTGCCGCAGCTGGCGTGGCTAACGGCAAGGCCGACGTGCTCATCCAGGGCACGGCGCCGGATGCTTCGATGCGCAAGGCTTCGACCTTGTGGATTGACACCACGAATGGCGCGAACACGCCGAAAAGGTGGAATGGCAATTTGTGGGTGGCCGTGACGGATAAGGCCGCTACCGACGCCGCGAACGCCGCCGTCAAGGCCAATACGGCTGCGAAGACCGCTCAGGATACCGCCGACAAGGCTGCGACTGCCGCAGCTAACGCAGCGTCTCAGGCCAATCAAGCCAATGCGGCCGCCAAGAAGGCACAGACCACTGCTGATGGTAAGAATCTGATTTACCGTGGCCCCGACGAGCCGAATCATGATGGCTTGAAGCCGGGGGACATGTGGTGGAGGACCCAGAAGTATTGGACGCGCTGGAAAGGGAAGAAGAACGCAAGCCCATCAATGCTGGCCGACTTCTACACCTACTGGACGGGCGCGCCAAACGCTTCTCCGAGCGTCCTTGTGCCATTGTCCGACCGTGTGGTGGAAGTCCTGACATGGGACGGTACAAGATTCGAGCCATTCGACCTCGTGGCGAACAATATTCTCGCGGCTGGGACGGTGGCGGCGAAGCATCTCGCCGCCGACTCAGTGACCGCTGAGAAGGTCAAGGCTAATGCCATCACGGTGGACAAGCTGGCTGCCAATTCGGTCACGACTGAAAAGCTGGTGGCTGATGCGGTGACCGCCGCGAAACTCGCCGCCGACTCGGTGCAGGCGCGGAACATCGTCGCACTGGCCATCACGTCCGACAAGATTGCCGCCAATTCGGTGACCACTGGCAAGCTCAAGGTCACGGAAGACATGACCGTGGCGCTGCTCAACGTCCACAAGATTCAGGCGTCCGACATTGCGGCTAATGCCGTGACCACTGCCGCTTTGGCTGCTGGCGCGGTAAACGCCGACAATCTGGCCGCTAATTCGGTCAATGCGTCCAAGATTGTGACTGGTGCGATCACCGCCGACAAGCTCGCGGCGAATTCCGTGACGGCTGTCAAGATCGCGGCTGGCACCATCACGTCCGACAAGGTGGCGGCAGGCCAGTTCAAAGGCTACGTCTTTACAGGCGCCGTCTTCCAAAGCTCCGAGGCCGAGAACACCGGCATGAAGCTCAACGGCACCGCATTGCAAATGTGGGACAGCAACCACAATCGCACCGTCTACCTGGACGGCGAGGGCAAGTCGAATGTGCTGGCCGGCACTTTCCAAACCCGCACGAGCGGGCACAGGGTGCGCATCAGCCCGGATTATCAGACCTACATCATCGGCGGATCTGAGACTTTCACCGGTGATGGCATCGAATTCCCGGCCTACAACGGGTCCACCGCCTACTTTTCGCATCCGGCCATTGCTTCTGTCATCCAGTCGAATCAGGTCGGCGCGATGGGCGAACTGGACTTGTGGAGCGGACACGTGAGCAAGAACGACCCTGCCGCGTTCATGTCTCTCAGATCGAAGCCGCGCAAGAAAGGCGGTACCGGCAGCGGCGGCGTCACATCCAGAGTGCATGCCGTGGCGAACACGGATTACGACGAGGCGGACGAGAGCAAGAAAAGCAGCGCTTTCCTCACTCTGTCCGGCGATAGCGCGAACGGTTCGGAGTGCTGGCTCGAAGCGCAAGACGCGAACGGCGAGGTCGGAGTCGGCGCGAACATCGGCACCGGATACGTGTATCTTGGCGGCTATCTTGGCGGCATCACGAACTGTTTTACGTTCCAGGCCCAGGCTGCGTGGAAGGCGTGGTATCCGAATCCCGGCTCGAAGATTGCGACCGGCGCTTCCATGCAAGTCGATTGCACGTTCAGCCCGACGAAATACGGCCACTATTACGTCGTCGCGAACGCGGATTCGCAATGGGCGGGCATCATCGCGCACCCGATGAACACGGGCGGCCAGAGCGGCTTCACATTGAAGCTGTATAACGCCGACCAGCCTTGCCCGGTCGACGTGTACGCCGAATACCTCGCCTATCTGGTCAAATGATTGGAGGAAATGTTGTCAGCGACTTTTGAAATGGATGATAACGGATTGTGTATCATCCGCTGCGATCCGCCGGTGAACGGGTCGGACAGTTTCGTCTTCACACCCGATGTGATCGCATCGTGGAAGGCGCTGCTCGGATTGGCCTCGACCCGTGAGGCGATCGCGGCGATCATGCAGGGCAGGGAGGACACGAGCCGGTATGACCCGAAGACCGGCAGGGGCGTGTGGACTGGAGCGTTCGAAGCGTTGGAATCAGCTTTAACGGATTCCGCCACCAGTGTGAGCATGCTCTCAGCCGATGGGGAAGTGTTGGACGATCCGCTGACAGCCGCGCGCAATAAGGCGCGTGAGGGCATGAGTCTGCCGGTCATGTCGAATGAGACGGACGCGAATCTCATTGCCACACTGTCCGCTGATGACTCCGATGAGGAGCCGTCGAGTGGCATTGACATCAGCGTCACCAAGGACATCGAGGGCCTTGACGCTTTCCTATCGGACGAGTCCAGCCAGACCGCACTGGATGAGTGCGAGGAGCGCTTTTATGAGTCCCTTATGCCGAGACCTCAAAACCAACAGAATTAAGGAGATTGATTATGGCCGATGAGACCACTGAAACCACTGCCGATACCACTACTACCGTGACTCCCACCTCGTCTGGTGTGCTTGACTTGCGTCCGCCGAAGGAGTCGGTGCGCGCGGAATTGTGCCGTTTGGGATTGGAGTTTTCCAGCACTGACGGCACTACCGAATCGTGGCGCGACTACAGCCGTGGCGTGCTTGCGACCTTCGATGATTCCGGCACCAGCGTGACTTTGACGGATGTGAAGACGAATCTCGGACGCACTTTGACACTCGACGAGCTTAAGGCCGTGACTCGTATCGACACGATGACCGCCGCCGACTAATCCAGCATTCCAATTTTTTCAACCCCTGCAATCCAATCGGATTGCGGGGGTTTCGTATTTAAGGAGACATTTTGACTCAGATTCCAGCCGACGCGAACGACGTCATCGACACGCTTTCCGCGCAAATCGGCACACTCAACAAGCAAATCGCAATCCTGACCAGTCAGCTCAACGCGGCCATGAAATTGATTCCCGCCGACGTGCTCGACGCGACCAAGGAGACGGATAATGCAGAGGATTAACTATTTCACCAATCCGAATTTCACCGGCCCATTCGCCGATATAAACATTTCCGGTGAAGCGAAGGCATCATATAACGCCAACACCAAGCAGCTGAGCATCTATGGCAACAATGGCGGTTATGGCTTCAACCTCACCGTGCCGAAAAACGCGGCACTCGTATTCGCCTGCTTCCTCTGGACGGAACACGACAAAAATCCGAATCCGCTCACGGTGTACAGTCTCGAGTCAAGCGACAACAAGATTATCGCTTCTGCCACCGTCTCCCAGAATGTGAACAATTTGCTCCTGCGATTCAACTCCACCGACAGTGGCCGGATTCGTGTCGAATTCTATCCGAACGGCAGTGCCGCGAATATCGCCAATCCGATTTTGGAATTGGCCGACACTTACGATAAAGCCGTGGGGGGGCTTCCGGGCTTCTTCACCGGGGACACGATGCCGCGCGCATAGGAGCGTCCGTCGGGCGGGTGATGTCCGATGATGATAACGAACCTATGCACGAGACCAACCTCGACCATCACCTTGAGAGCCAACAATTGGGTGCATCTCACGACCGTTCCGAGCGTGAGAGGGATGACATATTGGGTCAGTTTCGATGTGAACGTCACAGGCGGCACTGTCTCGTTTATCGGAACACAGGGCGAATTCAGCGCACGCCAACGTGTCAGCTACATGACGTACGTCGACAATTCCAGTCCGCTATCAGTGAATTATTCCGTCAAGTCAGGCAATCCGACCGTTACAGTGACAGATATGCTCCTCTGCACGTTTGCCGATTACCAGGCGAACAAGACCCTGCTCGACAGCATCGAATATTTCGACGGGGATACGATGCCGCGCGCCTGACCCTCGCATTGGGGGTGGTGGCATGAGTCTCATCGTTAATCACTGCGTCATGCCGAAAGACGGTGTGAGCGTCAAGACGACGAACACGACACCATCGGACATCACGTTCACGGGGTTGACGGCGGGCGTGAAATACCATGTGAGCGTCGTCTGTTACATGCTGTCCACGAGTGGCGACAATCCGCGCTTGCGTCTCACCACCAATGGCAGCGATAGTGGGCTGGTCCATTCGAATGGTCGCGTGGATTACGTCTTCACCGCCGCCAGCACCACTCACGGCATTCTCGTCGGGCTGAACAATTGCACGGTCAATCTGAGCAAGGGCTTGTGCGTGCCTCAAGACCAGTGGCAGCAGCTCGTCTCGTTGGGATTGCCGGGCAATTATTTCGATGGCAGCACCATGCCAAAAGATTAAACGATTTTAAGGAGATGTGATGTGTTTCAAACGTTTTTAGCGGGTTTTGGTGGTGTGGGCGGCGCGTGCGCGCTCATCACGCTCGGCCTGAAAGTCTGGCCGGGAGCGCTCGAATCATTGGCTACTGGGCTGTATGCCCACGTCAATCCCGAGCGCTTGCCGTATAACAGCGTGCTTTCCCAGCATTTCGCTAAGACGAGGCAGCTCGGCGAACGTTCCGAACGGTTTGACGGGCGGCTGGACGAATTGTGCAGGGACACGATAAAAAACACGCTGATTTCACTGATTTACGGTGACCAAAGCCACGACCACAGCGAGGCCGTCCGATACGAACTCGCCAAATTGGAGAAATTGGACGCGCACTGCTGGATAGTCGCAGCAGCAGAAAAATACTTGGAAGAACGCCACTAACTTCTCCCAACCCAACTCTTTACAAGCCATCCCACTGTGGGGTGGCTTTTCTATTTTTGAAGGAGGTTTGCTTGAAGATTTTCGGTAAGAAAAGTCCTAAGCATAAGAAGATTCCACGCAACATGCGGTTGCCGTTCGCTGGTCTTGTTGTCGCATTGTGCATGATTATCGCGCCTATCGCGTCCGCGAACATGAACGTGATCGACGTGTCCGGCTGGCAGTCGGCTGATGTGACCCGCGTGGTGGACGCTGACGCGGCCGTGGTGAAGGTCACTGAGGGTGGCGGTTATGTGAATCCGTCTTGGCGTAGCCAGATTGATTGGGCGCGTCAGACCGGCAAGGCTTGTGGCGGCTACCATTACGCTGATGGTGGTAACGTCACCGCAGAGGTCAACCATTATCTGAACCAGTTCAACGGTTATGTGGGCCAGTGCGTCTTGGCGTTGGATTGGGAGTCTTACGGCAATCATGCTTGGGGTAACGGTGACTGGGTGCGCCAGTGGGTGAACCAAGTGTATTCGCGTACCAAGGTGTGGCCCATGGTATACGTTCAGGACAGCGCCGTGTATCAGATTCCGTCCGATGTGCGCTCCCACTGCATGTTGTGGAAGGCCCAGTACGCTTCGATGAACGCGACCGGCTGGCAGTCCACTCCGTGGAATGCGGGCAGCAAGGGCGAGGGCATGGTGCAGTATGCGTCTACCGGCTATCTGAACGGTGTCGGCCCGCTTGACCTTAACCTGTTCTTCGGTGAGCGTGACGCTTGGCAGAAGATCGCCAACGGCGATCGCGGCAAGACCAAGACCGAGGTTCGCCACGACCCGGTTAAGCCGCAGGTGACTACCACGCCGGACTACAACGATATGGCTACCAAGGTTATTCGTGGCGTGTACGGCAACGGCAACGAGCGTCGTCAGGCTCTTGGCGGTGCCTACGACCGTGTGATGGCGATTGTGAACCAGCGTTTGGGTGGAGGCTCGACAGTGAGCGCTCCGGCCAACACGAACTGCGGTAGCGTCTGCGTGACCGTCAAGAGTGGTGACACTCTTAGCACCATCGCTGCACGTAATGGCGGCAGCTGGAACCAGTACACAGGTTATCGTTCGGGCAACCCGAACATCATCTACGCTGGCGAGACGGTCTGCCGTCGTGGTACCGGCGTCGCACGTCAGCCGGTCAGCAACACGTACAGCACTCACCGTTACACCGTCCGCTCCGGTGACACGTTGAGCGGCATCGCCGGATACTACAGAGTGAACATGTACAGCATCCACGGTTATCGTTCGGGCAACCCGGCGTTGATCTATCCAGGCGAAACCCTCTACTGGTAAGGAGACCGATTATGGTCGATGAAGTCAAGGAGACTCAGAATGACGGCGAAAAGCCGCAGGAAGAAACAGGCGAAGAAAACAACTACATCCTGCCGGACGAAGCGTACAAGGTGCTGAAGTGGTTGGCGCTTATCGCGTTGCCCGCTTTGGCTGTGTTCGTGCATGTGGTAGGTCCCGCATGGAACCTTCCATGCGTTGACCAGATCGTGGCCACGTTGAACGCTCTGGCCGTGCTGGTTGGCGCTTTGATTGGCGTCAGCGAGTTGAAGGCACGGTATTCCGAGTAGAAACCTTTCATTTCTCTAACATGATGTTAGAGAAGTGTAAGAATACTATGCCCAACTAGTACGCGTCCTGTACAAGTTGCCCCTCTCTCAGCATCATGCTGGGGGAGGGGCGTTTCTGCGTTTTAGGGCTTCTATTCTGCGGTTCGATTGGCTCTATCGCCATCACCAAAGTCTATTTGTTGGCCCATTTGGTCGTAATAGCGGTTTTGATACATGTTGCAAAACTTTTCCCTGATGTGATCCACCACAGTTTGCACCGCCGTATGTTTCTCAATGTCCAACTGCTGTTCGGTGATGGTTATCTTCTTTGGGAACTCGTCTTCTGGATGCCAGGTATCGTAACCGGCTCCGTTTATCACCATTCTGGGTGCGTTGAATACGAACCCATATCGTTCTACGAGTTTCAACGCTTCATCGAATCCTCGACCGTATCCTTCCCTATACGAAACTACATCAAGCTCATGCGGCATTTACGACACCTTTCTGTTCGATCTGCTTCAAGTCTAATGCGGAGTTCATCGTTTCCATTGCGGCCAACCGTTCTTTCAATCCGGCATGACGGTAGTGTTCGACCATCAGACGGCTGGAATGGCCCACGATTTCCTCGACCAGTCCGACATCCACGCCCATTGACATGAGGATGGTAACGACGGTATGACGGGTTTCGTGACGGCTCCTATGCTCCGCATTGGGTACTCCCGCCGCTTCCAACAGTTTGCGGAACTGTTCGATATCCTCTTCCGGTTCGATAGGGGAGCCGTCATCATGACGGAACAGGAGTCCATGCGGGTTCGGGATTTCGGCGGTATCCACCAAGTAGGCTTCGAGTGTCTGCGCCAATGCGGGAATGATTGGCACTTTCCTTCCACGCTTCGATTTCGGCGGGGTGAGACACCAGCGGCCTTGCAACTCGATCATGTCGAAGCCGTCTGGAATACGCCACCTCCATTGCGGACATGCGGCACCACGCTTGTATCCGCACGGGTACACGCCTTTACGGTCTGGTTCGCCGCAACCGTGCTCCTTCTTCAACTCCTCCAGTTTCCAGTTGACGGTGTATTCGCCGTAGGGGATGCCGTTTGCCGTGGTGGTCAGTTCGAGGTCTTGGAGTGAAGCCCCCAAGATTTCGCCGGGGCGCATACCGGTGCATAGTCTGAACCATTCCCTCGCGCCGTTCCGTATGCCTAGTTCGTTGGCGGCTTGGAGGATGCGTTTGGCTTCATCGTCGGTGAATGCGGTACGCTCGTGGGCTTCGTTCTTGCGTTCGTCGGCAAGACTGATGTCCTTGTCCTTCGGAGTGGGAACGCCACCCATCGGATTCGTGGGAAGAATCCTATCCGCTACGGCGGCATTGCAAATCTGGTTCAACGTGGTGTGCGTCTGGCGGCGGAGGCTGAGACTGGCCTTCACGTGCATTTTCTTGCCGTCGATGGTCTTCGCGACGGTAAGGCCATTTACGATGCGGTCGCAGACTGCGGCGTTCAGGTTCGACATTTTCTGCGAATGGTATGGGCGTAGATGCTTGCGGACGATGGTTCGATAGTTGGCGAACGTCTTCGGGTCTGCATCCCTCTGCCGTCGTTCCAACCATTGTTCCGAATATGCGCCCAACGTGACTGACGTGTTGCTGGTGCTGCCGAATTTGGCTCGCTCTTGGAGCAGTTCGGTCAGACGCCGGTTCGCGTCGGCGTACTTCTTGCAGCTGTAGGTCTTCCCGTCGATCTTGAACTCGAAGCTGGGGTAAGCCTTGATTGTGCCATCGGCCAGCTTCTTTTTCCGTTCGACTTTGTATGGGTAGACGATGCCGTTTCTTGCTTTGCGTGCCATGATTACCTCCTTGCTTCCATATTCTCAGACATTCTCAGACTTCCATTTGACCTTCACTTGCGGGTCAAGTGACCCTCAAGTGAGGTTAAACCGTTGGAATTAAGCCGTTTTGCCCAATCGTTCCAAGGGGTATTCTATCAAACTCTCTAACTGTTAATCGGACGGTCACTGGTTCAAGCCCAGTCGCAGGAGCCATTCGAAAAA
>ERZ827528.338-NODE-338-length-59686-cov-11.179755_pt1 | contig 59686 bp, 54 predicted proteins | sample MGYA00519768_ERZ827528 | MGnify/ENA primary metagenome ERZ827528 (study PRJEB31778, sample SAMEA3449343) | human gut metagenome | biome: human gut; feature: human-associated habitat; material: faeces | place: United Kingdom | collected 2010/2012 ...
AAGCGTACAGTGAATTTTCTTTTCCATCTGTATACTTAAAGGGCATTATAACCGACTTCCTTTGTTCGGGATTTCATTTAAATTAGGGCATGCAATCAAGCCGTTTTCGACGATCATGGAGAGTCGTTTCGGAATGGAAGCATTGGGAAGCATCGCAAGGCTCAATGACTTGCAGCTGAAAATTCAAAAAACGGTTCCGAACGTTCCGCATGAACCGGAAAAAATCTATGATCAATGGCGGAACACTTGCTCAGAATGTGGGCATATCTCGGAATTTTCGTCGTTATCGAAACGATCATCGCATATTTCTTCATTAGAAGTATAAAGATACGCGAGGAAAATAAGGGAATCCGTAATTTTTAAAAGTTTTTTGAAAAAATTTTTGCACGCGACAGTAATTGTCGCCCGTAAGATTTATTCTTGAATCATCAAGAATAAATCTTACGGGGTGGTAAAAATGGAAGAAGAAAGCAAAATAACGGCAGGTCTGTCAAAATTCAAGGAATTCATGATCAAACTCAAAAAGAATAACATAATAACGAAAAATCTGTCAGAGTGCAAAAATTTCGTGGGCAAACTGAAACGCGGGCCTGAAGAAGGGGAAAGCTGGACGAGAATCGGCTATGCGATTGAAAGCATTCCGAAGATCATCAATAAAATTTCTGGCGTGGCGTTCATATATCTGTACCTTCTTTTTATTGCAAAGGGCGGATATAAAAATTTTGTCAAGAATGGGTTTAGTGCTCCTGATGATAAGTGTACGTATTTTGAATTTGGCGAGATCCCCCTTAAAAACGTTGTCTATGGCCTTACCTGTGTATTTGTCGTTGCTGCTTTTTTAAAGATATTCAAGAGCAACTCGCGTAAGATGAAAATATTTGCCGGAATTTTATCAATCGGGCTCATCGTAAGCTTTCTGGCAAAGTTGTGGTTTATGAAGATTGCTCCCACAGGATATGATTGTTCATATTCAGTTCAAATGAAATATCAAAATTACATAAATAACAGCAATCTTGTTTTGTATATGTGTCTTTCACTTTCAGTTATTTTGGTATGCATTATCAACCATAGTATTTTTTGGTCATGGCTGCGTTATTATATCGGTATGCCTTTATTATTAGGATTTTTGGAAGTCCCCGGCTTATACGCAAAGTTTATTGCGGTAGTATTGGTGATAATATTAGTTTTTGCTTGGATTATGGATAATATGGAGGATGGCAGCGGAAGTTGCGTAAGCGTTGGAGATGGTAAATTATCCAATAAAGATATTGAGATGTTGAGGAAGTTGTTAAAGAAATTACAATCAAAATAATATAGTTTGCAAGCAGACGGTCCCGCTTAACCGTGATCGAATCACTTATTGCAATTTCTCAGGTTGTTCTTTTAATTAATTAAAAATTTAAATACATAAACACAAGGGGGAATTGGCAATGAAAAAGATTTGAAGCAGCTGGCTGAAAGAAGCCTTGTTTATTGTATTCAAACAAAGGCGGGGTCGCTTGAAAACTTTACTGCAACTGATGCAATTATCGAAAAATAATCATTAAATTGAAAAACCGGATGATTCGCAATAAATTGCAAATCATCCGATTTTTCGATTTGAGGCATCGTTTCTGAGTGTACAGGATACGCCGCAAGCGACGATTTCGCCGGAATAATCGAGTCCCGTCAGTTGGCGGTTAATTCTAACGATGCGGACATCAGTAGCCGAGTTTTTCCTTCAGCCTTTCAACGAAGAGGTAGGCTGCGGGGCAGTAGAGCGTGTTTTGAATCGTCAAATGGTTGATCTGATAGATCTTTTTGCGATCCGTGTGCGGAAACTCGCGACATGCCTTGGGACGAATCGGGTAAATCGTGCAAAGGTTGTCTGAGCCGAGAAACGGACACGGCATGCATTTGAAAACTTTGTCGCCGTCCTCGTCGACGCGAAGGTATGCATCTTCAAAATGACCAAGGTGCATTCTGAAAGCCTTGGCGATTCTTTCAATATCAGCCTCGGTGAACAGCGGCCCCAGATCTTTGCAGCAGTTGGCGCATTTCGTGCAGTCAACGACGTCAAAAATTTCCTGGTGCGTTTCTTTGACGATTTTGTCGAGGTGCTTAGGTTTCTTCTTTCGCAAAGTCGCAAGAAATTTTTCGTGCTCCTGATGTTTTTGTTGTGCAAGGTCATGATAGTATTTTATATCAACCATGCCGTCTTTTGTTTTGATTGTTTCAAAATCTTCTTTTGACATTGTTTTGGCCTTTCTTGTTATAGTCAACAATTTCAATTATAGCACCAGGGTCAACTTTTTGCGGACGTTGTCTGATGAAAAATGCAGAGCTTTGAGGCTTCGTGCACTGCATTTTACAAAGCAATTTTCTTCTTAAATAATTTTGACAAATTGTCGATATACATATTGTGATTACAAATAGTAAGAGGTGATTAGCATGGGAATCAGTTTAATCGGCCTGTCGGCATCGGAAGCTTCGATTGCGAAACTGCCTGAAAAGCAGGAGAACTACCGGATTGATCAGGCAAAAGTCAAAGATTCGTTCAAGTATGGGAAGACCTTGAGCAAAGACGTCGTCGAACTCTCAAAAGAAGCGCTGACTTATAAGGGAAATCTTAATCCTGACGAGATCAAAAATGATTCAGACGTCAGAAAAGTCAGTGTTGATCATACTTTGGATGCTTTTTTCAGGAAAAATCTGCCTAGTGCCTCATCAGACGGCAATTATTCGATCGGAGGCGTTACGTTCAGCAAAGAAGAATTTGAAAAAGCACGCTTGGTAATGAATGAGGCAACCGCGGGAATCGGATGCGGAGTCGGAAAAAATACGTATATTGATTATCGCAATTATGCACAGATGAGCATTGCCGAAAATGCGGTCGGTTCATTTGCTGATGCCAATCTGAACGAACAGCAGGCAGACGTTGTCAAAAAAGCAATGAGCGAGTACGGCCAGGCTCTTGTCAAGATGCAAGACGACCTGATGGGCAACGGATCGCATGTTGATTCACCCTATGAGCGCTTTTCTGATTATTATGGAAAAGTTTATGTTTTGGGCGATACTGACCTTAAGGCGCTTAACGACATCAAACAGCAATTGGGAAAGCTTACGGGGAAAACGTACGGAAAATCAGAGCAGGGAACGGTTTCTGTAATTTCTGCGGCTACGAATCAAAAATTGATTAATGACGTTTCCGATCTTTTCTCAAATCTTGATTATACGAATCAAGACGAGATCGACTCTGCCATGGAAAAGTACAAAGCTCTCATGACTCCGGTTTACGAAGCCTATTATGACGATCAGAACGGTTCTGCAAAAGCGAGTTTGAATCTCATCAATTCTGATATCAAAGACTTTATGAAGCAGATTGAAACGATCAGGAATGCCTCGGCCTATCATGCGGTTGATTACCAATCCTAGATTGAAAAAGTACTTTGCGCGTTCGTAAGGTACTTTTTTTGTGCGCAAAAATAAGATATGATTAATGGTAAGCATCACGGCCGGAAAGCCGTAAGACCTTATTTACATGATGTATAATATAAATATTGGCTTATATTATGTATTAGGAAGCGATTAACTTGAAGAAATTGGGAATAACATTGACCGAAGCTGGGATCAGCGGGGCACCGATGATTCCGATGATGGTTTTCGTGACGACTTTTATTCGGAACGATGGCAGGCTCGATTATATTTTGCCGTTTGTGATTTTCTATTCATTTCTTAAAATCGGCGCATTTACCGTATCGGTTTTTGGTGAAGTCAATAATCCCTTTCGGCTTGCGCAGTTTGCATCGTTGACCGTTATTTTGGGATCCGTTTTGATTTTGTCGCGTAGCGCGCGTGGAAACTCGGTAATTTATTACCGAGAGAAAAGCGCCTTTGTTAAAGATTGATGGATGGGGGTTCAGACGTGGAAACATATGAAGGAAAACAGAAATCGAAAAACGGAATCAAAAGGCTGATTTTTTCAGTCTTGTCAATTCTGCTTCAAGTCGTCTTTTTGGTTTTGATTTTCACCAGACTGAATGAATATGCAAGCATCATTGACTGGACGACGCGAGTGCTCGCAATTTTGCTGGTGCTCTTTATCTACAGTCAAAACCAGACGGCAACGATGAAGGTGCCGTGGATTATTTTGATTTTGGCATTTCCGATTTTGGGCGTAGCACTGTATTTTCTGGTCGGATTAAACGGCGGAACGAAGAAAATGAAACGACGCTACGATAAAGTTGACGAAAAGCTGTTCAAGTATTTGGGTGAAGGCGTCAAAAATCCTGACGGCAGAGGAATTTCCGAGTATATTCACAAATATTCGGGATATCCCGTTTATGAAAATACAGAGGTGAAATATTTCGACGAAGCAATCAAGGGACTTGATTCGCAGCTCCATGATCTGGCGCTTGCCAAGGACTTCATCTTCATGGAATACCATGCAATCGAGGACAAGGAAGCCTGGCAGAAGATTCAGACGGTTTTGGAAGAACGCGTCAAAGCAGGCGTTGAGGTTCGCGTTTTTTATGACGATATGGGATCGATCGGGTTCGTCAACATGTCGTTTGCCAAAAAACTCGAAGCAGTCGGAATCAAGTGTCGCGTTTTTAATCCGCTCATGCCAGGGCTCAACATGTTTTTTAACAATCGCGACCATCGCAAGATCACGGTGATTGACGGCAAAATCGGCTATACCGGCGGGTATAATCTCGCAAATGAGTATTTCAACTTCACGCATCCTTACGGTGAGTGGAAAGACACCGGCATAAGAATTTGCGGCCAGGCGGTCAGGTCTTTGACGGTTTCATTTTTGGAAATGTGGAATGCTTCTTCAAAGGAAGAACGTGACAGTGAAGAAAATTTGGCATTTTATCTCAAGGACAGAAATTATCCTGAAAATTGCGCAGGCTACATTCAGCCATATGCCGACAGCCCGCTTGACGGCGAACAGGTCGGTGAAGAAGTCTACATCAGCATGGTCAACAAGGCTGAAAGGTATTGCTATTTCATGACGCCGTATCTGATCATCACTGATGAGTTTGCTCATGCGCTGTCGCTTGCGTCAAAGCGCGGCGTCGACGTCAGAATCGTTACGCCTGGGATTCCTGATAAAAAGCCGATTTACAGCGTGACGCGTTCTTTTTACAACGTGCTTGCGGAAAACGGCGTGCGCATTTTTGAATGGACGCCTGGTTTTTGCCACGCCAAAATGAGCGTGGCAGACGATCGCCTGGCGACATGCGGAACGATCAATCTTGATTACCGCAGCTTGTATCATCATTTTGAAAATGGATGTTTTATGACGGACGTGCCGGCCGTTCTTTCGATTAAGGAAGATTTTGACGAAACGTTCAAGCAGTGTCGCGAAGTTACTGAAAAGTACAGCGTCAAGTGGAGCGCGCCTCATCGCTTGAGTCAGATGATCATGCGTTTGTTTGCGCAATTGTTATAGTTATGAAAAGGTTTTTCCCGTATTTTCGGAGTGCGGGGAAAATCTTTTTAATTTGAAAAATGCAGTATCCGCATCACGCTGACGGTGGTCGGGTTGAGCAGATTCGCAGCCGTTTGGCAAGCCCGCGATGCGCAACGCTGGATTTGGCAAAAGTTTCAATTACGGGCAAAACGTGAAAAACTGAGATTTGCCCGTAAAACAAGACGGGCGGTTACGGGCAAAACATGAAAAACAGGGATTTGCCCGTAAAACGAGACGGGCGGTTACGGGCAAAACGTGGAAAACTGTGATTTGCCCGTAAAACGAGACGGGCGGTTACGGGCAAAACGAGAAAAACAGGGATTTGCCCGTAAAACAAGCTTGCAGACAAAACGGACTTCGGCAATCATTGCGACTGTTTTTGGCGCAAGGACGTTTTCTTTGAGATTCGAGGTTTTCAGCGTTCTGATGAGACTTACCAAAAAAGATGATGATTGCCGGATAATGTTCGTATTTTGCTTGACTTGGCTGACTTTTGTAGCGTATCATGGATTCTATGCGTAATTTCTGGAATTAGAGGTAAAAATATGACAACAAAGAAAAAGTGGCACGTAATGCCAGCAGTCGTCGCAACGACGATCATGAGCTTTTGCGGCGTTTTGATCGAAACGTCGATGAACGTGACTTTTCCGACGCTCATGAAGCAGTTCGGAATCGATGCGGGACTGATTCAATGGGTGACGACTGCCAATCTGCTGACGGTTGCCATCAGCATCCCGTTGTCAGCTTATTTGATTCGAAACGTTTCCGAAAAAAATCTGTTTGTCAGTTCAAATCTTTTTTTTCTGCTTGGCGTGATTTTGGATTCGATTGCGGGAAATTTCGAACTGTTGTTAGCCGGTCGCATCCTTCAGGGAATCGGCACCGGACTTGCCTTGCCGCTTGCGATGCACATTATTTTGGAGCACGTTCCGTTGGAAAAACGCGGTTTCATGGTCGGCGTGGCCACGATGACGACCTGTTTTGCGCCTGCAATCGGTCCGACCTATGGCGGAATTATTCTGCATCATTTTGACTGGAACAAGATTTTCCTGTTTCTCGTGCCGATTCTTGCGATTTCTTTTGTCGTCGGAATCATGTCGATTCCTCAGCGAAAAATTGAAACAAAGACCGGTTTCAATTTTGGCGGATACTTCTTTTTGGCATTGGGGTTGGCGCTTTTGCTGGTTGCCATCGAGCGTTTTTCGCTTTGGCTGCTTTTGCTCAGCATCATGGCGCTTTTGATGTTTTATTTTTCCAACAAAAAGAAGCGTCTCATCAGTCTGAACGTCTTTTCCAATCAGCGCTTCGTCTGGTTCATGTATGGTGCTTTGGTCACGCAGGCCATCGCGCTTGGCATCTCATTCATTTTCCCGAATTATCTTCAGATCGGGTTGCATCAGAATACCGTCACGGCAGGGCTGTTCATGCTTCCGGGCGCAACGTTCGTGTTCCTGCTCGCACCGGTTTCCGGTCGATTGATGGATGAATTAGGTTATTTCAAACCGATTGTCTTCGGACTGACGCTTGCATCTTTGGGGCTGGCTTTTTTGGCCTTTGTCTTGCCAAATGCAGGGGTGAAACTGCTTTTGTGCGGCGACGTTGCTACAAAGATCGGCATGGGGCTTGCGGCAAGCAGTCTGGTTGCGACAAGTCTCAGTCAACTGGAACGCGAAGAAGCAATCGACGGCAACAGCGTTTTGAATACTTTGCAGCAGTTTTCCGGAGCGCTTTCGACAACTGTCGTTTCCGTCATCTTCGGCTGGGCTCAAAAAACGATGTCAAACGGCAGCATGGTCGGCAGTCGCATTTCGATCGTGCTGATTTTGGCGATAACTTTGATCGCATTGGGCTTGGTGCTGAAATTAAAGTTTGAAGCGAGAAATTAATCGATGTCTGCGCACTGTATGTTTGATTATGTCCAGCCGGAACCCCTGTGACTTTGGTGCCCTGTCAAGCTTTGCAGGCAGCTTTTTCATATAAATGAACAAATTGCAAAACAGGACTTTTGAACCCCGGTGTTCTCAGAAGCCCTGTTTTTTATCGGCAACATGAAAGGATTTGCCTGGCGAAAACCAATCTTAATGCATTCTTATAGGCGTTTTGACTTAACTTGAGTTATTATTTACTTAGAAGCTTTTCGAAAGGGAGTTTTTGGATGGAAGATGCTAGATACGGTGGCTTGACTCAAAAAGAAGTCAAAGAACGAATCAATGCCGGAAAAACCAATCAGTCGGACGCTTCGACCGGACTGACCGTCAAGCAGATCATTTTGAGCAATACTTTGACGTATTTCAACTTGATCTTCCTGGTGATCACGGTGCTTTTGTGCATCGTCGGATCGTTTCGCAATCTGACCTTTTTGCCGATTATTTTGTGGAACATCATCATCGGAATCATTCAGGAATGGCGCGCAAAAAAAACGCTTGACAAAATGAACCTGCTGAATGCTCCGCATGCAATCGTCGTGCGTGATGGAAAAGAAAGCAAGGTCACGTCTGAAGAACTGGTGCAGGACGATGTCGTGCTTCTTTCAGCCGGCGAGCAGATTTGTGCGGATGCGACGGTGCTTGACGGAAACGTTCAGGTCAACGAATCGCTTTTGACGGGCGAGTCGGATGAAATCGACAAGAAAAAAGGGGATACGCTTCTTTCCGGCAGTTTCGTCGTTTCGGGACGGTGCCATGCGCGCCTGGACAAGGTCGGAAACGAGTCCTACATATCAAAATTAACGTCGGAAGCCAAAACGATCGACGGTTATGAACAGTCTGAGATGGTGCGTTCGATCAATGAAATCATCAAGTGGGTCGGAATCGTCATTATTCCGATCGGGGTCATTTTGTTTTACCAAAGCTTCTTTTTAAACGGTGTCACGTTTCAAAAGAGCATTACGTCAATGGTTGCGGCCGTTTTAGGGATGATTCCCGAAGGACTGTATCTTTTGACGACGGTTGCCCTGGCCTTGAGCACGATGAGACTTTCGAAACGCAAGGTTTTGCTGCATGACATGAAAAGCATCGAAACGCTGGCTCGCGTTGACGTTTTGTGCGTCGACAAGACCGGAACGATTACTGAACCTGAGATGAAAGTCAAGGAAGTCGTCTTTGAAGAAGACGACGTCACTGAAAGGCTGACGGACTACGTGCTTGCCTCAAAGGACAACAATGCGACGATGCAGGCGCTGCAGTCGTTTATCCCGGAAGATGCAGAGCAAAAACATGCTGCTCTAAAGGTTGTTCCGTTTACGTCTTCGACAAAGTATGGCGGAATAATTTTCAATGATGCGACGTACTTGTTAGGGGCACCGGAGTTCATCATGCGCTCTGAATTTGAAAAAATCGAAGATAAAATTTTGCCGTATACGGATAAGGGGTACCGTGCGCTTTTGTTTGCGAAGTATGACGGCACTGAACTTGAACATGGCCTTTCAGGCAGCGTTGAGCCGTTGGCCTATGTGATTTTTGAGAATCCGATTCGTCAAAACGCTAAGCAGACGTTTGAATATTTTAAAAAACAAAAAGTTGCGATCAAGGTCATTTCGGGCGACAATCCGAAAACCGTTTCCGAAATTTCCGAACAGGCCGGAATCGATGGTGCCAGAAATTACGTCGATGCTTCGACTTTGACAACCGATGCGCAAGTGGAAGAGGCGCTTGAGACAAAAACGGTCTTCGGACGCGTGACTCCGAAGCAAAAGCAGTCTTTCGTATCCGCTCTGCAAAAAAACGGGCATACCGTCGCGATGACGGGCGACGGCGTCAACGATATTTTAGCGATGAAGGATGCGGATTGCAGCGTTGCGATGGCATCCGGCAGCGAGGCAACCGCACAAGTTGCGCAAGTCGTCCTGCTTGATTCCGATTTCGTGCACATGCCAAACGTCGTGCTTGAAGGAAGACAAGTTGTCAATAACATCCAGCGGTCGGCAAGCCTGTTTTTGGTCAAGAATATTTTCTCGCTGCTGATGGCGGTCTTTTCGGCTGTTTTGATGTTTACGTACCCGCTTGAGCCTTCGCAGATTTCCCTGGTGACGGGATTTACGATCGGCGTTCCCGGCTTTTTGCTGGCGCTTGAGCCGACAAAAGACCGAATCAAGGGGCATTTTTTGACGAACGTGTTCATCAAGGCTTTTCCGGCCGGATTGACCGATATGATTTCGGTTGCTGCGCTTGTGGTCTGCGGCAAGATTTTCGGCATTTCCGATGATGAGATTTCGACGATGGCGACTCTGCTTTTGGGTGCAATCGGGCTGATCGTTTTGGTTCGGATCAGTCGGCCGTTCAATAAGAAAAAGTGGGCAATTCTATGGCTCAACGTTGCGGGTCTGGTCTTTTGCTTCTTGTTTTTGAAGCATCTTTTTGCGATCAGTCCGTTGTCAAGGGCCGATTTTTTGCTGGTCGTCGTCTTCATGTTTGCGGCCGATTCGATTTTAAGGCATCTGACGCATGCAACGGAGCGCATTGCCAGAAAAATTCGCAAGAAGAGGCAGGATTTACCGAGGCATTTTGGCAGGAAGGGGTAGTTTATTTTGGAAATAGTTCAAGCAACAAAAAATGATTTATCAGAGCTCTGCATTTTTTATGAAAAGGTCTGCGAGCAGCAAAAATTTGACAAATATTCGCCTGGTTGGCACTGGGGGCTATATCCGTGTCGTGACGATCTCGAGTATGCGATCGCAAATCGGCTGTTTTTGCTCGGACGCATCGATGGAAAAATCGCAGCAGCGGGAATTTTGTCAGACGGTGACGATGATGCATACAATCATGCGGACTGGAAGGAAACAAAAGATGTCTGCGTGCTGCATCTGTTTGCCGTTTCGCCGGAATTCAGGGGTCAGGGCATCGCTTCTTCGATGCTTTCTGCGATAAAATCCAGTGCAAGAAAAGCGATTCACCTCGACGTGATCGAAGGCAACGATTCCGCCGGAAAATTATATCGCAAAAACGGCTTTGCGCTTGTCAAGCAAACCGAACTTTTTTACGATGACATCGGTGAAAAGGGCGCAGAACTTTATGAATGGGTTTCGCCGAAAAAAGCAGTCGAAACGAACAGGCTTTATCTGCGCAGGCTGAACGAGCATGATGCAATGAGAATCCATGAAACGTGGGCAAATGATCCTGAAGTTACGCGTTATCTGACTTGGGACGCTCACGAAAGCGTCGACGTGACCAAGAAGATCGTTGCGGAATGGATGCGTGCCTACGAGGATGAGAAGTGCCATCGATACGGCATCTGCCTTAAGGAAACCGACGGATTAATCGGCATGATCGATGTCGTCGGTCATGAAGACGAGGTGCCGGTCATCGGATACGTTTTGGGAAGAAGATACTGGGGCAAAGGCTATATGACGGAAGCCTTCAAAGGGTTTAGCGATTATTTGCTCGAAGAGGGCTTTCCTGAAATCAGGATTGAAGCAGAAGAGCAAAACCTGGCAAGCAACCGCGTCATCATGAAGTGCGGTTTTGATTTCGTCGGCAAGAAGACGATGCCGGTCAAGGGAAGAGATGTCATCATCAATAAATATCGCAAGAAAGCTTGAGAAGAAAGTTCCCGTTTCAGAGAATGCTGCATTTTGCAGTAACATTAAAGCAAAGTGTTGACAAAATTAGAAAAAGGGTATAAACTTCAACCAATAATATAAAACAAAACGTTGACGAGAAGAGTAGGCGGACTCGGATTCCAAAGAGAGCCTTTGACTGATGAAAGAAGGCGGGTCAGACAAGCTGAAGATGAGCTCTGAGTTTAACTGCGAGTGAAAGCTCAAGGTTCGTGAGGATACGATATAATCCCAGGCATGACGGTGCCGGAGAAGGCTGCGGATGATGCAGCGAAGATGGGTGGTACCACGCTAGGATGCGTCCCTGTGAAAGATGTTCTTTCACGGGGGCGTTTTTGTTTTAAATACAAGGAGGTAGGCAAGATGCCGATTAAAATACAACATGATCTTCCGGCACGCGAGATCTTGAATCAGGAAAATATTTTCGTAATGGACGAAACGCGTGCGATTCATCAGGACATTCGACCGATCAAAATTGCAATCGTGAACCTGATGCCTTTGAAGGAGGCTACTGAACTGCAGCTTTTGAGGGCTTTGTCGAACACGCCGCTGCAAGTCGACGTTTCGTTCGTGTCGCTTGAAACGCATGAATCGACGCATACGGCACTCAGCCACTTGAACAGGTTTTACGAGCCTTTTTCCGAGATTTCCGACAAAAATTTCGACGGCATGATTATTACGGGAGCACCCGTTGAGCAGCTGGAATTTGAGGAAGTCGACTATTTTGACGAACTTTGCAAAATCATGGAATGGTCAAAAAAACACGTCACTTCGACGCTGCACCTTTGTTGGGGCGCTCAGGCAGGTCTGTACTATCATTACGGGATCAAGAAGCACCTGTTGAAAGAAAAACGTTTCGGTATTTATCAGCACCGGCTGTTGAATCGCAAAGTTCCGCTCGTTCGTGGTTTTGACGACGTTTTCTTTGCGCCTCATTCGCGTCATGCTGAAGTCGACAAACAGGATGTCTTGAAACATCCTGAGCTTTCCGTTTTGGCAGAGTCAAAAGAAGCAGGAATCTACCTTGTGATTGCAAATGACGGGCATCAGGTCTTTGTGATGGGCCATCCCGAATACGATCGCTATACTTTGCAAAAGGAATATTTGAGAGACAAGGAAAAAGGCCTGCCGATTGAGCCGCCTTTAAATTATTATCCGGATGACGATGATACCAAAGAACCCTTATTGACCTGGAGATCGCACGCCAATATCTTGTATTCCAACTGGCTGAATTATTACGTCTATCAGACGACGCCGTATGAGTTCATTCAGACGACAAAATAGGAATTCAGCGCTGCCTTTTAGTCAGGCTGCTCCAGTCGGCAAAAGCTGCAATGAACAAGACGTTGTAGGATATGTCCCACAAATGATGATCGATTGCGGATTCAATCACGATCAGTGCCAAAATGATCAACAGCGGAACGTATTTTGTCGAAAACCCGCGGATGATGAGAAATGCCGTCAGCATGATCATTAAAATCGTGAAGACGATGCCGAACATGGTCCACATGCGAACGATTGACGAGTCGATGAAAAAGTACCGCTCACCGGGTTTCAGCATGAGTCCGTTGCCGTTTTGAGGGATGAAACGCCCAAAAAGAGGCGGAACCTGGCATTGTTTCATGGCAACGTTGCCGTAGAACAAGCGGCTTGACAAAAAGCGGTCGAGCGTTTCCCAGAAACGACTGGGCATATAGTAGACGTGAGTTATCCAAAGATCAAACAGAGCATATCCGCCGATAATGATGCCAAAGAATCCGGGTCCGGAAGCCGTGATGAACGCTTTGATCTTATCATAAAATGCAGTGCACAAAAGCAGCAGAATCATTAAAATCAAGTCAAGCCGTGCATCAGTGAGAGCAAACGTCAGAAAAGCAATCAATGAAAGAAGGATCAGGCATTTTCTGTCGCACTTAAAATCTCGCAGCAAAACAGCAGCCATCATCAAAGAAAAGACATGCGCCGCAAAATCGGTCGGAGTCGCAATTCCCATGCTGAAACGATGGAACGGGATGCCCAAATACGTCCTTGACTGTGCCATATCAGGAATTATGCGAAACAAAGCGCCAAAAAGCGAAAGGCACGTCAAAAGCAGACCAGTGAAAAAGAAACATTTCAGAATCTTTTTCCAATCGACTCCGACTGCACCGAAGATGAAAATGGCCATGAAAAAAGGCGCCATTGCCTGCGCACGATGGCAGATGAAATAGAGCACGGCAAGCGTCAGGAAAATGCCTGTTTTGGTTTTTTTCGTCGAGTCGTCCAAAAAGAAGATTTTTCCGAGTACGCCGAGAACCGAAAGCTGGTAGATGCGATATGTCAAAGCCATCAATCGATCTACACCAAAAACATGCGTCAGAGTCGTTCCTTCAACGAAGGCAGCTGCCGAGAAAATTGTAAACATTATTAAATAAGCCGTTTCCGGAACATGTTTTGCGCGTAATTTCTTTATCATTTATAACTCCTGAATTTAGTAACTGTTTACATTATACATTAATTCAAACGACATATGGGAGACAAAACTTTTTTTTGCGCATTTACAATGGTAAAATACTCGTATATCCAAATTGGGAAGAAGTGGTTGAATGAGAAATGACGAGAAATTAGGAACGGCTCCGTTGGGCAGACTGATGCTTTCATTGGCACTGCCAACGGTTTTGGCACAGCTGATCAACGTTTTGTACAATGTCGTCGATCGAATCTACATCGGACATATGCAGGGCGATGGTAATCTGGCTTTGACGGGCGTGGGGGTTACGCTTCCGATCATCACTTTGATTGCCGCGTTCAGTGCATTTGCCGGAGCAGGCGGGGCACCGCTTGCAGCGATTGAGCTTGGGAAAAAAGATGAACGAAAAGCTTCCTTGATCATGGGCAATTCGGCTTGGCTGCTCGTGTTCTTTTCCATTGTGCTGACAATCGGCTTTTTGATTTTTAAAATTCCGATTCTGTATGCCTTTGGGGCCAGTTCGAAAACCATTGCATATGCCAACGACTACATCACGATCTACCTTTTGGGAACGATTTTTGTTCAGCTTGCTTTGGGACTGAATGCGTTCATCAGCGGACAAGGAGCTGCTAAAGCAGCGATGCTTTCTGTTTTGATCGGTGCCGTGATCAATATCGTTTTGGATCCGATTTTCATTTTTGCTCTGCATTTGGGCGTAAGAGGAGCAGCGCTTGCAACGGTCATCTCGCAGTTTGTCAGCGCAGTCTGGGTCGTCTCGTTTTTGAAGTCGAAAAGAAGCGTGCTGTACTTGAAACTTGTCAGGCCGGACAAGTCTTTGATCCTTAAAATCGCTGCTTTGGGCATTGCACCGTTCGTCATGCAGAGCACGGAAAGCTTGGTGACGATCACTTTCAATACTGGCCTTCAGCGTTACGGCGGCGACCTTTACGTCGGTTCGATGTCGATTCTGATGAGCATCATGCAATTGATCGTCATTCCGGTCAACGGCATTACTCAAGGCGTCCAGCCAATCGTCAGCTACAACTACGGTGCAGGAAACAGGCTGCGCGTGAAAGAAACGGTGATTCGCCTGGTTTCCGTGTGCCTGCTGGGAACGCTCATCTTGGCTGGCGTTGCGATTTTTTGCCCGGGCATTTATGCTTCAATGTTTACGAACGATGCCGAACTTGTTGCTTTGACATGTCGAATCATGCCGATTTTTTTCTTGGGCATTGCGATTTTTGGGATTCAGGCGGCTTGTCAATCGACGTTTCTCGCATTGGGACAGGCGAAGGTTTCGCTTTTTATCGCCACGCTGCGGAAGATCATCCTGCTGATTCCGTTGGCACTCATCTTGCCAAAATTTTTAGGCGTGAAAGGCATCTACATTGCAGAACCGGTTTCTGACGTTATTTCAGTAATCGTGACATCCGTTTTGTGCGTCATTACGTTGAAACGGATTTTTAGCGAAATGGAGGATAAATCATGATCAGAAAAGCAAGCAACACGAACGAAGACGTTTTGATGCTGCAAAAGCTGGCAAAAAAGACTTTCTATGACACTTTTGCCTACGAAAACAGTGAAGAAGACATGAAGGAATATCTTGAGACCGCCTATGATTTTGACGTGCTCAAATCAGAAATCGAGTGTGAGACGTCGGATTATTACTTCTATCTTGACGGCAATGATGCCGTCGGATTCGTCAAGGTCAACTGGGCTGATTCTCAAACCGAACCCGATTATCCGGATGCGTTGGAGATACAAAGAATTTATTCTTTGAAAGAATATCACGGTCACGGTATCGGCGCGGCTTTGATGGAGCATGCCATCTCCGTTGCGCGCGAACTCAAACGCCCCATGATGTGGCTCGGAGTCGAAGAGCAAAACAAGCGCGCCTATCGCTTTTATACGAAATATGGTTTTAAAAAGGTCGGTACCCACGTTTTCATGCTCGGAGAAGATGAGCAGCATGACAGCGTTTTGGTCAAGAATCTTGAAGATTGAAAGACAAGCGTCAAACGGCGCTTGTTTTTTTATGTCATAAAATGCAGAGCTCGGACGGAAATTCGTTGCCTGGTTGTTCAGCGTGGCGGGGCGTTACGGGCAAAACGTTGATTTATGGGATTTGCCCGTAAAATATGAATTCCGGTTACGGGCAAAACGTCGATTTTTGAGATATGCCCGTAAAAGGCAGTCCGCGGCTACGGGCAAAATGGCGATTTCTGGGATTTGCCCGTAAAATGCGTTCCCCGGTTACGGGCAAAACGTCGATTTTTGAAATCTGCCCGTAAAATCCAGTCACCCGTTACGGGCAAAACGACGATTTTTGAAATCTGCCCGTAAAATGCAGCCCGCGGTTACGGGCAAAACATCGATTTCTGGGATTTGCCCGTAAAAGCCGCTCCCCGGTTACGGGCAAAACATCGATTTCTGTGATTTGCCCGTAAAATGCAGCCCGCGGTTACGGGCAAAATGGCGCTTTTTAGGATATGCCCGTAATCAGCGGGAACACCGAAAATTTGTCAGCAAGCGTGAAGCAGACCAAGGCAAAGGATGCCGTCAGCTCTGCATTTCATATGAATAGAAAAGAAAAGTTAAATAAAACGCTTGCATTTTGATGAAAAGGGTTTATAATAAAAAACGTAAAGAAAACTTGAAACGTTTAAAGTTGTTATGAAGTGTTGTTTTACAGTGTTATACTATTTATTGTTAAACGTTTTATTTAAAATTAGGAGGAAATATTATGCCAGTAGTTTTAGCAAGAGTAGATGAAAGATTGGTTCACGGCGTAACCGTTAATCAATGGAACAGTGAACTCCATCCAAAAAGATACATGGTTGTTGACGATGAAATCAGTCATAACGATATGATTAAAGCAACGATGAGAATGAGCAAGCCGGCAGGAACGGGGATGTCGATTATTGACACTGAAACGGCTATTACGAATTTCAATAACGGCAAGTACGATTCTCATTCAGTCTTTGTTTTGGTTAAAGAACCGGGAACGCTTTTAAAAATGATTGAAGGCGGTGTCAAAATACCTGCGATTGATCTGGGTGCAATGTTTGAAGAAAAAGATCGCAAACCATTCACGTCAAGAATAGCATTGGATGAACAAGAAATCAGCGACCTTAAGGCAATTAAGGAAAAAGGCATTGAGACTTACGCACAATATACGCCTGAGGATGAGAAGGTTTCTTTGGATGATTTGTTGAAGAAGGGAGAAGAATAATATGCCTAATTTTTTGCAAGATATTTTAGTCATTTTAATTGCGGCCTACATGGCTTGGGATAACGGAACGGGAAATCAGATTACCGGTAATTGGCCCGTGACGATCGGATTGCTTGTTGGTTTGGTGATGGGAGACGTCGGAGTCGGTTTGGTAATCGGCGGGACGCTTCAGCTGATGTCTTTGGGTGTTGCAGGTATCGGCGGTTCTTCAGTCCCTGAATACGGCGTTGCAACGATTGTCAGCATCTATCTTGCTATCAGAACGGGAGCGTCGACCGGTACCGCAATTGCCGTCGGTCTTCCCGTCGGCATGCTGACTTTGCAGCTTGACGTCGTTCTTAAGATTATTAACAACTTCTATGCTCATTGGTCACAGCGTTTGCTTCACGAAAAGAAATTTGCCAAGATGGACGGGGTCTTTTATCTGACTGTCGTAACTTGGATGATGAAGTACGTTATCCCCGTAACGTTGGTTGTTCTTTTCGGTACTCCGATCGTTAAACTTGTCTTGAACGTGATTCCTGCATGGTTTACGAACGGATTGCAAATTGCCGGTGGCATGCTTCCGGTCGTAGGTATCGGGATGCTGCTCCGTTATATGCCGGTTAAGAAGTATATGACGTATTTGATTATCGGATATGTGGTATCAGCATATCTTAATGTCCCGGTTTTAGGCATCGCATTGCTTGGCGGTGCGGCAGCCTATGCGGTTTATATGAATAACGTTCAAAAAGCAGAAACGCAATCTGCATCGCAAACAGCAGCTGGTGCAGCGGAAGGAGACGATTTTGATGAATAATAAATTAACGGTTAAAGAGCGCAAAAGCATGTTCAGACGTTGGATCTTCTCAGCAGGACTCGGATATAATTATGAATCTCAACAGGCTCCTTCAGTAGCTTTTTCCATGCGGAAAGCCTTGCGCAAAATTTATCCGGATGATGACGAATATATTGCTGCGATGGATAATCACTACAACTACTTTAACGCAACGCCGCAAATGGCAAACGTTATTTTAGGTGCCACGCTCGCGATGGAAGAAGAGGACGGAATCGGTGCAAAAGATGCCGTTCAATCGCTTAAGACTTCATTAATGGGGCCTCTCTCAGGTGTCGGTGATTCGGTTTTTTGGATCTTGATTCCGACAATCATGGGATCCATCGCAGGATATATGGCATTGCAAAAAAATGCAATCGGCGCAATTTTATGGATGATCATGTACGTTGCATTTTATTGGCTCAAGATGTGGCTTTGCAACCTCGGATATGAGTCTGGTACAAAGCTGATTACGACTCTTGGAGAAAAAATCAACATCTTTACTGATGCAATTTCAATCATGGGTTTGATGGTCGTTGGTTCTCTTATTCCGACCGTTGTCAAAGTCTATACGCCGCTCAAGTTTGCAACGGGAAAGGTTTCTCTTTCTCTTCAGAAAGGCGTTTTTGACAAAATTATGCCCGGACTTTTGCCAGTAGCCTTAGCATTCCTTGTTTATTGGCTTTTAGGCAAAAAATCATGGACGCCTACGCGTATCATCATTTTGATCATTGCAATCTGTCTGATTGGTGCGGCAACGGGAATCCTTGGCATTGCCAAATAAAAATACAGTGAGGAAAAGAAAATGAGAAGACGCGTAATTATTGCAAGTCATTCCATGCTTTCAAAAGGGATGGCGGAAACATTGAAATTCTTTGAAGGAGAAGACGCTGAATTTGTCGTTATCACGGCCTATGTTGACAATAAGCCGATTGAAGGAATAATCGAAGAAATCTTTGCTGATATTCCGGATGAAGATGAAGTGATCGTTTTGACTGATTTGATGGCTGGATCCGTCAATCAAAAATTCATGCCTCGCATTGCAAGACCGCATACTCACCTTTTGACCGGGATGAATCTCTCGCTCGCAATGGCTTTGACAATGGAGTCGACTGATTCATATTTGACCGAAGAAAGAATCAATCAGATTGTGGATGAGGCAAGAAATCAGGTTCAGTATGTGAATGTTGCCTTACAGGCATTAAGTGAGGATGATGAGGATGAATAGCTGGAAAAAGGAGGGCATAGTTTACGAGATATATGTCCAAAGTTTTAACGACTCGAATAATGATGGAATCGGGGATATCAGGGGAATTATTCAAAAACTTGATTATTTGAAAGGCTTGGGCGTTAATATTTTATGGCTTACGCCGATTTTTGAATCCCCGTTGGTTGACAATGGTTATGATATTGCGGATTATCGCAAAATCAATCCTCAGTACGGAACCATGGATGACGTGGATGAAATGATTGAAAAGGCTCACGAGAAGGGCTTAAAAATCGTGATGGATCTTGTCGTTAATCACACGTCCGACAAACATGAATGGTTTGAGAAATCTAAGCAAAGTCGCGACAATGAATATTCTGATTATTATATCTGGCGAGATCCGAAAGAAGACGGATCCGCTCCGACGAATCACGGCTCTGCATTTGGCGGATCGGCCTGGGAATATTGTCCGGAAAGAAAACAGTATTACCTGCACCTGTTTGCAAAGGAACAGCCTGATTTGAATTGGGATAACGAACAAATGCGCAAAGCAATCTATGGTACGATGAATTTTTGGGCCGAAAAGGGGATTGACGGTTTCAGAATGGACTCCATCAGTTTTATCTCAAAGCCAAAGGAATTTTTGGATGCCCCAGTTGTTGAAAATAAAGAGTACGGTGCATACTATTACGGAATTTCTAATGGCAGAAACATTCATAAATATCTTCACGAAATGTATGAACAGGTTTTAAGCAAATATGATCTGATTACCATCGGAGAAACTCCGCATACTGACGTTGAAGAAGGCGAAAAGTACGTAGATCCCTCACGTGAAGAGTTAGACATGGTTTTTCAGTTTGAGCATATGCACGTTGACTATGGCGAGTACGGTCGCTATTCCGATGTCTCATTTAAATTAAGCGATTTGCGACATGATCTTGACCAATGGCAAAAATGTCTTTCTTGGAATTCAAATTATCTTGGGAATCATGATCAGCCTCGTATTGTCTCGCGTTTTGGAGATGATCGAAAGTATCGCGAAAAGTCGGCTGAAATGCTTGCAATGTTGATTATGTTTCAACGAGGAACTCCTTTTATTTATCAAGGCGATGAAATCGGAATGACGAACGTTGACTTCAAATCAATCAATGAAATGCGCGATCTTGAGGCTTACAACACGTATGAACGTTTCATGAAACTCGGTATTTCAAAAGAACGAGCATTGACAATGGTTAACCGCAAGACGCGCGACAACGGCAGAACGCCGATGCAGTGGAATTCCAAGCAGAATGCCGGCTTTTCAAATGCAGAGCCTTGGATTGAAGCAAATCCGAATTATAAGGAAATCAATGTTGAAAAAGATCTTGAAAACAAAGATTCAATCTATCGTTTCTATCAAAAGGCAATCAATCTCAGAAAAAGCAATGAAATTTTGATTGACGGGGCCTATGCATTGATTGCGGCCGATGATTCTGATATTATTGCTTTTGTTAGAGAATCGGGTAATCAAAAAATTTTGGTTATTTGTTCTTTTGCTGACAAGAAAATCAAGTTTAATAATCCGTTTAAAGGCAAGGGCGGAAAATTGCTGTTGAGCAATTATGAAACAGCCAAGCCGGAACTGAATGACGTGATTTACTTGCAGCCGTACGAAGGGAGAGCATATATAGTTGGCTAATATGAAGGACGTGGCAAAAGATGCCCATGTGTCGGTAGCGACCGTTTCGAACTATCTTAATGGCAAGAAGGTCAGGCCTGAAGTTGAAGAACAGGTGAAGCGTTCAATTGAAAAACTTCATTATGTCAGAAACGATGCTGCCAGAGCACTTAAGATAAGCGAATCTAAATACGTGGTTTTCGTGTTGCCGACTGTTTGGTCCCCGTTTTTTGCAGAGCTGACTTTTTGGATTCAACGTTATTTGAATGAAAAGGGCTATAAGATGATTTTAAGTATTTCTGAAAATAAGTATGAGCAAGAAAAGTCATATGTCAAAATGGCAGAAGAACAGCGAGTGGCAGGGATAATTTCGATTTCGTATTCTGATTTGAACAGTCACGTTCCTTCAAACATTCCCCTTGTGTCGATTGAAAAGGATGATACAGGAATGTTTCCTTTGGTCACGTCGGACAATTACGGTGGCGGTAGGATGGCCGCCGATGAATTCAAGAGGCGCAACCTGAGGCATGTCGTCTACATCGGAACGTCTCACGAAGGCTTTTCTCCAATGATTGCAAGACAGTCTGGCTTTGTTGATCAGTGCAATAATCTGGGAATGAAATATGAAGTTTTCAGCGTTCCGTCAGCAAGGACTCCCGAAAAGTTCAACAGTGCGGTTGAGGAAATCTCATCGGAAATTGCCGGAATCTTCAAAAAGAGCGGCCCGGTTGGAGTCTTCGCCTATTGTGATGAAACTGCGCTGCATCTGAGAAACCAGCTTGAAAAAGACGGTGTCAGAGTACCTGAGGACATTCAGATAATCGGATTCGACGGCGGCATGATTTATGTCAATACTGCCCTCGGCATTTCATCAATCAGACAGAATGTTCAGGAAATAGCCCTAAAGACGACTGAGCTGCTTGACAGCCAGATTAAGGGAAAAACTTCTGAAGACGTCAGGCGCTTCATGGTGCCGGTAAGTTTCAAGGAAGGAAATACGACGGTGAACTAATCCTCATAAGAAACGCTTCAGATTTTTGGAGCGTTTTTTTATGAGGCTTTGGAAAAACTTTATCTCAAATTGAAAAAACCGGATGATTTGCAATCAATTGCAAATTTGATCCGGTTTTTTTTTAGTATGCATAACGATCGCCTTCCATGATGGAAATAACCAAAAATAGTTTGACAGTAAATTTGACTGGGAGCTTGACGCGCTGATTTAGCAAGCATTGCATTTGGCAAAAACTCTGCCGTTTACGGACACATCGATAGAAATGGAGCTTTTGTCCGTAATTGGCCTGCTCGAAAAATGGCGATTACGGACAAAGTGGGCAAAATGGTCGTTTGTCCGTAAAAATTCAGATGTTTTGGAACAGGTTTTACGGACAAATGCTCCAAAAATCCGGCTTTGTCCGTAAATCATCATAATAATGACCAAAAATTTACGGACAAAAACAGCTTGGCACCGGTTGTCAGCGGGTTCAGCGAACCCAAAGAATTTGACGATGAGATCGATGATCTGGTTGAGAATGCGATGAATAAATTTTTCCGTCCCGAATTTTTGAACAGGATGGACGGAAAAGTGATTTTCAAATCTCTCAAGCAAGAAGACGTTTTGAAAATTGCCGAAAACAGAATGAACGAAGAGATCGAACGAATCAACAGATCTGAGGCAGGAATCAAAATCGACGTCAAGCCGGAAGCAAACAAGTTCATTGCCGAAAAAATCACGCGCGGTGATTTCGTAACTTTTGATGCTGAAGACGGCAAAATCGTACTTGACGTCAAAGAAATCGAAAGAACCGCTGAGGACGATGAATTGCCGTTTTAGGCTTTAAGAGAATTAATGAACCAGCGAAACCGGGAAAAACCATGTCTCAAAATGGGAACCTGGATGATTTGAAATTAATTGCAGATATTCTTGTTCGCAATCAAAAAAATAATTCAGCGACGCTTATTGTCGCTTTGTGCTGATAAACTAAAGTCATAATCAGTCAAAGGGGGATTTTCAATGGAAAACAAAACTGACAAGCTTTTGAAGTTCTTTTTGCTGCTTTTAGCGGGGAGTCTCGTGTTTGAAATCAATCTGCGCTTCCTGCTGTGGGCGACAAGCATCGATTTCTTCGACACGGCAATGTCGTTTATCTGCGCGCACCGGATCTTCTGCCTGTCTACCGCATACTTTTCGATTTTGACCATAATCCTCGTTGTTTGGAGAGACAGCGTGTACTACATCAAAAAATTGTCCAAGGAAATGTTTAAATAATGCCTGACAAATTATTGGAAGGGGCAGGGAATATAAACGTCTTTGGAATAGATTTGTTGAAAACAAGCCTTTGTCAAAGGTGATTTCATGTACTTAACGGAAAAATAACCTGATTCCATCATGAAGATTTGCTGCATGAACGTTTCATTTCGGACCAAAAACAAGCGGCAGAAAAGGGAATAGTGAAAAAGCAGCCAGGTTTCGCCCCCGACTGCTTTTTTCTTCATTATTAATCAAAATCAACGTCTTCGCTCTGCTTTCGATCCTTCAAGCGCAGCGAAACGATAAAGCCGATCAGCGCCAAAGCCAAAGTGAAGCAAAAACCGTAGCGAACGCCGTGTTCAAACCGAAGCGCTTCGCTTGAAGCCGGGAAAGAAGCCTGACCCATCGCAAGAAAGCTCGTCGCAAGAGCCGTTGCAATTGCGCCGACGATCTGCTGCAGCGTGTTCATGATCGTTGAACCGTCGGCAGATTCCGGACCGGCCAGCGCATTCAAGGCATGCGTCTGGGATGGCGACATCGCAAGCGGACAGCCGATCATCAAAACGACGTGAGCAGCGATGACATAGGCAAGAGACGACTTTGCGTCTGCAAAACAGAACATCAAGACACCGATCAGGGCAATGACGAAGCCCAAGCGAGCAAGCAGCTTGGCCCCCATGCGGTCATACATTCTTCCGGCAAATGCAGAGACCAAGGCATTGACGATGCCGCCCGGCAGCATGATGAGCCCGGTCATCGCAACCGGCAGCAGCATGGCGTTCTGGATGAACTGCGGCATGAGGTACATTGAGGACAAAATGATGCCGAAATCAAGCATGACGAGGATGGCGCCGGTCCGGAAGGCAGGCTTGGCGAAGACTCTGAGGTTCAGGACTGGTTCATCAAGCTTCAGCTGACGTCCTGCATAAAGGACGAGTACGATGATGCCGACGGCAAGAAGACCGAGCACTCTTGGTGAAGTCCAACCGGCTTCTGATGCGAGACTTGTTCCTGCAACAATGGAACTGAAGCCGATGACGGATCCCAGCACTGACGGCAGGTCAATCTTCGGACGGGTGATGCGGCTGACGTTCTTCAGACCGATGAAGGCAAAAAGAAGTCCGACAAGTAAAATGATTGCAAACATGAAGAAGACGGCACGCCATGAGAGGGCTCCGAGGACGATGCCCGTGACGGTCGGTCCGATTGCCGGTGCAAACATGATGACAAGTGCGTTGATGCCCATCGCAAGTCCCAGCTTCTTCGGCGGGAAGATCAGCATCGCAACCGTGAACATCAGCGGAAGAATCAGTCCGGTGCCGATTCCCTGAATCATCCGTCCGAACAAAAGCATGCCAAAGCTGTTTGCAAAGCCGGAAATCAATGTCCCGACCGTGAAGTCAGCCAAAGCGAAGATGATGATCTGACGGGTTGAAAACCACTTTGAAATCAGACTTGAAAACGGCAGCACAATGCCGATCATCAGCATGTACCCCGTCACGAGCCACTGCAGCGTGCCGGTTCCGACTGAAAAGACCCTGCCAAGCGTCGGCAGTGCAATGTTCAGGGAAGTTTCGCTGAGCATTCCGACGAACGCACCAATCAGCATGGATGACATGGCAAGCCATGGACGGTCAACTTCAACAATTGCAGTGTTCATACGCATTTCTGCATTTTCCAAAAAAATCTCTCCTCTCAATCCATGTGCAGTCGATTTCTGCTTAAGCAAAGATCGGGAGACTTGTCCACCGTCGCATTACTGCGACCTGACTGTCACAATTTCCGTAAAAATACAACATTGATTATCCTAGCACACTGAAAGTGGATGATGTAAATTAAAAAACGGTTAGAATTTTTCTGAAATGCAGAGCTCTGAAAGGAATTTTTCAGAAAAAACGCAGGATCGCAATGCTTAAAAAAGCATGGACTGAAAACGAAGCTCTGCATTTTCATTACGCAAACGCTTGACCTAAAGTCAGCTTGATGTTTTATAATTGGGTCATCAAATCATGAAAGCGAGTGGAATCTAATGAAAATTGCATATTATGAAGAATCGGGAAAAATGAGTGTCGTCGAACAGGAAAGGCCAAAGATTCAAAAAGCAGACGATGCGATTATTCGCGTCGTTCGCTCGTGCGTTTGCGGCTCCGACCTTTGGGCATATTCCGCCGGCGACAGCAAGCAAAAGCACTCGATCAACGACGGACACGAAGCAATCGGCATCGTGGAAGAAGTCGGAGAAAGCGTGACGACTGTCAAGCCTGGCGATTTCGTCATCGTGCCGTTCACGCACGGCTGCGGGCACTGTCCCGCATGTCTGGCAGGCTTTGACGGCGTTTGCGTCGATCATGACGATAATTTCAGCATCGGTGCACAGTCGCAGTACCTGCGTTTCCAGCACGCCGACTGGGCTCTGGTCAAAGTGCCTGGTTCTCCTGACGACTACAGCGAAGGGATGCTCAAATCCCTGCTGACGCTGGCCGACGTCATGGCAACCGGCTACCACGCCGCTAAAACCGCACACGTCAAACCAGGCGACAAGGTCGTCGTCGTCGGTGACGGCGCCGTCGGTCAATGTGCGGTGATCACCGCCAAGATGCTCGGAGCTTCGCAGATCATCATGAGCCGTCACGAAGATCGCCAGAAGATGGCGCTTGAGTCGGGCGCAACCGACGTTGTTGCAGAACGCGGAACGGAAGGCATCGAAAAGGTCCTCAAACTGACGGGCGGCTACGGTGCCGATGCCGTCCTCGAATGCGTCGGCGCTCAAGGCTCGACCGACCAGGCATTCGGCGTCGTTCGTCCCGGCGGCTTCATCGGCCGCGTCGGACTTCCGCACGGCGAAAGGATGGATCCGGCAGAAACGTTCTACCGAAACGTCACGCTTGCCGGTGGTCCCGCATCCGTCACAACATATGACAAGGAAGTCTTGCTGAAGGCGGTCCTTGACGGCCAGATCAATCCGGGCAAGGTCTTCACGAACAGCTATAAGCTGGATGAAATCAATCAGGCATACAAGGACATGGCTGATAGAAGGACGATCAAATCCTACCTCATCATGGACTAGGACAGACGAGGCTGCGTTGTGCGGCCTCGTTTTTTTCAAGAAGGTGTGGATTCGAGCGGTTATGAGCCGTAAGCTAAGCTTCTGTCTGGTGTCGGCGGGGCTGCGCATTAGCAGTGTGAGGCAAGTCAAAATTCCAGTTTTGGTGGGCAACGCGCGTAATTTCCACCAACCATGAAGATCGCCCCCCAAAAAAACAAGCTTCCAGGGTACAGACACCGTGACATGACTTCCACACAGTCATGCGCCGCATTGAAATTCCCTTTCCCACAGGCTATAATCAAATGTGTAATCGTTTTCCTTTAACCAGCGGCTTTCAGAGACAAGCAAGCCGCATGTCAGACAACGGGAGGAAGGAGGTGACGCCGATGCCGAAAATCACTGATGAACAGTACAGGTACCTTTCCCGTGCCGTCTACTTCGTGGGCAAGTTTCCGCATCAGTACAGGAAGGGCAGAATGGTCACGATTCATGGCAGAAAGTATGTGGTGGAAGACGTCGAAAGCAATGAAAAAAACGGACTTCAGGCGCTGGCAGTGACGCCAAAGGACGACCCGAACGAACTCGTCATCGCCTATGGCGGAACGGACCCCGCAGACATCAGGGATGCGCTGACCGACATCGAGTTCATCGCCCTCGGCAGGGAGCACAGACCCCTGGAGGACGGCAGAGACCGGCTCAGGGAGGTCATTGCGGAAAATCCTCGCGTACAGGAACTCATCTCAAGGCTCGGCCTTGATGGAACTGCACTTCTTGCTGCCAGTGGATCCGGCGACTCTCAGGCCACTTCTGCGCTGAAGTTCGCGCACCGCGCCGCCGGCGGACGCACGTTCACGACGACCGGACACTCCCTCGGAGCGTCTCTTGCCATCTACGTTGCCGTCAAGTTACGGATGTCCTCCACCTGCTTCAACGGACCGGACATCAGCGCCATCCTGTCCGCAGAAGAATGCGCCCGCATCAGAAGCCACCCCTACGAGTTCAGAAACTACCACAACCCCGGCGACATCATCGGCAACGTCACTCCCGACCGTCTCGACTGCGCAATCACCGCCGCAGGACAGCGCGCATCCCTTGACATTCTCGCCTGTCACAGCCTGAGAAGCTGGCACTTCAGCGAATCCGGCTCCGTCACATCAGAGGACGGCAGGCCGCTCCTTGGCGAAGAAGAACTTTCCTTCTGCCGGAAAATGCAGAGCGGAGACCCGGCCTGCAGCACATTTGCCTCGTTCGTTTCCGCTGCTTCCAACAGGGCAGTGAGCGAGGTGCGCGCATCTTCCGAACGTGAGCGCGGACAACTTGTCTCCCGCTGCATACGCCGTGGCGTCAGCCTGTGTTCCTTCATGAACGAACGGGAAGTGCGGGAATTTCTTCTGGAGGAGCTGGAGTTTCCCGGAACCTCCCACAGGTTCCCGCGGCCTTACGAACTTCAGGACCGGATCATCCTCCGTGACCTGGCCGGACAACTCAAGGCGGACCTGACCCGGTTGACGGAACAGACCGGATCCCGCATCTCCCGCATCAGAAGAGAGGCGGCGGGGATGTTGAGGGATGCAGAAGAAAGCAGGAAGATGTATGAGTAGGAACAAGTGGACCGACATGATCATTGAACTCCAGAGCCTGTCACAGGCCGGACTTACCTATGGCAGAGACGACTTCGACCTTGAACGCTACGCAAGAATACGCAACATTGCCGCCGAAATGATGTCATACATCACCGACATTCCGAAGGAGAAGGTAGGGACCTCTTCTGCGGCGATTCGGGCTACCAGACGCCAAAGATTGATACGAGGGCGGCGATTTTCAAGGACGGAAGAATCCTTCTCGTGCACGAAATAAACGGCTTTTGGTCACTTCCCGGCGGCTGGTGCGAGCTTTTTCTCTCCGTCAGTGAGAACACTGTCAAGGAAGTCCGTGAGGAGACCGGCCTTTCCGCCGAAGTCGACAGCGTCATCGCCATTCACGACCGGGAAAGGCACAACACTCCCCACTACGCATACGGTGTCTGCAAGATCTTCACCCTCTGCCACGTCACCGGCGGAAGCTTCGAGAAAAACATCGAGACCACCGGCTTTGACTGGTTTGCAGAAGATGACCTTCCGCCTCTTGCCGTTGCAAAGAACAGCGAAGAGCAGGTGCGCATGTGCTTTGAGGCATACAGGGCAGGGGATGAGTGGAAGGTGAGGTTTGACTGACAACAGAAGAAATCAAGAAGACATCCCGAGGTCATTCAATGACTCCGGGATGTCTTCCCTATGTTATTCTTCCTTGCCGTTAGTTATTTCGTTATACAGCCTTTCAAGCGTCTCTTCCCTGGCGGCCTTCTTCAGTTCGCACTCCCACACCACAATGACCTTCCAGCCCATCTCTTGCAGCGCCTTCTGCTCCCGTGCGTCGCGCTCGACGTTTCTTTCGAACTTCTGATTCCAGAATTCTCTGTTGGTTGCCGGAGTGCTTGCATACCTGCATCCCTCATGCCGGTGCCAGAAGCAGCCGTTGACGAATACAACGGTCTTGTACTTTGGCAGCACGACATCCGGATGTCCGGGATATCTCCTGTCGTTTTTTCTGAATCTCAGTCCTTTCGAAAAGAGATATTTTCTGACGATTTCCTCCGGCTTGGTGTCCTTGCTGCGGATGCGGGACATGTTGTAGTGTCGTTGTTGTTCGTTTAGGGTGTCGGTCATGGGGATAAACCTCTGTTGTAGTTTTAAAAACTAATATTTAGTGGTGTTTATGATTCTTCGTCTTTATTCTATCAAAATGATGAAAAAATTCAATGGGGGTAATGGAGCTGCATTTGAATATATGAATGATTAGTGACTATAGTAGGATATCCTACATTTCTGTTTTAACATAGATAAGGTTGATGTAGATTAGAATGTCTTCATGATATATTTATACACACATGTGTTCCTATATGTTACAATTACATTGAAATCAATTTTTGTATATGGAATGTTTCATAAATATGGCATATTGAAAATATATGTCTTGCAGTGATGTGACTTATTATATTCAGTAGTTTTATTCGTAAAAAGAAATTATTTAAGAAGGAGTGCAATGAGTTTGAAGGTATTGTCATTGTTTAGTGGATGCGGTGGATTAGATAAAGGATTTAGCGATGCTGGATATGATATTGTATGGGCTAATGATTTTGATAAATATGCTGTAGAGACATATAATGCTAATTTTGAAAATAAGGCAGTGTTAGGCGATATAAATAAAATTGAAATTGAAGAGCTGCCAGATTTTGACGTCTTGATTGGCGGATTTCCATGCCAACCGTTCAGTATGATGGGAAAAGAAAGAGGTTTTGAAGATACAAGGGGAACGTTGTTCTTTAGAATTGCAGAAATAATAAAATATAAGATTTCAAAAAACAGAAAACCGAAAGCTATTGTGTTGGAAAACGTCAGATCTTTGAAAACACATGACAAAGGGCGTACGTTTAAAGTTATTTTGAAAGTGCTGGAAGAGGATTTGGGATATAAAGTTTTCTATAAAGTACTGAATACTTCAGATTATGGTATCCCGCAAACCCGTAATAGGATGTTTATAGTTTGCGTAGATAGTAATGAATCTGAGTTTTCGTTTCCAGATAAAGTTCCATTGAAGAAAACAATGCAGGATTTGCTAGAACAAAATGTTGAGGACAGGTACTTTTTATCAGATAGGATTTTACCAACTATTTTGTCTAACGGTACTGGAGGATATAGAGCTAAATCCGAAATAGATTTGCAAATTGCCAGACCATTGTGTGCCACTATGGCTAAAATGCATAGGGCAAGTCAAGATAATTATGTTACTCAGAACGGACGTGTAAGAAGGTTAACACCCAGGGAATGTGCAAGATTACAAGGATTTGATGATGATTTTGTTATTCCGGTTTCGAATACACAAGCATATAAACAGTTTGGAAATGCAGTGACAGTAAATGTATCACGAGCTGTTGCTAAGGCGGTTAGAAGAGAACTTGAGAGATTACAGGAGTGGAAATGAAGAGAAAATTCAGCAGAGATAGAAATGAAGTTTCAAATATTCTAGAGATATTGGACGGAATTTTGAATGTTAAGGAAGATGTTGATATTGATAAGGTAAATAAAGTAGTTGAAATGTTTTCTGAACATACTGGAAACGATTATCTGGATGAAAGGGGAAGTGAATTTAAAAATTTGTTGTCGGATTCCCGTTATGCGAGGGTGTTATCCAAGTTGCATGATTACTGTTCTGATGATTTATGTTCTAGTTGTTCTTTATCGAAGTATTGCAATCATTACATTAACAAGGAAACATCGACATATGATCAGAATTCCCCTAAGATGATAGACTTGTTTTGTGGTGCCGGTGGGTTGTCGTTAGGATTTGTTCAGAATGGATTTGTTGTAAGTTTGGCAAATGATATTGAACCGTGCTGTGTTGATACCTATGCGCATAATCATCCGAATGTTCCTAGGGAAAACATAATTTTGGGGGATGTTAATGAGGTCATAGCTAATATAAAATCATTAATGCGATTTGATGAAGTAGATTTAGTAGTTGGTGGTCCGCCTTGCCAAGGATTTAGTATGGCAAACAGGCAGAGAATAATTGATGATCCCCGCAATAAATTGTACAAGAGTTACGTTAGGGTGTTGTCAATAGTAAAACCACAGTTTTTTGTTATGGAAAATGTTAAAGGAATGATGAGTGTTTCTTCTCAAGTTCTGGAGGATTTTCGTAGAATAGGATATACCGTTGAATGCAGAATACTTAATGCGAAGGATTTTGGTGTTCCACAAAACAGAGAGCGTCTTATCTTCATTGGAAATAGATTGAATATAGACAATGGAAAAATATTTGACGATATCATGAAGGAATCAGCTGCTATTCCAAATTTTGTGTTGGATGACGCGTTATATGGTTTGAGACCATTGAAGGCAATGAGACAAAGGAATGCTACGGAGATGGATACCGTTGAATCAGGGAAAAAGATAGATGTGAACAATTGTGAAAATAATGAATATTTGAATTTAATTAATATGGGTAAAAAATCTGCGCTTACCTTTAATCATAAGGCTAGATATAATAATGACAGAGATATTGAGATATATGGGCGTATGAATCCAGGAGATAAATCTGACGATCCCAAAATCGCTGATATCATGCCGTATAAGAATAGGAATGGAATATTTAAAGATAAATATTATAAATTAGAAGGGGATAAAATTTGTAAAACTATAACAGCACATATGAAATATGATTGCAACATGTATATACATCCTGGACAGGCTCGAGGTTTAACACCAAGGGAAGCTGCAAGGGTGCAATCATATCCAGATGATTATTTCTTTAGGGGACCATATACAAAAACTTATATGCAAATAGGTAATTCAGTTCCTCCTTTGCTTAGCCGTACTATTGCTAAGGTAATTAAAAAATATATAAAAGCAGGTGAATGATATGTTGAATGATGATATTTCTTTTGAAGAAGCGATGGATATAGTTTCTAACAAATTAGCTAATTTGGGAACAAATATTAAAGATAGTAAAGCGTATGATGGTATGATTGTCAAGAGGTTGGCTTCATCAAACACTCTCGATGAAAAAAACAGCAAGCAATCTCATATTGCTATAACAGGAGAGCAAATGTCGATTTTTCCAGTTTTGCTTCCAGGTAATTTGGTTGATAAGAAATATTTATACTTTAAGATACCTGTTAATTTATATGCAACCAATATCGAATACTTAAATCCAGATAAAAATTTGTCGAGTGAAATGAATATTTTGGAATGTTATACATCCGTATGGAAACGAGGAGGTTCTTCACCTCAAATCCAATTATCGTTAAAAAATAAAGATTCTGATAACTTCATTGCTTTTAGAAAAATGTTGCATGTTGGTTCGTATATGATTGTTTTGAAACACAAGGGAGAGTTCGTATATGATTTTTTGGGGGTTTCTTCAAAAGATGTTTCAGAAGATATGGATGAAGAATTCATGGAGTTAGATAATAAATTCTTTTATAAGAAGAGCATTACGGGAATTGAGATAGACAAATTTTTAACTGAAACAGATTATATTTCTGAAATAAACGAAGAAACCTCTCCATACAATGGAAAAACAGCTGAAAACATCATTTACTATGGTGCACCGGGTACAGGCAAGTCATACGGCGTTTCAGAATATGTAAATGACCATATATGCGAAAAGCAGGAAGAGTATGATGCGGGCAGGGATGACTGCAGGTATGTCTTCAGAGCGACGCTTCATCCCGAATACACTTACTCGGATTTTGTCGGGCAGGTAATGCCTGTGGTAGAGAAAAATGGTGATGAGAAGAGCATAACATATGATTTCAAGCCGGGTGTGTTCACCGAGGCGCTCACGTATGCGGAAAAGCATCCGGATGAGGCTGTGTTCCTTGTGTTGGAGGAGCTCAGTCGTGCCAATGTGGCTGCTGTTTTCGGCGATGTCTTCCAATTGCTTGACCGTAATGACAACGGCAGAAGTGAATATGGAATAGACAATGCCCTTATTGCCAACGCAGTGTACGGGGATGAGAAAAGAAAGGTGTTCATTCCCGGAAATCTCTTCATAATCGGTACGGTCAACACCAGTGATCAGAATGTCTTTGCGATGGACACCGCATTCAAGCGTCGCTTTAACTGGAAGTATGTTTCCATAAATGTTCCAGAGGAAAAGCAGGATGAATTCAATAAGGACAACAATCCTGAATTCATGATTGACGGAATCAGGACAGACTGGCTGGAATTCTATACGGAACTGGACAAGTTCATCACATCGGAACTAGGCATGACGGAGGACAAGCAGATTGGACCTTACTTCATCAAGTTCAGAAAAAAGGGTGACGAATATGATGAACCAAAAGAAATCATCAAGGACAAGCTGCTTCAGTATCTCTGGGATGACGTTCAGGGGGTTGCAAGGAACATGTACGCCGAGAAGACTCTTTTTCTCAAGGAGTTCACCAGCTATTCTATGCTTTATGATGCATTTGACAGGGGAGAGAAGGTGTTTTCGGATGAATTCGCTTCATGTCTTGGCAAGAGCGGTAAGGCTGCCGTCGATGAAGCACCGGGTAAGAACGATTAGTGGTGAAGTCATGTGAACAATTTCTTGAATATTGAAGCAATACAGGATGGCCTTGAAATTGAAGACCAGGATGTGATTAAAAGGTATGCCTTGTCCGGACGTGACGTGCAGGACAAATATGACAGAGAAACGGGAAGGACATATCCTGTTGCGAAGTTTGTGGGAATAGTGGCAGGATTGAGCGGTACTGATCTCCTGATATCCCTGCCCAAGAACTATATGAATCTGGAAGATTTCAGAAGTCTTGATTATCATAAGAAAATCAGGCATGTCAGGCTGATCATGGCCAATGTGTGCAAGAAATTCGACAGTAAATGGTACACTCGGTTTGACAGGCATGAGGATACTGAAGGAAACTTTGCAATGGATGCCTTCTACAGGATATATGATTATTATCGCAGGTATGATCTGTATAAGGTGAACAAGCGTACCATAAAGCCGGGGTATTACGGGAAGGTTGCATGGAAGGACACAATGAACAGGGCCTCAAAGGTAATAGATCACGGAAATCTGGTGCTTTTGCCCATGTACATCAAGGAAAAGCAGCAGGTTGAGAATCTGATAACAGAAAGCATGATATTTGCAATAAACTACACCGAGCTGCTGTTCGGTCAGTTCATTGACCTTCCCGACAACTCGAAAATAGCAGGTCGCGGAATTGACGCAAGGTTTCTGAACAATACGAAGGAAATACTCAATTTCCTCTACCAGTTCAGAAACACCATATACAAGGATATCGACAAGGAACTTTTGAATGACATAATTGTCTTTCTTGAGAAGCTGAATGCAGGGAGCCGAGATAAGCAGCATGCGGTAAAGGACTACAGCTTTTCTTCTGTTTGGGAAAAGGCGGTTGAAAAGTATCTCAATGATTATTTTGTTGAGATGAAGGATGGAAAGCTTGAATACAGCGAAGAGAAGAATGCAGGCAAGAAGAGATTCGGAAAGCAGGTCAATCGGGGATACAACAGGGCGAGACCGGAATGGAGCATGGAGCCGGATCATTATTACAAGCATGGTGACACTCTGTATATCTTTGATTCCAAGTATTACAATGATGTCACCGATCTTAACCACAAGCAGCTTGTATATCATGTTCTGTACGGCAGAAATGTGCAGGTTATATATGACGCATTGATCATCCCTTCTTCCGGGAAGACTGATACGGAACCATACGTTGACATTCCGTATAACTGGGAATGTTCTGATGAGTCGGGTTCCGACGATGACAGGAGAATTGTCATTTATCTGAACCGGCTCAACACGATAGATGTGCTGAAGAACTTTATAGGGTGATGTTTTAAATGAACTGAAAGGTCCTGGATTTGATATGATTCGGGCCTTTTTTGACGTTTCGGGGGCGGAATGGATCAGTCAAGAAAATTCTGATTACAGGGTGCGTCTTGAAATTTTCTGCATTACACTACTTGCAAGGCTGATTCATCAGCATATTGGATTTGGGGTGGTGAAATCAGCTGATTCATATGGAATGTTTTAAGGGGGAATTACAATGGATATGTGTTGGGAAGTAAGAAGGGAACTTTTGAACGGGAAAATGTCCGCTGGTTCATATCAACGGGAGTCACGCATGTGGGCAGGAAAGGCACGGGATGTATGGACCCATCTTTCCAGGAAGATCGTGTTAGCGGACCGGTATCATATTTTCACTACGGATGAGAAGCTGAATATGTTCGAGTTCTTCTGCAGGGAATACGCCAGGCTTGTCAGGCGGTATATCGACAATCGGGAGGATGCTGAGAGCATGAATGCGGAAGTGGTTTCCGTCGATCTCATCAATTTGATGGATGAGGATGAATCAAGCGGCATGTTTGCTCCCGTGCATGATGAGTCTGTCGTGGACAGTGTTCATGACCAGCTGCACCCTGAGGAAAAGCTGTGGAAGTCGTACTGGTTCAGCATCTTTTCAATCAGGACGGGGGAAAGCTGGATGGTGAACGGAATTGACGAGTTCATCAGCAATGGGATTCTGAAACCGATGCTTTCAAGTGGCAGTTATGAAGAATATGCGAGAATCTACAACAGGGCCTTTCTCACTGAATATACGGGCGATGAAATGAGGGAAGCCGTTGAAAACGGTGATGCTGAAGGATTCGTCGACAGGCTGGATCAGTTCTTCATGGAACTGGACAAGCTGACACAGATGCAGTGGCTCAATGTTCTTGGTAATGGCGAGTACTATGTATATTCATTCTGTTGATGAAAAATTGAATATTGAAAAAAGGTGCGGAGAATCAGATTCTCTGCGCCTTTTTCATACTGTCATTGACAAAAAGTACATATAAATTGTCGAGTATGAAAATATGATGGATTGGCATGATGATTTTTTCAGTATTGTGGATTATGGTATAATTAAGGGTTGATGGCAATAATCATTATGCGTGAAAATCGCAGTTATGGATGACAGTTGATGAGGAAGAAAAAATGAACGTTTTGGACATTATAAAGAAATATAAGCAGAGTAATAAGTATAGCTGGAACGACATGGACAGTGACGATGTGTATGGCGAGATTCGTAATATCGTTAAGATGGTGATGAACACTGACCTGACCTTTGAAAAATATTCCAGCTTGATCAAGGATCAGGTTGAGCGCGAGAAAAGCACCCAGGTATTGACATTCGGTGACAACATCAATAACACTGCGGAAATACCTACAGATACATTTGGTACCTGGAAGCTTTACCGGGAAAAGTTAATCAATCAGAATCATTGGTCAGAAAAATCGGTCGAAAACATTGAAAAGTCGTCCTTTGAGATTTTACAACGCATGACTACGACCTCGGAAACAGGTCCGCACAAGGGACTTGTTGTCGGCAACATTCAGTCCGGCAAGACTGCCAGCATGAGTGCACTGATCGCAATGGCGGCTGACAATGGATTCAATGTGTTCATCGTCCTTTCGGGGGTCATCGAAAACCTGCGCAGACAGACCGCCAGGCGCATAGAAAGCGATATATTCTTTTCCGGCAAGGGAAATAATCAGTGGAATTACCTGGACCGGCCTTCCGTTCGTGAAGGGATGCAGACAAGTCAGCTTGAATTGAGTTCAGGTTCCACTGCCAGGTATCTTATAGTGTCCCTGAAGAACAGCAGACGGATAAGGAGCATTCTTCACTGGCTGAAACATGACAGAAACATGCAGAAGAAGATGAAGGTGCTTCTCATTGATGACGAGGCTGACCAGGCAAGCATAAACACCAAGGATGTCAACGGGGAAGAGCGCACTGCCATTAACGGTACAATCAGGAACATCGTCAATGACGGTGGCTATGGTGCAATGAACTATGTTGCCTACACGGCTACACCATTTGCAAATGTACTCAATGAATCAGGCGATGACACGCTTTATCCGAAGAACTTCATATCATTGCTTGAACCGGGAGAGGACTATATAGGCCCAAGGCAGATCTTCGGCAAGGGTGACCCGGACTTTCAACCGGGCATGAACGGCATTGTCAATGAAATTCCTGAAAACGAAAGCATGATGATTAAGAAGTATCAGGATGAAAGGACACCGTTCAAGGCCCCGAAAAGCATGCAGCATGCGGTGAAATGGTTCCTCATGGCGCTTTCTGCCATGAGAGCCCAGGGATACATGAAACCTGTTTCCATGATGATTCATACAGACTTCAAGGTTAAAGTCCATAATCTGATTGAACAGACAGTCAGAAACTACATCTATGACCTGAAAAGGGAATATGACAGGAATCCCAAGGCTTTTCTTAAGAGCATGCATGCGGAATACAATGAGAGATGTTCAGAACTTTCCCCGGATATGTTCAGAAGTGTCATGACTGACTATTACGGAGATGTCCAGGAATATCCGAAATGGAAACTTGTGAAAAGAGAGCTCAGGAAACTGCTTGAACTTTCCGACTCGGAACTGGTTCATCACATTGAAATGAGTGATGAAGGTGAGTTGAACTACAATGATGGAATACATCTATGCGTTGACAACAGCAATGCAAAGGATTCCGAAGACAGCAGTCAGGTCCGTCTGGTGTATCCTGACAGAAAACGCCTTGAAGAATGCGACAAGGCACCGGCATTCATCGTGATTGGCGGCAACACCCTTTCAAGGGGGCTGACCATTGAAGGACTGGTTTCAACGTATTTCCTGCGAAGAACGAATCAGGCCGACACGCTCATGCAGATGGGACGCTGGTTCGGATATCGTCAGCACTATGAACTCATGCCGAGAATATGGATGGACCAGAAGGCTTATGAGAAGTATGGATTTCTGACGGAAATGAACGAGGACGTACGGGGCAAGCTGATGGAGTATGCTGACAAGGGATTCAGTCCCGCCGAGGTTGCTCCGCGCATCAAGACGAGTCCAAGTTACCTGGATGTCAGGATAACCGCCAACAACAAGATGCAGAGTGCGGTTCCGACCGACTTCAACTTCGAGGGCATGTCCTATCAGACAACCCTGTTTGATGCAGATTCAGATGTCATGCAGTCCAATCTGAGGTATACAAGGGAGTTCCTTGAAAGCCTCGGTGCCTTCAGAAACATCAGAGAGCATATGGTCTGGAAGGATGTTCCGACCGAAAAAGTCGAGGAGTATCTCGAAAGGTACAGGGGAGTGGCTTTGGACGAGAGAATCAAGTCCATTCAGCATATTCTGGAATGGCTGGAAAAGAATACGGGGAAAATAGAGAAATGGAATGTCATACTTGCCGGAAGAGATGAAGTACGGGATGCGGAGCCCGGCGAATGGAGCGTCAACGGAAAGACCATTAATCCTGTGAACCGTTCAAGAGTTGATAATGCGAAGAAGGACATGATTGACATCCGGGTTCTGCGCTCACCAAGAGACCTTGTGAGTGACATTGAGGACATCAGCGATCTTCCCGGAAAAGCTGCAAGTGACAATTCCTTTGCAAGTTATCGTCGTGGCAGAAACATGAGTCAGACTCCACAGCTTCTGATTTACAGAATTGACAAGGATTCCATACCGCAAGGAAGGAATGCAAAAGGACGCATCGAACTGAACACGCCGTTTGATCTCATTGGACTCAGCATCCTTCTTCCGGAGATTTCCAGGCGGAAAGATGATGACGACGTAAATAACGGCGACGGTGTTGACTATGTTGCCATCAAGCTGAACTACAAGGCTCCAGACGATGATGTCGAAGAAGAGGAGGATGAGTGATGAAAATCAAGAAGGCTTCGGATGATGTGCAGAACATGTCTCAGTCCGGTGACGCGATATTGAAGTCGCTTCAGAACACGGATTTTTCCCTGACGGACATTATCGTCAGGGAATCGCTGCAGAATGCCCTTGACGCTTCGAGAAGGAATTCAGAACAGACCCGTGTTGACTTCGTGACGGGCGAGTTCAGAACAGGAGAACTGAATCATGAATTCGAGGGCATAGCTGAGAAACTGGATGAACTTTATGACGGAACCGCTGAATTCCTTGCCATCAGTGACAGGAACACTTGTGGCCTTGACGGCAGTTATGATCCGAAACGTGGCAATGAACTCTACAGGAGCAACTTCTACAAGCTGGTCTTTGGACTGGGCAAGAACCAGGAAGGTGACGGTGCCGGCGGCAGCTGGGGCCTTGGAAAGACAAGCTACTTCCGTGCCGGAGCGGGAATCGTCATCTACTATACCAGGGTAGAAACCGGAGAAGGATATGAGGAGCGTCTCATTGCCTCGCTGATAGAGAATCCCAAATCAGCGGACAGACTGCTTGAGGACAATGCGCGTGGCATTGCATGGTGGGGCAGGTACCGTAAGAATGACGACGAGAACATATATCCCGTTACCAAGCATGAAAACATTGCGAAAATCATGGATGTCTTCGGACTCAGCTGCTATGGCGGAGACGAGACGGGGACGACGATAATCATTCCGTATCTGAAGAAGTTTGTCGAGACAAGCAGTAATCCATGGGGCAGGAACCTTGAAAGGTCTTTGGAAACGGCCGTTCAGAGGTGGTATGCTCCGAGATTGATGAACGCCGCGTATCATGAGGAAACAAATAATGCCAGTCTGTTGTGCAGTGTTGACGGCAGAATGGTGGAGCTGAGAAAGCCGTTCCGGCTTCTGCAGGAACTCTACACTGCAGCTCTGACGGGAAAAACAGACAGCAGGGACATTACCGTCAGTGATGTAACGATTCCAAGAGCTGCAATGGATACGTCAAGGACAAGAACCGGCCGCATTGCATTCACGGTAATGGATATTGCCGATGCCGTGGACGGTGGTTACACGTACCGGCAGTACATTGAGAACACCGATGGTGAAAGTGAGGGCTCATACAAGGTCGTGGCCTTTGCGCGCAAGCCCGGAATGGTGGTCAGATATGACTTTGACGGTGATTGGAGCAAGGGGGTTGTGATTTCCGAAAATCAGTGTCTCATCGGATTCTTTGTTCCGAACTCAGGCGGCCTTCTTTATGAGAAGTACAGGACGGATAAATGCTACAGGCTTGAACAGTACCTGAGAAACGGTGAGAAGGCCGATCATGCAGACTGGTTTGATGATTCCGGAATCACTCTTGTCAGGAGAATGAAGAAGGAGACTGCAAAGGCCATTGGCGGAGCAGTTGACGACGGCAATGGCAGACGTGAGGTCTCTGTGTCGGAAAAGCTTGCACGTAAATTCGGATACCTTCTTCCACCGGACAGTTACGGAAAGTCAGGAAGAAACGGTAGAAGAAGGATTGCTGAACCGAATGGAAAACATGACCGGACGGCTTCGGTGGTCATTGACGGCATCGACATGGATGATGACGGTATGCTTCTTGTTGATTTTTCTGCAACGATGAAACATGGTGCGAGAGCAGAAATCGGCGTTGAAACTCAGAATCAGCTGCTGAATCAGGAGAAGTGGAGCAGGGAGCTCGGCGGCATCCCGTTTCCGTTCGTCATCAGGGATGTTTCGCTGGACAATGATGACATTGCAGTCAGGCTGGACGATGTTTACAGATCTGCATTTGAAATGACCAGCTCCGGTGACGGCATGGTACACGTCAGCAGACGGCTGCAGCTGGAAATGCTGTCTGATGAGTATCAGCCACAGCTGAACGTTCAGCAGATAAAGAAGAAGGAGGCGGAATAATGCCACAGATCAACCTGTACAGAAAGATAGACTCTGAGTACATGGACAGGAGGCATGCCGCCGTCAGAGTTGATGCCCCTGTGCTGGGCTATCGTGACGAAGACGGCGAGAAGGTTGAAGCTTCTGTTGAAAAGGATGAGCAGAAGATAATTGAAGTGAACAAGATCTTGCCGGAATGGTTTCCCGGCGGCTGCAGCCTGGAATATGCGCAGAATTTTCATATCGGCAATCCCAGTGCTCTCTTTGGAGAGAAGGCCGTCACCGACAGCGAAAACGAAATCGGGATAGCAGTGCACATCTTTTCAAGGACGGCAATGTTTCAGGAGACGATTCCATTGAACGGGGCGGTCGTTGACACTCCCGAAGAAATTACACTGAGCTTCAGGAAGGTATTCGGGGAGGATGAGCTTCGCGGTAGCGTGAAGATGGAGTTCTTCTTCTACCTGAAGTCCGTCAGAAGGAAAAACAGATTCCAGGCGGGAGAAACGGGAATGCGCCTGAGTGACGGGAGTCTCTTTGCCACACAGCTGCTGATTGACGGCGAAGGATCGACGTTCCCGATAACGCAGTCTGAAGTTCCGGGAGGTCCGCTGTGGCAGCTTCACATTCACTGGGATGACCCGTGTGTTGATCCGTTCAATGCATCAAGCGTAGAGGTGGAACTCAATACGAAGCACCCGATGTTCAGGCAGGTTACGGGCAGCATGGACAAGAGTTCCGGAGTGGCCAGGGAATTGATGGAAGGCATCATCAGACAGGCAATGGCGATGATAATCTTCCAGGCAGTGTCCGACATGAATGAGGCAGAAGGAAATACGTGGAAGTTTGAGAATGCGGAAGACGGGTCCGTTCTGAAGGTTGTCGGCTACTGGGTTGATGTGTATGAAGTTGACATTGACAGTCTCAGCATTGCCGGTGTGTTCAATTCCGTTCAGAAGTCAATCGGAGACAAGGAGGAGGAAAAATGAAAATTGCCTGGGACAGGGACTACAGCGTCTCTCAAGCAAAGCGGGACTACGAAAGGCTCAGGGTAAATGACATGGAAGTGACACCCATCGTTCCGGACAGTGGATGGGATGAACTCCGCAGCATGCTGATTGCCGCACGTGATGATGTCTTTGAACAGCAGGAGCTTGACGGGGCGGAAAAACTCGGCTACAACTTCGACGTTGCCTATGGCTTCAAACTGTACGGAATTCTGAGCGAGAAGAATGGATTCAGAAACCGTGATGCAGCATCGGATGATTTATGGAACTATCTGTCAATCCGCGTCATTCCCGACGTCGTTCATGCGCGCTGGGGTCTCAAGCCGGAAAGGTACTATCAGAATCCGCGCAGAACATGGCTTAAGAATATCTGGTGGTACATCCATCTTTCCTGGAACAATGACGAGCAGACAACCCATGACATCATCAGAAACAACACGACTGACACAATCCTCAACCTGGTCGAGCGTCCGGGACTGGGATACTATGTCGACGTCTACCGGGAAATCATGAAGAGATACAGTGACTGCAACGACAGGGACCTTTTCCGTAAGGTGCTCAAGCTCAACACCGCCAGACTCCTGACAACATCGCCGGAGCTGGTTGATGGAGGAATCGAGGCCTATGTTGAGGGGCTGTTCAGAACTGCCGGTGGTGAAGAACGATGACGCTGCTTGTCAATGACCTGTATGACAACATAATTCGTGTCAATGCATCTGACTTCAACAGCCTGCGCGTGATTACGGGATACAGTTCGGAAAGCTTCATCAGGAAGGTGACAGATGACTTTTCGAAGCTGAAGATTGAACTGTACGTAGGAATGGCACTTCAGGGCATCTGCAGGAAGGATCACGAATTCTACAAGGCGGAAACCGAAAAGGGCAGGGTCAGAGTACACTATGTAGTCGGGAAACCCGTGATCCATCAGAAGGTGCTGGAATTCCGCAATGAAGGAAATGACCGATGCGGCTATATAGGTTCAGCCAATTTCTCTGTCAGAGGTTTTCTTGAGCAGCGAGAAGTCATGGTGATGGCTGACAACAGTCTTGACTCACTTTTCAGATATGCTGAAGAAAATTCGGTTCTGTGCACTGACAAGGTCGTTGATGAAGTCATTCCGTTCGTTGAACGTGAAAACGGCGAGTCGGGCGGAATTCCGGATGAGACGGAAAGCAGGGGGGAACGGCGTAGTTCCGTTGAAGACACGAATGGACCGGAGAAGAGGGATGTTGATGGGGAATATTCCTCCGACGCAGGAAATACGGCGGAAGAAGACGGCTGCTACATTGCTAATCCGATTCCAAGGGACGTGCAGCCACTGCTTAACAGTGAAAACTACATTGACGTCCCTGCATTCCGCAACGGGAAGAAAACATTCACGTTTGACGGTAAGTCATCCAAACTGATGATTGGCGGCGTCAGGGACTACAGTTACGTGATGATTCCTCACAGCAGCTTTCAGGTAAAGGTAAACGGCAGACTTGTTGATGCGGACACCGATGTCAAATTCGGCCAGGCAGTCAGACTGTACGGCCTGGACATCGAATCCGTTGCTTCAGAGATGCTGAAGCTTGGTGAAGGAACTGCATTTAATGCCGTAAGTGCCGGTGACGTCAGCTTCAGGTTCGTTACAGTCAGGGAAGGACTGTATCTTCTTGTTCTTGTCAGGGAAGGCGGTGACCTGATATTCTGAGACTTATTGAGACATTCAGCGGAATCGGGGCACAGGCTCAGGCAATGAAGAACATCAAGGCGGACTTCAAGACCGTTGCCACTTCAGAATGGGAGATAGGAGCAATCTATGCCTATGACATCATTCACAATGGAAGCCAGGACCTGACTCCCTACCGCCATCATACAAAGGAAAGTCTGATAAAACAACTCAGCCGTTTCACTCTTTCAAACAACGGGAAGAATCCGATGACATCAAATGCCATGCGCTGCATGCCGGTGGAGCAGCTGAAGAGGATTCTTGCGGCCCTGAACCGTTCGAACAACCTGGGAGACATAACCGGCATCAGGGCTTCTGACCTTCCGGACAGTGACATTCTGACGTATTCCTTTCCGTGCCAGGATCTGTCCATTGCCGGCTACTGGCATCACAACACAGGCGGCATTGATCCCGATGCCGATAACCGAAGCAGTCTGTTATGGCAGATCAGCAGGATTCTTGGTGAATACCAGGAGATTCAAAGAGATCTTCCGCGTTTCCTGCTGATGGAAAACGTCAGCGAGATTCTCTCGAAGAAGAACATAGGAAACTTCAGAAAGTGGTGCGACGTTCTCGAAGGCATGGGTTACGTCAATCAGGTGTACACGCTGGATGCCAGGGGATTCGGAGTCCCGCAGATGCGTGTCCGCACGTACATGCTGAGTGTTCTGGCGGAAAACTTCAGTGAGAAGGAAAAAGTCAGAAAGTACTTTGATGAGAACAATCTTCAGGAGAAGCAGGAAGGTGCCACCTTCAGGACATCACTGGACGGATATCTGAAGCTTGACTATTCCAACCGGGACTACAGGGAGGAGGCAATTTGCAGCACTCCCAACTATACCGTGTCCCGCGAGAAGATATACAATGACAATCTCAAGCTTGCCGAAGACGGCAGGATACTTGAGAACTGTGCCAGGACGGTTACCACCAAGCAGGACAGGAATCCCAATTCCGGTATTGTAGCGTACAGGAATGATCAGCTGACTTCCTGGAATCATCATTACCGCAACCTCACGCCGAGAGAGTGTTTTCTGCTGATGGGATTTGACGAGGAGGACTTCAATGCTCTGAAGAGAAACAACTTCTCTGTGAGAAAGGGCGGCAGGATGCTTTCTGATGCCAAGCTCATCAGGCTTGCGGGTAACAGCATCGTCGTTCCTGTACTTGAAGCGCTGTTCAAGCAGGTTGAGGACCTGAATGAACTGATTGGATAGCACTATCCGGATTATATATGTATGTTAAAATCCCGTGACGGTTCATGTCACGGGATTTTTTGGATATATGTTCTGAAATTGCCTTTGCCTGTAAAACATTATGATTGAAGGGCTTTGATTACTTCATGTCATGCTCGTCAATCATATTTGGAAATCACTTCTGATTTGACGGGCTTGCACCGAATACCAGTCAGCGTATCTTTGCAGTTCTCTCATGGTTTCATCTTTTGTGTAGAATTTCTCGAAATTGCAGTCATTAAATCTAATGTCCAGCATCTTTTGATGAACATTATAGTTCTGCATGGAAATGGAGATGGATTCAGCAACCAGACTTCTCACTTCTGATTCGGACTGGCATTTAACTGTATCGGACAATGCGATTGAACCGCCGGCTGTGCTTGCCTCCCAGTGGTTAGGCATGTCGTCTTCAATGTCAAGATTAAGGGATTCACGCCTTTTCTTCTCAAATGGGTATGCAGATTCAATGATTTCGCCAAGCAATTCTGCAGGCTGAATCAGAAAGAATATTTCTCCTCCAAGGACACCGACATCAGCATCATAATTCAGGTGGTATGCTCTCAGAATGTCATTGACTGCAGACATGGCAATTGCCGTGTTTCGTTCATTTGATTCGTTAATCATGATACTCTCTCCTTTTTTATGGACTTGTGGAAGCTTCTAAATGAAGTATAGCATATATTAACATTAAAATCGAACATAAGTTCATTTGAATTTCAAAGTGATTGATATGTCAATGGAGACCTGGAACTGAATGTATATGGTGTCGCGATTGTTTCTGATGTTACACGGATGCCACACTCCACTTCATTTTACAAGCATATTTCTTGATTCACATCTCCATAAGCCTTATTCTGAATGTAACACTTCCGAAATCAGGCGATGATGCGCCGGTTTCGGAGCATTCATGATACAGCATAGGAGTAGAAGGAGGACACTTACATGAGCATACTGGGAAACATACTCTGGTTTGTCTGCGGCGGACTTTTGAGCGGGCTGGCATGGGTATTGTCAGGCTGTCTGTGGTGCATCACGATCATTGGGATACCAATCGGCCTGCAGTGTTTCAAGTTCGCCGGTCTGGCATTCTTTCCGTTTGGAAAGGAAGTTGTGTACGGCGGCGGTGCGGTCAGCCTGCTTGCCAACATCGTCTGGCTGATTGTGTCGGGAATCCCGATGGCAGTCGGCAATGCCGTAATCGGCGTTGTCTGCTACATTACAATCATCGGAATTCCCTTTGGCAGGCAGTTCTTCAAGATCGCCAAACTGGCGCTTTTGCCGTTCGGGGCAACGGTGAGGTAGATTCAGACATCGGGGAGGCTGATGCCTGTGAATCAGGCATGGATGAACCCGGTGGCTGCTGAAATGCGTTTGACTTACGTGAAATAAAGCCGCATGATCCATAATGATTTCAAGGATCATGCGGCTTTTGAATTTTTCAAAGCCTCATTTCGTACGGCGCGGCTTCGGCCTTTGACCTTCTGCGTCAGTCAAAGTTTCCTCGTTCTGTCAGACTGCAGAACGGACGAGTCATCTCAGGACATCAGATTAATTGTCATCTGACTCCTGGCTGCTCTTGTACCTTTCGCCTCAGTTCCGCATTGCATCGAGAATGGGCTTCAGGCTTCTTCCCAGGTCGGTCAGGGAGTACTCCACGCGCGGCGGGACTTCGGCATACACCTCGCAGACTTTTCTCTACACTTCGCGCATCAGTCCGTTGACCCGTCTGTCAATCATCATGACCGCTGGCAGGACAATCATGGGCAGGGTCAAAAGAAGCAGCCCGACCGGACCGATATTGGAAAATGCAGGGCTGAAGACCGACGACAGCGGTGCAATTGCCCCGAACAGCGAAAAGACGACTCCGTATGTAACGCCAAGCATTTTGGCTGCGGTCTTCTTCTGCACGATTGTCACGAAAATCGTTCCCGTCATGTAGTTTGCAATGCCGTATACAATCCACGAAACCACAAGCAGAGCCAGCAGAACCTTCTGATTCGTCAAAAAGACTGCGCCGAGCGGAAAGAGGGCAATGCCGATGCCTTGCAGGACGAGCCACTGTGCATAGCCATGCAGATGCCTTGAAGCATCCCTGACTACATGGCTGAACAGAAACCCGCTCACACCGGCAGTGATTCCGATTGTCATTTCCTGAATGGAATATGCCGCCTTGAAGTCCGGCAGCCTCCTTGCCAGATACATTGGCGTGAGATACCAGTACAGCCAGAAGCTGACGTTGATCAGCGTCGCATACGGCAGAAGAACCCTGATGACTTCCAGGTGAACGACCTGTCTCAGGGAATCGAGCATGGATTCATCAGTTTCGGTTTCCTCACGACTGACCGAATCCGACGGTATTCTGAGCATCATGACGCATGACGCAACCATGATGACCAGGATGATGCCGTATGAGACAAGGTCGCTCTTTAGGAGGACGAGCACGCCGGAAAGAGCTGAACCTAAAATCGTCGCAAGCTGCTGAACCATGTTGAGACTGGCGTTGTTTCTTATGAGCTCGTCGTCATCTTCGGAAAAAGCGGGGGCTATCGTCTCGATTGCAGGCAGATAAAATGAAGTGACGAAGCTCAGCACACAACCGACCGCAACGGAAACGGCAGTGAAGCTGACTGATATCTTATGCATCACGATAAGGAAAGCCAACGCAACCATCCTTGCCACGCTACCGATTCTTATCAGATTTATCCGCGGAAACCGGTCGGACATCCGACCGCCAAACGACGCCAGGACTATCTCGACAAATCCCGCGCATCCGAACAGGGCGACTGCACTCTGGCTGTGAACGACGTTTGCAAGATACCAGATTGTATATATGTTGAATGCAGACAAGGCCACATTGCTCAGCAGGTCGTTCATCACAATACGTTTGAAATGAGTCATGTAAAAGTCACTCCCTTCGTGCTGCATTTAAAATTGTTAAATCAAATCCCATCTTTGCCAAAATAATCTCCCAAATCACAGTAATCACTGAATCTTCGGTCCGAAATCAGGTACGTTTGGTCAACGCATCCCTCGACGAAGCGCTCGTCATGGGAAATGACAACGACTGCCGCTTCGCTGTTCCTGATGAATTCAGTCAGGGCTCTTACTCCGTCATAGTCAAGATAGTTCGTCGGCTCATCAAGCAGCAGGACGTCAAACGGCGACACAAGTTCAAGTACAAGCTGGGCCTTGAGAAGCTGTCCTCCGCTCAGTTCGTCCGGAGCGCGGGAAAGAAGGTCCGCATGAAGTCCCAGGGCTCCTGCGACATCAAGGACAACCTGTTCCGGCATCCCGGAAGCCTTCATGAGCTGTGACAGAAGATTTTCACCTTCTTCCCAGACATCTTGAATCTCCTGTCTGAAGCGGCTGACCCTGCAGGATCTTTCCTCAATTCTTCCCTCGACTTCATCCAGCAGAGTCGACTTGCCGCTGCCGTTTCTGCCTAGCAGACCAACCGTTTCTCCTGATCTGATCCGAAACGAGAACGAATTGTCAATCAGCCGGATGCCATGGCCTGACAGTCCGTCAAAGTCAAGATTTATCCTGACTTTTTGCGGTTTCTGATATGTCGTCAGAAGCTTGAGCCCCATCTTCTCATACGGCTTGGCATTCTTCGGCCCTTCGTCCAGACTTTTCTGCATGCGTCTGGCATTGGCCGAAAGTCTTCTCTGAACCTTGTCGTAATTTCCAAGAAGCGACCTGGCTTTTGCCTCCGAGTTGGAAACACCGCCGGACTTCCTGGACTTTGCGGCCTTCTCCTTCATCTTCTGCGCCACGCGTTTCTGCCTTTTTCGCTGCTTTTGCTCAACCTCGTACAGCTGATACTGATTGTTTCGGTTCCTTTCCCTCATCTGCCGGAATTCCTCAAAATTACCGTCATAAAGGTCGATGTGCCGGTCTTCAATCATCAGCACGCAGTCAACCGCCTTTTCAAGAAAGGCAATGTCATGACTGATGATGACTGCAATTCCCCGAAAGCCCCCGATCATCCCGGTCAGCTTCCTGATGCCTTCCGCGTCAAGATTTGACGTCGGTTCATCCAGCAGCAGGATGTCCGGTCTCTTCGCAAATGCACGGCTGATTCGCTGCATCTGCCCTTGTCCGGGACTGACCACTTCCATACCGGCCGGAAACTGACTGACCATTTCGGCATGTCCGTCATATCTGACCATTCCTGCATCAGGTTTCAAGATTCCGGTAATCAGCCTGAGCAGTGTGGTCTTTCCCGTGCCGTTGTCACCGACAAGCGCCACGTGCCTCCCGTTTCCTATGCGGAAGCTGCATTTTGAAAAAAGCGGATTGTCTCCGTAGCTGAATGCAAGATCATTAACTGTCAGCAAGATTTATCCCCCCTCATTAGAAAATTTTAATGTTAATCCAATAGTAGTGCCAATGACCGCAGAAGTCAAGAAAACGACCCGGCGCAAGTTACGCACCGGACCGATTCAGATGTTATTTCCCTGCGCTGACGTACTGATTGACAACAGCGGACTTGTTGCCGGCATGACCGAAGTGCTCGCAGCCATGCCATGGGAAGACCTGTGAAAACAGGGAAACCGTCATGAGGATGGTTGAGGAACAGGAGAACATGCGTGTTCCGGAAGAGCTCGTTCCGTATTGTCCGGCATGCGGGGAGCCGATGTCAATGAATCTGCGCTGTGACGACACGTTCGTTGAGGATGGCAGCTGGCATGAGACTTCCTTGAGGTATGCAGAGTTCATCAGAAGAACTTCAGGGAAGAAGGTTCTGTTTCTGGAACTTGGCGTCGGGATGCCCCCCCGTCATCATCAAGTATCCGTTCTGGAGAATGACCGCCGAAAATTCCGATGCGTTTTAGCTGAGCATCAATCTTGAGAATTTCCTTTGACCTGATGAAATCAGGAATCGGGCGCTTTGTATCAGGGCAGACGTCAGTTCGTTGATCTGAAATCGTGCATGGATGGCAGGAAGGAAAGTCAGCTTATAATCAATGGTGTCGGAGATGAGATCCGGCACCATTTTTCCGTGGTATAATCTTGGTATGATATCAGAAGGGAAGTGGAGCCATGAGCGTGACGGTGGAGGATCTGATGGGGCTGCCATCGCTGAGGCAGGCGAAGGTGATCGGCGGATCAGGCGGGATGAGAAGGGTCGTGTCGTCAATCTCGGTGCTGGAGTCGACGAAGCCGGAGATTCTGGTCAACGAGCTGTTTCCGGACGCAAGGAGCGGATACTCCGGCGGCGAACTCGTCATAACCGGTTTCATCAACTGCACGGATGACGTGGAAATGCAGTGCGAGAACGTCAGGCGGCTGATTGAAGGCGGCGAGGTGGGGTTGGTGCTGTACTACGTCGGCGTGTATCTGCCGCGGGTTGACCAGCGGCTCATCGACATGGCGGATGAGAATGACTTCGTGCTCATCTGCATGCCGGAGGGGAAGAGTAATCTGCGGTACGGCGAGCTGATCACGGACGTCACCGAGTGCATCTATCAGGACAAGAGCAGCGCATCGCTTGTTTCGGATATACTGGACAGGATGTCGTCTGCGCCGCGCAGTCAGCAGACGGTGGCGACGGCGCTGCGGATGCTGTGCATGGAGCTTGGGTGTTCCATTGTGCTTGGCAGCATGGACGGCGTGCTGCTGGAGCTGGCCACGTGGCCGAGCGAGCTGGAGGATACGGTGAGGAAGGGGCTTGAGCCGTACCTGCCGTTTCCGTTTGAAAGAGGGAGCGTGCGCTGCAATTTCATGCCGGACGCCGTGGCGTACTGTCAGACAATCAGGTCCGATTCGGGCGAGAGGTATCAGCTGGCTCTGATCAGGGTCGGGATGCCGCTTGAGAAGGGCGAGCTGGAACAGGCAGCTGATACGTTGCGCATCTGCATCAACATCTGGGGCAGACAGAGCGGAACCGACGCAGTGAACGAGCTGGTGCGCGCCATTCTGCAGGACGAGCCGCTCCGGATGAGGCGGCTGGCGGGCATCTTCCATATCGACATTGCGTCGATTCATGAGCTGTGGCTGTTCTGCGGCACGGACGCGGGCAAGGTCAAGAAGCATATGAAGGAGTACTGTGAACTCATGAGACAGTATGCGGACACGGTTTTCGGCGCCGTCTTCGAGGGCATGCCGGTCATGTGTCTGAGCACGCCGCATTCCCTGCGCGAGACGGAGAAGGTGATGGTGGGGATGATTGCCGACATGCGCGCGGTCTGGCCCGACGCCGTGATTGTGCGGTGCTGCGGCCTGAACAACACGACTGACTGCCGCAAGGCTTATCTGACGGTGCTTGATGCTCTGGAGGACGTCAGGAACATCTTTCCGGACAGGTGTCTTGTGCTGCAGGGGGAGCTGGAGTTTGCGGCGGAGTGCCGGAAGCTGATTGACGGGGGCGAGGATGTGGCGATGAGAAGCCTGGCTCCGCTGACCGCTCTGAAGTCTGATTCCGAGAGCGGGGACCTTCTGGAAACGGTCTGCACCTATCTGCTGGACTGTGATGGAAGCGTCACGAAAACGGCAGGGAAGCTGTTCCTGCACCGGAACACCATCAAGTACAGGCTGCAGCGCATCACCGACATGCTGGGACATCATCCCGCGAAGATGCCGGAGATGATGGGATTGTACAGGAGTGCGGCGGTCTACCGGCTGCTTGTGGCATCAAAGAAAACATAGAACTGGATAAAGGGTCCATTCATTGTCCATGTGGACAATGAACGGGCCCTTTTTTCTGCCTTTACGACAGTGTTCATTGGAGTAATGTGGTGTTATCATTAAAACATTCTAAATTATAAATTATAAGAGAGGGGAATTTTCATGAGTAAGAGAAGCGATGGTTTTAAGGTTGAAGAGTCGCAGAGGCAGAGCTGGCTGTCAATTGCCGCTGTCTGGGCCGGTGGCATGATCTGCGTGCCGAGTCTGATGGTCGGCGGCGTTTTGGTCGGAGGAGGACTGAGCATGGCGGAAATCGTCCTGTCCATTCTGATCGGCTACGGCCTCATCTGCGCCTACATGATCTTCATCGGCATGCAGGCGTGTGACACGGGGCTGCCGGTTGCCGTCATGGCATCCGGCGCCCTGGGCGAGAAGGGGGCACGCTACATCATCAGCGCGCTGCTCGCAATTGCCTGCATCGGCTGGTTCGGCATTCAGTCCGCAACGTGCGGCAGTGCGTTTGCCCGCATGATCTGCAGCATGCTGGGCATGAAGGCGTCGCCTGTATTCATTTCCGCAAGCTCCATCATCTGGGGCCTGATTATGCTGGCTACGGCCTGCTTCGGCTTCAAGGGTCTCAAGTGGCTCAACTACATTGCCGTTCCGCTGCTGGTCATCGTCTGCCTGTACGGCTTGATTGCGGGTATCGTGACGAATGACGGCGGCGCGGTCATTGCCGGCTACAATCCGGGCAAGTCCTCGGGCATGGTGTTCGGCATTTCCATGGTCGTTGCGTCATTTGCCCTTGGCGGCGTTATTTCCGCCGACTACTGCCGCTTTGCGAAGAGCCGCGGCGACGTTGTGAAGTCATCCATCGTCGGCGTCCTTCCCGCCGGCCTGTTCATGCTGATCACGGGTGCTCTCATGAGCATCGTCACGGGCAGATCCGACATTTCCGCCATCCTTGCCTCTCTCGGCGTTCCGTTCATCGGACTCGTTGCCCTCGTACTGGCCACATGGACAACAAACGTCACGAACGCCTACTCCGGCGGGCTGGCTCTGAGCAACCTGCTCGGCTTTGACGAAGGCAGGTTCAAGGTTACGACGGGCATCGCCGGCGGCATCGGTACGCTGCTTGCGGCATTCGGTCTGCTTAATGTCTTCGAGAGCTTCCTTTCGCTGATGTCCGCGCTGATCCCGGCTCTGGCGGGCGTTCTGATTGCATCGTACTGGGTGGTCGGAGCCGGCAGGAGGGAAAACTTCCATGTCCGCTCTGGATTTTCATGGACCGGCATCGTGTCCTATGTCGTGGGCGCGCTGGCCGCATGCATCACGGGCGGCACGTTCGCAGGCTTCCCGGCCTTGATCAGGGTGATGCCGTTCCTGAACGTTCCGTTCTTCGTCGGTCCGGTCAACGGCATCGTGATTTCGCTCGTGCTGTACGTGATCATCGCAAAGCTGGTTCCGTCCGGAGAAACAAGTCAAGCTGTGTAAAGGAGAGATAACATGCGTAAGATAGGTATCAAGGAAATTGAAGATATTGCAACCGGCGCTGCGCTGCTCGGCGCGGGCGGCGGCGGCGACCCCTACGTGGGCAAGCTGATGGCCATCGGAGCCGTCAGGGACTGCGGACCGGTCACGCTGCTCGATCCGGACGAGGTTCCGGACGATGCGCTCGTCGTGCCGATTGCGATGATGGGCGCGCCGACCGTTCTGGCTGAAAAGGCCGTCGGCGGAACGGAATATCAGAAGCTCTTCGACATGGTCTCGAACTTCTTCGGCAGGAAGATCTATGCGTTCATGCCGATTGAAGCAGGCGGCGTCAACTCGATGCTGCCGGTTGCGGCGGCTGCCCGCATGAACATGCCGATGGTCGACGTCGACGGCATGGGTCGCGCGTTCCCCGAACTGCAGATGGTCACGTTCACCATTGGCGGCGTGAAGTCAACGCCCATGGCTCTTGTCGACGAGAAGGGCAACAGCTGCATCTTCGAGACGATAACGAACAAGTGGACCGAAGAACTGGCCCGTTCCGTGACGATGAGCTGCGGCGGTTCGGTGTCCGTTTCGCTCTATCCGATGAGCGGGAAGCAGATGAAGGAATTCGGCGTCCGCGGTATCGTGACGAAAAGCGAGAGACTCGGCCGTGCCATCCGCACGGTCAAGGACAGCGGCGACCAGACGCCGGAGGAGCACTTCCTGGAAATGACGGAAGGCTACAAGCTCTTCAAGGGCAAGATTTCAGACGTTCTTCGCGAGACACGCGCCGGTTTCAACTTCGGCAAGGCCGTGCTCGACGGAATCGGCGAGTTCAAGGGTCATCAGGCCTGCGTAGAATTCCAGAACGAGAACCTCGCCGTTGTGGTTGACGGAAAAATCATGGCGACGACGCCTGACCTCATCTGCCTGGTCGACACGGAGACGTTCCGGCCGGTCACGACGGATGCGATGAAATACGGCAAGCGCGTCATGGCCGTGGGGATGAAGTGCTTCCACCTGTGGCGGACGGAAAAGGGCCTCGAACTGGCTGGTCCGCGCTACTTCGGGCTGGATACGGACTACATTCCGCTGGAAGAACGCTGCAAGGGAGGAATCTGACATGTACAAACTTGGAATAGACGTGGGCGGCACCAACACGGATGCCGTTCTGATTGACGAAAACCGTTCCGTCGTGGCGGACATCAAGTATCCGACGTCCGCTGACATCTACGACGGCATTCTCGGCGCCATGCGCACGGTGCTTGACAAGTCCGGCGTGGACCCGAAGCAGATCAACCAGGCGATGCTCGGGACGACGCAGTGCACGAATGCCATCGTCGAGCGCAAGAATCTTGCACCAATCGGCATTTTGCGCATCGGAGCTCCTGCCTCTACCGGCATCCGTCCGATGGTTGACTGGGCCGATGACATCCGCAGGATTGCTGCCGGCAGCGTCATCATCGGCGGCGGCTTCGAGTATGACGGCAAAGAGCTCGCACCGTTCGACCGCGAGGCGGCGGAGAAGTTCTTCACTGACATGAAGGAAAAGGGCGTGAAGTCCATCGCCGTATCCTGTGTCTTTTCAACGGTCCGCAATGACCACGAACTCGAGGCGGCCAGGCTCTGCCGCCAGGTGATGGGCGACGACGTCCACGTCTCCATCTCAAGCGAAATCGGCTCGATGGGTCTTATCGAACGCGAGAACGCAACTATTTTAAATGCAGCACTCTGGCAGGTGGCGGAGCGATTCACGGACGGCTTTGCCAAGAGTCTGCAGGATGAAGGCATCACGAACGCAGACGTCTATCTCAGTCAGAACGACGGCACGCTCATGACAATGGAACATGCCCGCCGCTACCCGATTCTGACGGTTGCCTGCGGTCCGACCAATTCCATCCGCGGCGCCAGCTATCTTTCCAATCTGAAGAACGCCATCGTCGTTGATGTCGGCGGCACAACCACCGATCTCGGCGTGATTCAGAACGGTTTTCCCCGTGAATCCAGCGTCGCCGTCACCATCGGCGGTGTCCGCACGAACTTCAGAATGCCGGACGTCATCTCCATCGGCCTCGGCGGTGGCTCCATCGTCCGCGTCCGGTCCGACGGCAGCGTGACCGTCGGACCGGATAGCGTCGGCTATGAGATAACGAAGAAGGCCCTCGTCTTCGGCGGTGACGTCATGACTGCAACCGACATCGCCGTCCGCTGCGGCCTGACCGACCTCGGCGACGCCGAAAGGACTGCCGGCATCCCCCAGGAGGTTGCCGACAAGGCTCTTGCCGTCATGCGCGCCATGGTCGAGGACAGCGTTGACTCCATGAAGGTCTCGAACGCTGACGCAGACCTCATCCTGGTCGGCGGCGGCTCCGTTATCCTGCCGGAAGACATCCCCGGCGCCTCCTCCGTCCTCAAGCCGGAGCACTTCGGCTGCGCCAACGCCATCGGTTCCGCCATCTCCAAGGTCAGCGGAACATACGAGAAACTGGTCGACTATGATGAAACCCCCCGTGACCAGGCTCTCGAAAACGCCAGGGCCGCTGCCGTTGATGCCGCCGTCGAAGCTGGCGCCGTCCGCGACACGGTTGAGATCATCGAAATGGAAGACGTTCCCCTTGCCTACTACCCTGGCCACACAAGCCGCGTCAAGGTCAAGGCGGCCGGCGACCTGCGATAGTGACACAGCGATGTTACATTTAAACAGCGGCCGGACAGAAATTGTCTTTTCTGTCCGGCCGCTGTTTTTGGGTATTCGGGATTTTTGAGTACAATGTCCTGTTTAGCGTCTTAATAAGGAACCGAATCTTCACGATAATCTGTACGGAACGTGTGCCATCTTCGGCACGTCGCTCCAGTCGACCGTATATCCGGCGCCGTGAGCACAGAAGACGGACTGCGGCGTGTTTTCCAAATCTGAAAGCGGGTCGTAGCTGCTGTTTGAAACGACTTCCTGTTCGTTATGGCATTGGCGATAGCCGTCAACGCTCAGTTCAAGCAGGCCTTTTCCGCGGGTATAGGTGCGCACGGTTTCCGCATATGACTGCATCTCGCTGACTGGAGCAAGGCCGCTCAGAGTTCCGGTAGCCTGATCCAAGGAAAAGGTGCCGCTCATCTGCTGAATGTCGTTTATCGCGCGACCGAGCTTTTCTTCCGGGACTTTGAGCACGAAGCGGTACCATGGCTCAAGCAGTTTTAGTCCGTGGCGTTTTTTTAGCATCATCAAACCTTGGCGCACGGCTCTGCCTGACGCTTGGCGAAAATCGCCTCCGACCGTGTGTTTGATGCTTGCTCTGCCGGTTGCGAGGGTGATCTTGACGTCGGTCAGGGGCGCTCCGATAAGAACGCCGATGTGTTCTTTTGACTTCAGACAGGAGAGAATCTGATTTTGCCAGTTTTTGTCGAGTTCTTCCAAGCTGCAGTCTGAGGAAAAGACCAGGCCGCTTCCCGGTTTTCCGGGTTCCATGATCAAATGCGCTTCCGCGTAGTGACGCAGCGGCTCAAAGTGGCCGACGCCCTCAATCGTCTGGGTGATCGTTTCTTTGTACAAAGTCCTGCCTTGTTCAAATGAAACGTCCAGTTCATAGCGGTCCTTTAAAATCTGCTGCAAAACTTCAAGCTGAATCGGACCCATCAGCTGCACGCGCAGTTCGTTCAGTTGTTTTGACCAGACGACGTGAAGATGTTCGTCTTCGTCTTCAAGTTCTTTTAAGGCCACAAGGCAGGCATGAAGGTCGCATCCGTTCGGATTTAGCGCATAGCTTAGAACCGGCGTCATGCAGGATGATGCATCGTTTTCAAGAAAACCCAAGCCTTGTCCGACAAAAGTTTCATTCAGGTTCGGGATGGCACAGATTTGGCCGGCGACAATTTCTTTTGCGGCACCGTATCTTTTTGCATCATAGACTCTGAGCTCGTTTGCCTTTTGATCATCTAAAATCATGTCTTTTGGATGAAGGCTCCCGCCGAACACGCGCAGCCAGGTCAGACGCTCGTTTTTTTCGGTGTGAGAAATTTTGAAGACGCGCGCGCCGAATTCGTTTCGAGATTCGAGTTCCGGCGCAAAGTCAGCAAGGCCTTGAAGCAAAGCATCGATTCCTTCAAGCTTGAGCGCAGAACCGAAAAAGCACGGGAAAGCTTTGCGCTGCTTGATCAAGGCTAAGACGTCCGTTCGGTCGATCGAATCGTTTTCCAGGTATTTTTCCAAAAGAGCGTCGTCAAGTTCCGCGAGTTCTTCTGTTTCCGTGTCGTCGAAGGCCACGATGCCCTGATCGAGCTGTTTGAGTCGTTGCACGATGTCTGCTTTTGAAAGCTCGCTCAAATCAAGCTTGTTGACGAAGACGAACGTCGGAACATGGTAGAATTCAAGCAGATTCCAGAGCGTCCTGGCATGACTCGTGATCAGGTCGCGGGCCGAAACGACCATGATCGCACAGTCGAGCACGCGCAAAACCTGTTCAGTCTGCGAGACGAAATCAACGTGACCAGGGGTGTCGAGCAAAGTCAGCTGCAGATTTTTCCAAGTCAGATTCGCCTGGTGTGAAAAGATCGTGATGCCGCGTTTTCGTTCAAGTTCTTCAAAATCCAAAAAGGCATCTCCGTTGTCGACTCTGCCGAGTTTTTTGAGTTCGCCTGCCTTGTAGAGCAAGGCTTCCGTCAGCGTGGTCTTGCCCGAATCGACAGGGGCGATGATGCCGGTTACGATATGTTTCAATGTTGTTTGCGGGAAAAGCGTCCCGTCGCTCCTTTCGTATTGTCTGAAAGTATTGTAGCACAAAAGCTCATTGAGCACTGAATTTTGCGAAAAAATCAGAGATTGTAATTGCCAATTTGTACCAATAACCGTTATAATGTAAGCGGTATTTATGACGAGGTGAAACAAATGAACGAAATTTTTGAAAAAATGCACAATGGCGAACTGTATTTGCCAAACGACAAGGAATTGGCAAAACTCCAAATGGAATGTTTGGACAGGCTTTATGACTTTAACCAGACGCGGCCGACCGAAATGGCAAAACGCCAGGAGCTGCTGAAGGAAATGTTTGCCGAAATCGGCGAAGGTTGCTACATCGAACCGCCGTTTCATGCAAACTTCGGCGGACGTCACGTCCACTTTGGCAATCACGTTTACGCCAACTTCAACCTGACTGCGGTTGACGATACGCACATCTATGTCGGCGACCATACGATGATCGGGCCAAACGTCACGCTAGCATCTGCCGGACATCCCGTCTTGCCTGAGCTGCGCGAAAAAGGGTGCCAGTTCAACATGCCGATCCATATCGGCAAAAATTGTTGGCTCGGTGCCGGAACGGTCGTCGTTCCCGGGGTTTCGATCGGCGACAACACCGTTATCGGTGCCGGCAGCATCGTGACGAAGGACATTCCCGCAAACGTCGTGGCAGTCGGCAATCCGTGTCGCGTGATGCGTGAAATCGGCGAACGCGACAAAGAATATTATTATAAGGACAGGAAAATAGGTGACGCAAAATGACGATGAAAAATCTTGGACTTTAGATTTATCCCTCATTTTGCGCGAGTGTACCGCGACAACCTAAAAGCAAAGCTTTCGGGGTGGAATTTGTTAACCGGACTGTCCTCGATAAAAATGAATATGATTCGTGGTGAAAGAAGTTCCTGCGGGGAGGAGAGAAATGTTGGCAGGATGCTTTGGTGCAGAGTATAAAATAGTCACCTTGCACTCATAATATCCATATGCAAGATGCTTGCAAATAGATTGCTATATGAATTGTTGGTACCTGAAACAGCCGCCGGACAATGGTTGCATTGTTCGGAACGATAGGAAATAGCAATACAAGTTGTAGGCAGGTGGCTACCCAGGAGCAGATGGACCGATTTTGAAAAACTCTGTATCAATTTTCTTTACAGATAAACTTTGTTCATGGATTTATGGTATAATCAGTTTAAGCGCTTTAATAAAGGAGGTCCATAAACTGGAGGCGGAATTTAAACAATGCCGGAAGCTGCTGAACGCTATCGGGGATGAGAACCGCCAGCACCTTATATGCGTCATGATGAATATGCCGATTGATGGCGGCCTTGTATTGGAGATTGTCGAGCAGACGCATCATCCGGGCTGCCATTCCTTGATATGAAAAAGATCACAAGGGAGTCACTTAAGAAAGACGAAAAACCTTCAATACGGTGACAGAACACAAAACCACGGGCAATACAAAAACCCATATACAAAGATTTGAACTAATCATGCCAGGACAGTTTTATTTTGATGCCTGCTACAACCCGTCCAAGACCGCATTCCTGAAAAATGCTGAGAAGAAGGGCTGCAAAATCCTGAATTGTCTTGGTATGTCCAGTTCCAGAGGGCTGCTCAGATCGAATTATGGACCGGACAGAAGGCTCCACTGGATGTGATGCGAAAAGAATTAAAGGAGATTATCCGGGAAGAAAATGAGAAGGCGCAGACGGAATGATTCTGTAATTCCGTCACTTCATTGATAAATGTTATAGTGAATAGAGAAACGCGATAGCGTAGTAAGCAATAATTTCAGATGATTCAGGTTTGATCAGAGAGGAGAAGAATATGAACAACTATTGTATGATTCAGAACTCCAAAACGTTTGCATTTTCCGCAGAGAATCCAACCGGTGTACGCGCAGGTGGTTCCCAGGGCGGTGACTGCACCAAGCTTCGTCCGACCGTGACGATTCCTGCAGGGGAAACCGTAACTCTGGTAGATGCTGCAGGACCGGGTGTGATCCAACATATGTGGTTTACCGGATATGTCGGGCACCATTTTATCATCCGTATGTATTGGGATGATCAGGAATATCCGTCTGTGGAAGCTCCGCTCTCTGCATTCTTCGGATGTGCCTATGATGAAAATTTCGTGGACAGGGATGGCAAATATCCGGTGTTGAATTCTGCCATGATGCTGGTAGCTCCTGGTCGCGGCTATAACAGCTATTTTGAGATGCCGTTCCATAAGAGAGCTCGGATCACGATGGAAAACCGTGGTGACAAGGATGAAAATCTCTATTATATTATCACCGGAGCTTATCAGGAGATTCCGGCGGAGGCTGGTTATTTCCATGCCACCTATCGCCAAGAGCACCCGGTTCAGAAGGGTCGTACCTACACAATCGTTGACGGAATCGAAGGCAAGGGACAATTTGTTGGTGTGACTCTGGCAACTGGTATGAATGGCAACAATACCTGTTGGGTAGAAGGCGAAGCCCGCATGTATCTGGACGATGATCCGTATCCGTCTATCCACTATACCGGAACTGAAGACTACTTCGGCGGTTCCTATGGATTTGGAAATGACATCATCATCAAGAGCTATCAGACCTTCAGCGGCTTATATACCGGCATGTATGCAATATATGGAGACAACCGGGAATTCTATAACGGACAGCAGAGATTCCTGCTGTATCATTTCCATATTGCAGACCCGATCCGTTTTGAGAATAAGTTTCGTATGACACTCGACAACATGGGCTGGACCGGACCGCGTTACGATGATTACACCAGTGTTGCTTATTGGTATCAGACCCTGCCGTCCGCACCGCTGATGCCACTGCCGACAGATGCAGAGATGTGTATGAGATAATAGAACCAGATTGGATATGTCAGATAGATTGGTTTTAACCTTGCGATACGTCGCATCGGTTATATCGGACTGACATCAAAGATTTGCCGGAAAGGATAGAGGTATTACGTTACTGGAAGAGAAGTTTTTGGAATTTCATTGATAAATATATAGGCTGGAAACCCGTCACTTTAGTGATGGGAGGAAAG
>ERZ827528.350-NODE-350-length-58698-cov-40.440752_pt1 | contig 58698 bp, 91 predicted proteins | sample MGYA00519768_ERZ827528 | MGnify/ENA primary metagenome ERZ827528 (study PRJEB31778, sample SAMEA3449343) | human gut metagenome | biome: human gut; feature: human-associated habitat; material: faeces | place: United Kingdom | collected 2010/2012 ...
CCATCATCATCGCCGATATGTTTAACATTATCAATCTTTCTGAATGTTTTCTTATCAATGCACAACACTTTTTCGCAAACATCAATACATTCTTTTTTCTTTTCGTCATTGGCACACTTGCCATCCGCATTGTATCGGCAAGTGGTAAAATTACAATTATTCATTTTTGATACACCCCATTCTGCCACATATGTAATGGCTTCTTGTATCAGCGATTGTTTTACAATCAATAACATTGCCCTTGTTAAGGCAAGTTTCAAGATATTCGCATTTATCACACTCTGTATCTTTTTCTCTATATTTTCTCGGCTTGTATTCCTTGAAATCCTTGCACTTGTAATTTAGGCTTGTATCATTCCCTTTGGCGCAAGTGTAGACGGGATATTCTTCTCCTATTTCTTCGTCAAAAATATAATCTTCTTCGCTGAATTTACATTTTGAACAATCACTCATTCCTCATAAACCTCTCAAAATCTTTTCTACACTTAGGGCATAATTCATATGTTCTTTCTAAAAATTTATATCTGCGAACGTTCTTGATTTCAAGACACATATCATTATCTTCAAAAGTTGGAACTATATCTCCGCAGCATCCAACTTGCTTAAATCTAACTTCTTTCCAGCTCTTAGGCATTATCTCTTTTCCGCACCTGTCGCAAGTGTGCCATTCTTTTATATATTTCATTATTCTTTCACTACTTTCTTATCGTTGTTTTTGTCATTGTAATACACCTTGAATCCTTTTAACTTATATTCGGACACGGATTTTCTCAAATCTTCAACGTTGTTGTATTTTTCATTCAGCATAATAACCGTGCTTCCTTTTTCAACCGCATAAATGCCGCATAATATAGCTTTACTTGCTATTTCAAGAAACAGCTTGAACTCTTTGCGTGACATTCCATATACATTATTTTGAATTTCTACTTTCATTTACAAACTCCTAATCCATAAATAAATTGTCTGGGAACTCCCCACCAGTTAATAATACACCAACATATTTGCGGAATGTTGGGTAACTCATGCCTGCTTCGTTTGCGGCTTTTACTATCGTAGTTTCTTTGTTTGCCCATCTATTATAAGCTTCTATAAATTTTTCTTTATCAACCGTATGAACTCCTCTCATAATTATATAACTCCTTTATTTGATTAACGTAGTGTATAGGACTCGAACCTATAAGCCGTTGCCGACCGAAAGTTTAGCAAACTTCTCCAATACCATTATGGGAACACTACAAATAAACAAATATGATTAGGGTTTCCCCTTATTCTCCATAAGTACAGTCATATTCAGCCACCATGATGATAAGTCTGAGCGTTTGGGTGCGACCCTTAGCTTCTTACCACTGTCGAGCATGAGCAGGAATGATACCTGCAAATTTCACGGTTCTTTCAGGATTTTATATATGCAATATTATTCTTTTCCAAATTTGCCATACCGCTACTTTAACAAGTGTCTTGTGTTATACATCAATTTCTTGATTTCAAGGCAAACTAGCTTAATTGAAGTTCCTATCTATTTCGTAGTCTTTCACACCACAAACATCAATAGGTTATTCTCGCACTACGAGCGTCTATTATTCACCAGCCACAAGCACCTTGCTTTTGACTTCTTTATGATGATACACCACACCACTCTGTTGACAACTTTGTCATCTTCTCTATCAAAATCACTTTTAACAGAAAGCCTATTACTTTCCAGTATCCCGAAAAGTCTTTGACTCATTTCAGTGTGTCCTAGCAAGGCTGAAAGACCTATCTACACTAGGGTAATCATATTTGTTAAATGCTGGCATAGGGATTGAACCTATGTTTTAGCCTAAATCTAACCAGCCTTAATTGCATACATTATAGTGGGTATGCAAGCCACTTTGCTTAGAATACAATAAGGGGGAATAAGGGGAGACTACTTCTAAGCATACAAAATACATTAAAGAATTAGGGGGATTTAAAAATCCCCAGCGGGGTTAATGGGACTCGAACCCATATTAACAGAATCAAAATCTGCTGCCTTTCCTTTAGGCTATAACCCTTTGTTTTGTAGCTATTCCCAGTTTTATTTACTACCGTCCCATTGTGCTATTCTTTGCAACCATTATATGCATTGCCTGACAGGACTTTTATTTTCTATTCACTGCCTATATATACATCTTTCTCTGCATTGAGAATGATTACTTTTATTTCAGCGTTAATATTTCTTGTTTTATATAATTTTTCTTTTAACTCCTCTGCTTTTATGCTTTCTGTAAAAGCACCGAATGTATATATTTGCTGTTTTATTCCTTTTATCGTTGCTACAACTAAATATATTTGTTTCATAATGTCTTTTTATTTTTGGAGAATATTTTAGGTGCTTAGTAGGGCGGCTTGGGCTAATTTTTGCAACCCCCACGCCCCCAATCTTAGCCGCTGCGGCATCATTTATAATTGTATTAACAATTACTCCTTTTTTAATACAATTTAAAACAACTCATTGTACAACTTCGCTAATCCTAACTTTCGCGAATTTATTGTATAATATTATCGCCTACAGCCCCAGTACTTAAGGCATTCTTAATTGTGTCTAAATTGTCTATATCTCTTGTTGACTCTGCGTTAATAATTGCGTGTTATTATCGTTCAATTTAGCTCTTATATCTGCGGCTGTGATTTCCACCTTGCCTGTGCTCTCTCTGCTAACGCCGGGCATGTTCCACGAGTGACGGCGGTTTAATATAGCAAGGTACTTAACTGGATTGTTTCGCCTGTCCTTAAGTAAACTCACCAGCGATTCCTCTGAATAGTTTCTAAGTTTTTTTACGATTTCCACAGCCGCCGTACTTAGTTCTTGTATATATTCCCCCTCTTGCATCTTAGCTATTTGCATATTGTTTAATATATTTCCCTGCAAGTCTTTATAAATAATAGTCCTATCCTCTCTATTATCCCACGAATATATTGTTGCATGTTTTATATTCGTAAATAAACAAAAACCAGTTATACTAATTTCTTGGTTGTACATAAAACATTTGTTTATATATATATTTAAAGCTTCATTAACGGCATCTAAATTATAACTTCCGTTTGTAACTGGAGGTTTAAGAATATTTACATTAAGTTTAAAAGTATTATTATTAATATAAATCAACGCTGCGTTCCATTGTGCCGGGTATATATCGTATTTATCTTTAATCTCATGCTCTAAACAGAACGAATCTATTAGATCATCAAACATATTATCTATCATCTCTATTGTTATTAATTCGTCTGACATTTCCCGCGCCTCCATTTTGTTTAAATAAAAAAATCCACGAGCTAGAAATAAATAAATTCTAACTCGTGGACGAATAACTAATACTGCCCTTGTCCTGTATACCTACCCTTTACAGCTCTATAATCCCTCCGCAGTGCTGGGAGAACTTGACAACATTTATTGTTTTATTGCCGGGGTTCAGCTAAATTGTTATTAACAATATAGCACTATTATATTACAACGTCAATATATTTTATGACAATTCAAAAAATATTTGCCATATATAAATATAATAAATATATATAAAAATAATAAATAATTATTATATATATTAATATACCTTATTAATTATTATTTAAAATAAATAATATATTTTATAATAAAAAATACACATTCTTCTTTATTTTCTCTTTTATTCTTTTACTTTTCTTTTACTTTTCTTTGGTTCTTTCTTTTCGTTTTCTTTTCATTTTCTTTTTTCTCTTTTTTTCTTCTTAAAAATAGGGTATCTATAGGTTATAAAAGTACCATCGTGTAGTACTTATGTACTATATGTACAAACAGCGATATAATTATAAAATTATTATTAAATTAATTATTTTGTCCATTTCTATTGACGAACCCCAGTATATATTAATATAATAAAGGGTTATAAAAAAATAAAAGCATTTAGAATATTAAATTTGTTTCTAAATGCTTTTATTGATTGAATTGTTATTTAGTTATTATCTATCCCTTTCGATTTCTATTTGTCGAGCTCGTGCAGTATCAAGGCGCCGTTGTTCGTTCTCCTGCTGTATTTGGTGCAGCCAGTTATTTAATTCTGCCACATCTTCCGGCGTGTCAGTTTTTGTCTGTGCCTGCTCCGGCTGTTCTTCTTTTGCGGCTTCCGGCTGTGCCGTCTGCGGTGCTTCTGCTTCTAACCTTTCCAGCTCTGCCAATACCGCAGAATTTAAAAATCCGTTTACAGTGTAGCCCAATGCCTGTATACGGTCTTTTGTTCCCTTGGGCAGTGTTACGCTCGCGCGGTCGTAGTCCTGTTTTATTTTTTCATTTTGCCGTTTTATCCTTTGTTTGTACTTTTCTAACATTTCGTTGTTATCCATATTACCCACCTTTCATTAATGTAATGCTATTACATATAATAATACATATTGCAATAAAAAGTCAATTTTTTACATTAAATTAAATATTATTTTAATTTTATTGCAATTATGTATTAAATTTATGTAATACAATATTATTATTTAAAGCTCTAAAGCTTCGGGGAAAGTTGTCCCGAAGCTTTATTTTTAAATATAAAAAAGAAGTGGAGGGCTAAACCCTCCACTTATTTAGCTTATATAAATGTTTTTAATTTTAACATGCAACCGAAGTTGTTCGTCTTCGGTTAAATCCCTAATGTCTCCGCTGTAGACATCTGCCATCTGAATTTCATAATATATATATTCATCGCCTGTCAGCCAATACGACGAACATCCATCACCCTCAGGGGCGATTGGACAATCTCCCTCCCCATTCCAAATATCATTAAGTTCGACGATATCGCCGATTTCTACGTCTGGAATTTCTCCGGCTAAATATTCTTTCATTTCTTCGGCCATTCTTACAACGTTATTCATTTTCAATTCCCTTTGCAATATTAAATATTTTTAATATTGCCCTTTCTTTATATTATAAACACATTATACGCTTAATATATCACTTTGTAATTTCTAATATTAGAGTATTATCAAGTGGATTTTAATAATATTTTATTTTTTCATCATCTGTTGGGATAACTTCTATTATATCCCCAGGTTGCATTTTAAGCATAATGCATATTTTATTGAGTGTTTCCAATGTAATACTTTTTCCGGCTCTAATATTCTGCATGGTCTGCCGCGGTAAAAGATTATCTCTTTGTATCTTGGCTTGATTGTATCCCCTATCTTTCAACGCTTTAAATACGTCTATCTTATAATTAATCATGTTTGTACTCCTCCTTTGCTTTCATATATATAATATAACATTGTAAACGGAATATGTCAATTTAAAATTAGTCTAAAATTTGTATATTTTACTATTGACATTATACTAATATTAGTGTATATTATAACCATAGCAAAGAACAAAATAAAAAAGGCGGTTCGCCCCCAACCAAGAAAAACGAACCGCCACCAATCAAAAAGAAAGGTAAGCCGATTATATCACAGTTGGCGAAATGGTGCAAGATTATGAGGTTTGAAAATTTATTCAACACAATGCATTGTGATTTTTTTGAAATTCAAAAAAATGGGGAAATAGAAAAAATCGAATACGAAACTAGCGGCGTAATGTTAGCCGCTTCTAAGAGGTACTTTGATTGTATAGTTAAAGATTTCTATATAATCAGGGCAAAAAATTCTAATGAGTTAGGATTAATGATTATATTATAAAGAGGGGGCGGAAATATGAAAATAGGGGACAAACTTGTTTACGGCTTTAATGATCGCAAACATTCTATAAAATGTACTTTTAAAAAGTACAAAATAACAAAAAGCGGAGAAGTTTTAATATATGCCGCTTCCCAAGGCGGCATGATTGTAGCACCTTGGGAAATGTTTAAAAAAGCATAGAAAACAGGCATAGCGAACAGGCGCATGGGCGGTTCGATTCCGTCCAATGCTTTTTATAAAAAATAAAAGGAGGTCTATGTTATGAATAATATAGAATTAATAAAAAAAATTGAAGAATTAGAGCAGCTGGAAAAAGCCGCCGACAAGGCACAACAGGAATACGAAGCCGAGCCGGAAAACATAGAAAAAGAACGCGCATTTGACAGCGCGTATAAAAAAGAGTTTTCCGCATATATAAGCGCCGCTAAAGAGTTAGAACGCTTATCCGGCGAAAAGATTAACTTCTGCACCGCAAAGAAGCTAATTCAAACGCGACGCAGTGAGCTTGTAGGGCTTTTAAAAGCTCTATAACAACAGGCAAGCGGCAGACGGTGCCAGCTTCCGGGGTTCGATTCCCCGGTTTGCTTTTATCCAAATTTCGGATAAATAAAAAAAGAAAGGAGTAGTGCGGCAATTGCCGCACTAAAGAAAATTATGGAAATAAAATATTATAGCAGTTTTGAAACCCCTGCCAATATGGTAACATGTAAATACATCGGCAATGGATTTGCTGGAAATATTTATAACAAGGGCGAAGTTATCGGTGAATATGAAGCCGATGACTTTGAGGAAATTTTAGAAACATTTGCAAATTTATCAATAAATGATAAGTTTGAAAAAAACAACTGCATTATTCAAGAGCGTGATGTTTATGTTCTTGGATATTGTGGCTTCTTACGAAGTGAAGCCATTGCCGCGTTAGAACGCGGCACAACTGTATATGATGAGGTTGAACTTGAAAATAATTTAGAAAATTATTTTCAAGAATGGCAACTCGAAGATGGAGACGCTAATGAAATTTGTGAGATGGTATCATCTCACGGTAAAACATGGGCTGATGGCTGGTCAGCCGTTAGCGTTAATCACAAATATTATTATATTTGTGAAGTGAATTAAAAGAATCTAGTTAAATAGCCGCCAATTATGGGCGGCTATTTAAAATTATGAGTCACAATCTTTAGGTTTTGTAAAGTGTGCAAATAAAAGCAATTGCTATTAAGCTTAATAGCAGTTGCGAATAATAAACTTGCTTCTAAAGCTGCTACTTTACGCCCCAATATAAAGAAGTTGCTTTACTCATTGTATGATGGAACCTGTGTGTTGTGTATCGTAAGTGCTATATTTTTTGATATAAAAAAGGGGAAAAGCTGCCCCTTTTCATGTTTTCATGTTTTCATGTTTTCATATTTTGTGCTATAATTTTATATTATTTTCGGACATTGAAAATTTAATATAAACATGATATTATTAAGAATAACATAGTTTATTAGTGTACCTTATTTTGTATATTATAAAATAAATTATTACATTATACAAACAGATGATTATGATAAGTCAAGATATAATAAGTCACTATGTTTTCAAACTGTGTGCAAATGTCAATATAAAAATGTCGAAAAACCTACATTCTTATATTAGCATTTGCAGCCGTGAATATTTTTTCAATTCACGGCTGCAAATTGTGGCTCATATTTTGAGAGCAGAATACATTTAACCAGGACACAACTGGCTTTTGTGCAGTTATATGGTGCGCGGCTGTAAAGGCATAATCTTAAAGAACTGAACCATATGCACTTTAGTGAACTAAAGTTTTTAACCTGTTTTCACAGGGGAATTTGTTCAAAATTCAATCAAAAACCCCGACTTTTTTAAAATGAAAAGTCGGGGTTAATTTTTAAAATGTGGGGGGGTATAAAAATTTTCCGAATATTTTCCCCTGCCTTGCTAATAATTTACAAAAAATATCCTATCAAAATTCCTAACTCATTAGTATGTTTTGATTTACAGTCGTATTCTTTAATATCAGAATATAATTGTAATATTTTATCAGATTTGATTTTATAATTATATTTTAAGAACATTCTGTCTAGCTGCTTTAACATTACTGAAAGCTTAGATATCTTCAACATCTTATTTATTGAATCACGTTCATGGCCTTTGCATATACTTGAATAAAATCGGATTAATTTCCCAATATCAATCCAATATTTATCGTCAGCTTGATTTGTGATTGAATCATTGAAATACAAATCAAGAGATTGTACAAGATTTAACGCCAGTAAAGCCCTTGAAATAAAGCCATTATCAATTTGCTGGTAAATGCAGCCAATACCTATTTTGTGCAATATTTCATTTATATTTCCACTATTATTAAATATCCAGTCGATAATATTATTTCTGTACATTATAAGATTGCATTTGATATTCATATCTATATGTAATGTATCAATTTCGTTAAACATATTATATTTTAGATATTTATTAAAAAATACATTATCAATAATATCTAAAAATTCTTGCTTATTATTATAAACACTATAATATTGCTCATTCTTATCATCTTGCAGATATTTTTTTAATTCAAATGGCTTCTTAAGCTTATAATTATAATTAACTAAATTTGAATACTTAATAATTGCGGACAGATTATTCTGAATGAACAGCATGTATCCAGAAATATTGCACTGCGGCAACTCACCATTTTGGCATGAAATAATATTATCTTTCCATGTATCAAAAAATATTAAATTTTTACCTTGAGTCGCATTTTTTAAAAAAAATTCAAACAATTCTCTCTGTCCTAATGCTTGTTCAATATCAATCAACGTAGGAATAGAAAGCTTTCTCGTTCTGTGTTCTAAATAAGGTTTCTTTAAATTTAACACCATATTATCATTTGGCAACCCATAAATATTATCATTCATTTTTATATTAAAATCATTTTTTAAAAATATATTAGGGATTAAATATCTATTTTCTTCATTAATATATACTTCCTCATCGTCTTCAAAAAATATTTTGAGATAATTCTTTTTCTGCAAATTCACACCTAGTTTTTCCAAGCAGAAAATGTGGTCTTTAATCCATTTTTTATTCTTTTCAAGTCGAACTGTATTAATATCGCCTGCGACTTTATACGCAAGTTCATACAATGTTTTTTCCGCTTTTTTGCAGTTCTCACCGGGATTAAGCAGTTTATTAAAATAATTGTCAATAATCTTCGCTGTCAACTTACCGCTATCAATATTTTCATATTTTACCCAAAATGACATATAATTATTAGAATGAATTATTTTCTTATTATCTTGAGCCTTATTCATATTTATAAGACTACTATGATAATCATAAAAACAAATACTCTTATATAGTTTGTCGTTTTTATTTAATCTTGTGCCTTTCTTAAAAGAAACAAAATTAACAGTATCATCCTTATTTACAACAATATAATCCCCCACATCATGGATATCATGCACTATGTCCGGGGGATTTTTTTTAAATACTTTCATACATTCATCTATCATTTTTTCTCCAATTATTAAATAATTACTCTATAAAATGACCCCATGAGATATAAATAATCCTATAGGGTCATTTCAAATCAATTCATTTTCTTTTTCTAACAGAATCAATAAAGCCGTCATAGACATTGTTCTTAGATATTCTCCATCTTCCAACTCTCTTTCTTTAATCGGAATATCATTTATAAAATCATAGTTGGTATAAAGTTCGACACCCTTATATTTTTGGCACCATACACAAACAATCGTATCGCCACCAAATTCTGCAATATCACGTTTTAATTCTCCTATTAGCTCTGAACATTCAAAACTAACGCTTTCCCCATTTTTATTTATAAACGCCATAATTACTCCTATTTTATATATTTTATTTAGTATATCATAAAAATTTACATATTTCAAATAATATTGTTAATGCTATTATTATTTGCTGTAAAAATAAGTGATTTGCTAGTGTAATCGTGCTGTTTAAGCTCATAAATCAACTTTTCTTTAGTCATCTCTGGATTAGTTTTCTGTATATATTCAAGCAATTCATCTAATTCACACATCAAGATGCACTCTCACTTTCTTTCTTAATTCCTGCCATTAAATAATCCAACAAATAAATTAATTCTGAACCATAAAGGCTTATCCAGTCTGCCATAAATTCTTCCTGCTCTATAGGTATATGTATGCCGTAAGAAAAACAAAAACAGTGGCACAGCTCATGTGCTATTATTTTACGCAAATAAGCCCCTTTTGGCTTGTTGGATACATATATAGTCTTGTCGTTCCAATCGGTCACAGCAAGGCTTATAGAGCCGTCAGAACGTGTCAAATTATTGTTTGTGCCGTGAACAAATTCAATTTTCCACTCAATACCATTTATCAAAAACATATTTCACCTCAAAAAAAAAGAAATCACCAGCTAAATATCAGCCAGTGATTTCTAAATTTGAAATTATTATTTTTTCACTCTTCAATTAACAAGTAATTAACATATCTTGTTGCTGTTTCGGCAAGTTCTTCACTGTAATCCAGCAAATTCATCTTGTACTCCGGTTTGTGTCCGTATGCAACGGTATAAAGCTTTTCTACAAGCTCTAAATTGTGCAAATCGGACAGTTCAACAAGAATTTTGTGGTATAAAAATTTTCGTGTCCATTTGAATCGGTCACAGATTATTTTAAGCTTCCAGTTATTCTTGTTAAACCACTTGCCGCTATCCGGCTTTTCTACAATACCATAACGTTCAAGTGACTCTTTCTCCGGGATTGCCTGCCGTGATTTTTTCAATGCCTGCTCCATATCGTGGAAGCGTTTCACGTACAGGGCGGTAAAAACAATTCCCTTTTCTCCGGTAAACTTATTCGCAAGAAACTCACAGCCCATGCGGGTTACTTTATAACATTTGTTTTCTTTTCCGCTATCGTCTTTATATGTAGACGGAATAAAATAATCACTGACCACGAAATCGTGGTGAGTTAAAGTTTCAATAACTCCCTTTGTTTTGCCGTCTTTTGTACCCTCTAATTTTTCAAGTAGCTTATAATGTTTCATTTCTAGCATATTTGCAATTTCTAATGTAGTTATTGTAGTATTTTTATTTATTACTTCTCCATTCATAACAGCACCTCCTAGTATGTTGGAACAAAGGTTCCGTCCATAATGCCAATCGCCAGTTGCATACCCGTAACTGCATAGAAGCTGTTGTTTTGAGCTGCACAAGTATTGAACAATTCTTCTAGTTCTTCATAAAGGCTGTCACTCAAGATTTCTTTAAGCCTATCCATAAATGGTTCAAAGATTTTAAAATACTCATCACCAATTTCCGTCTTTTCTATTTGATTCGTATACACTATTTGCAAAAATTCTTTCATAAATTATACCTACCTTTCAATTTTTTCTTGAAAAGAGATACTCTCTATGATAAAATATTTCACAGAGAGTTATCTCGGTTTTAGAGCAGTTGCATGACCGTCAAATCATGGGCAACTGCTCTTTTTGCTTAATTACTGATTTCTTCATCAACCTTGTTGTCAAGCCATTCCTTTTTAGTTATCCCTTTTTCAGAAAGTTTTTTTTCTAGCTTCTCAAACTTTTCTCTGTCAAGTTCAGCACTAAAATTTCTTGTCTTTTCTCTACGCTGTTTCATGTAATCAGCTCTGCTCTTAGGTGCGATTTTAACCACCTCCTTGTTACGAGTTACATTATATAATGTTACGTGTAACAAGTCAATGCCTTTTTGAAAAAATTTTTAAAATCCACAAATCACTAGCCAATATTTAGTTGTCAATGTTCAAGAAAGCAGGGACATTTCTGCCCCTGCCATTACATTATTACATTTTACTTACAAGCGTTGAAAGCTTGCTTTTCAGCATTGTACGTTCTTCTGCCGTCATGTCTGTAAGCAGTTCTGTAATATCGCCGGACAACTCTTTCATGTAGTTTTCAAGCGATTTCATCTTATGTTCTTTGTCCTCTGCGGTATTCGCTTTGTGCATTTCTTTGGTTTCTGTATAATGCCGCTTCGCTTTATCATAGCCGCTTTCGGTCATATTCATGCCGCTTACCGCCGGTTCTGTGTAATACATTCTGCCATAATTGCGGTCAATATCCCTGTCGTGTTCCATTCCGCTGTACATTTCCGGTGTCATGTGGAAATACGGAGGTTCATCGTATCCCCGGCGCGTTCCTCTGCCTTTTGGCGCAAATCTGCCGTTTGCATAGCGGTAGTTATCATAAAATCTTCTGCCGTCACCAAACCGCTCAAACATTTCCATTGTTTCATCTGCGCTCGATTCTTCCATTGCTTTCATCAATGTACGATAATACATTGCTTCTGCAAGGTCTTTCATCATATCTGTAACCTGTCCCATTTCACACGGGTCTATATTTTCAATTCCTTTGTCAATTTCGCATTTAGCACATTCAGACAGTTTTTCAATCATGTCGTGCATTCTAATAATATCCATAAAACCGCCCCTCCCTTATGCTTCCCGAACTGCAATCAAATTGCTGTTCTGAACTTCAATTGCCTGTGCAGATGTATTCTGTACCGCCGCCGCAACGCAGCAACCGCGTGGAACGTCCACATATGCCTGTGCCGAAACATTAAAGAAGTTCTCTACTGCCGCCGGTGTAACAATCATACGAGTTGATTGCAACGGCTCACCATCAATTGCAATAGCAAGAGAAATAGCTTCAACTGTTCCGCCGGTAGGGATTTGGATGTTTCCAGAATAAGACACTAAAAATCTTGCCCGGCACTGATTTGTAAGCCCTCTTAATTTAACAATACCGCTTCCCTGTCTGTGCGTAATGCAATTTGAACAAGCAACCGGTGTTTCTGTAAATGCAACATCTTCTCCCTGCGCAACAGTTTGAAGTGCAATTCCTGTAAATTCTGCCATAAAATAATACCTCTCTTTCACAAAATAAAGGGCAAACTGTTTCAGCCTGCCCTTGTTCTCCCGGCTCAAATGCCGGTAACATCATGTAACACTGCTTTTGCAGACATAATCTTTTTGATTAAGATACATTATTAATTTGTGCTTTATTAGCAACCGCACCCTGCATTGCAACCGCAGTATACATTAGGGTTCGGCACCTGATATGCCGGAATCGGCGCCGGATTGACTGCATTAATAATCTGCTGTGTCTGCGAAGCCATTGCAGTAGTAAGTAATGCGCTCTGTCTATCCTGTGAAGCCGCTCTGCGTAAATCGTTGTTTTCTGCCTGTAAGCTGGAAATTTTCTCATTGCAGAGATAATCAAGAATGGCTCTTGTCCCTGCATTTTGGCTGTCGATAATATCTCGTGTATTACTATTCATTGTATTCTGTAATGCACAAGTATTCTGTGCCATGTTGTAATTTACGCCTTGAATTGCTTCTCTTGTTTCGCAGCAGCAATTAGCAAGCTGTGATTGTAATGCATTTGTATTCTGCATATTTGCTACAGTGTCCGCATTAATAGCTTGCTGAATACCAAACCCAGTCTGTAAGATATTGGTATTAATGCCATTAAAGCCTGTGAGCATACCGTTATTGACAGCATAGAAGCCATCACACAATCCGTTGGTAATTCCGTCAAGCTTTGACACAATAGCTGAATTATCAAATCCTCTTTGAATATCAGCCTGTGTTGCATATCCCTGTAATGCTCCTCCATTTCCACCGAAACCACCGAAGCCGCCGCCCCAGCCGCCAAATATTGCGAAGATTACGACAATAAACCAAAGCCAACCGCCATCTCCCCAGCCGTTGTTATTGCTATTGCCATCAATATTAGCCACTAATGGCACACTAGCACAATTTGAATTAAACATATTATTTGCCTCCTAAAAATATATTCATAAAGAGGTTTCCCGGATATTATGCATAAACCTCTAATATGCTGTTACATGTTAAATTTACTTTTTAACTTACTCATTACTTCATCAGCGTTTAAGCCTTTTTCTTTACATAAGTTTCTTGCCATCTGTTCAACGCCTTGCATATCGCCTTTTTGAGCCATTCCTACGACATTTTTCATCATAGGGTTCGACATCATCTGGTTGTTTCCTACAATCTGTTGCAAAAGCTGTTGAGGTCCACCTCTCATCATTTGAATAATGTTAATTGGATTCATTCTTTCTCACTCTCCTTGCTTTGTGTTCGTGAAGATTTTTTTGGTGAACTTAAAGTCTTATCAAATCTATCCTCTAATTGTTCAATTTTCCCAAATAATTCATCTAGTTTATTCATAATACCCTCTGTAGCTTTCTCTGATAGGTCTATTTTGAGATTTTCTGCGTTAGGTATAGAATTTATTGTCTGATTGTCTTTTGGCTCTATATGGGGCGTATACAGAACTGTTTTTATCGTTCCATCTGCGTTCCATCCCTTTACATAAATTTCTGATAAATCCTGTTTTGGGAAAAAAGCAACGCTACCATCCATTGGTACTTCATTGGCATTAATATTTTCAACGGCAGCTACAACTCGCCCATTAATTCCAGTTGCCTGCTGTGGCATAACCTGCTGATTTGCCACTGCTATTCCTGCCTGCGGCAATTGCTGTTCCTGCTGTATCCTTTGCATATTAGCCATAGGATTGTATTGATAAGCCGCATACCCTGGATTAAAATTCATAATCGGTTGCTGATACGGATTGTTTATCTGCATTGTTCTTCTCCTCTTCTAACACTTTTTGAATTGCGTATATCATAATTGATTGATACACCAGCGGAACTTTACCAACTTCTTTTTCAGCAAAAATTTTTTCTCTGACTTCATCTGAAAACATTGCCGTTCCCCCTTTCTGTAATTATATTTTTGCATAAAAAAAGAGAAGAACGTTATCATGTTCTTCTCATATTTTTGTCATGCCACGGCTATTATTTTGTTGTATGTGTGTATATCATATCTTACACACTATTTACACACTTTTGGTGTAAAAATACGTGATATTTTGTGAAATTTTATAATTTTATCAATCTTACTTGAAATGCGTGATTACAGCTAAAATATGCTATTTACTGCCAATCATACGGAGTTACCTGATACACATAGTAATTTTATCAGTTCCCACATAAAATTGTCCGTGAAACCGCTTATTTACTGGATTTCTTTTTGAAATTGATGTGTAAATTACACACTATTTACACACTAACATACTTTCAATCCAAAATCTATTACATTATTCCTATCATTTTCAACGATACGTTCAATGTCATTTGCAGATTTTTCTTCTGTTACGTGTGTATATAAATCCATTGTCATTTTAAGTGTTGCATGGCCTAAATATGATTGAACAACTTTCGGCTGTATTCCAACTTCAAAACATCGTGTAGCAAATGTATGTCGGAATGTATGCCCACTAAAAACCGGAAATTCGTCTGCAAATTCTCTTGTAAGATTAATCTGCTCAACAATTCTTTTAATTGAATCAGAATAAATTTGAGAATTTATCGGTGTATTAAATTTAGTAACAAATAAAAAATCATTCTGCTGTTTAGGCCGTTTTTTGCTAATAACATCTTTCAAGACAAATTGCTTTTCAAGATATTTGCGGCATTTGCGATTTATAGGAACTTTTCTATAACTCTGTTTCGTTTTTGGCGGTTCGATATGAAATGTCTTACACTCATCATCAAGATATTTTTGATAAACCAGCGTTTTATTTACACTAATATATCCATTTTCTAAATCAACATCTTCTTTTGTAAGCGCAAATAATTCACCCGGTCGCAATCCGGTATTAACTGCAACGTTGTACATGTTGTCATAAAAAGTGCCGCTACAAACCTCAAAAAAGATGTCCTGCTGTTCGAGCGTTAATGTCTTTGCATTAAACTCTTTTTCTAACCTCAATTTAACACCCTTTGCCGGATTCTTTGTCATTAATTCATCTTCTATTGCTCTTTCAAACATATCAGACAAAATAACTTTGATTTTATTTTGGCGTTCATGTTTATATCCACTGTCATTAGCAGTATCAATAAGTTGCTGTATATCCGATTTGACAAGTGAATTTATCTTGCTATTCCCTAAAAAAGGTGATATATTTTTGTTGTAAACATGAGTGTATTCCCTAAGCGTGTTAGGGCGTACACTTTTCTTTTTATATAATTCCACCCATTTTTTAAACCACTCATCAAGAGTAATTTCATTGCGAATACTCAATAGATTTTCGTTGTCAGCAATTGCAATCGCAAGTTCTTTGCGTAAATCAGATAACTTGCGATTGTAAATCGTCTTTACATTTCCGAATCTATCTTTGTATCGTCCTTGATATGTTCCATTTTTACGCTGGGTAATTCCTGCTCCCAATTCTTTGCCTTTCAAATCTTTTCCCATGTATATAGCTCCTTTCAAAAAAAGAAGCCGTGACATAACAATCACATATTACTACATCACGGCTCATATTTCAACGTATGATTATATTTCTCTTGTTTTATCAATAAATTTTTCAAATTCCCTACGTTTAACAAGGCATTTCCCTTTGCCTACAAAAAAGGCAAACGTACAGCCGGGTTGATTCAGTAATTCTCTAATTTTATTAAGTCCAATGTTGCTATATTCTGCTGTTTCTTCAACCGTCAACAATGCTTTCTCCCAAATTGGGATTGTTTTATTCATGTTATCAGTCCTTTCTATTTTGTTTTTTATGTCAACTATGCGGCGAGAAACCGTGGCTTTTGATAATAATATTTTTTGACTTATCTGTTCCAAGCTCTTGCCGCAAGCTAACATTTTAAATATTTGCATTTCCTCTTCTGTGAAGTTGGCATTTTCGATAATTTTTTCAAGCTCCGGCTTAGTTAATTCCGAAAAATTCATAAGCCGTTTCCCTTCAATTATTTGTTTTTATGCTCCGGGCATTTACCAGTACGGTTCTTACAACCGTAAATTGCCGCGCCTTGCTTATTTGTGCCTAAATAAAACTTATGCTTGCATTTATCACAGCCTTTGTCAATTGCGCTATTTATGTTCATTTTTAGTACCTCGATTCCATTTAAAAACTATGTTATTGTCCTGCTGCCAGTATGTATTATTATGTGGGCTTTTTAATCCATTTTCACGGCATTTATCCCAACACGATTGACACAACTGGCCTGTTTCACGGTCTATAGGATTGCCGCAGTGGTAGCATAGATTATTAGCTTTGCGATACTCTTTTATATCTATTTTGTCGTAATATTGCTTTTTATGCGCTTGAGCGTTCTTTTTTAAGCATATTGCACATTTGGCTTTAGGCTTTGCCGCTGGACGTTTACCACAACGGGTACAAATACCTTGTTCTTTTCGTTGTTGGTACAGCGCCCGCTGCTGTTTTTTGAATCTCTCATTGTATTGTTTTTGTTTTTCATCAGATATGGGATGGTTTGCACGGTATATAGCTTTTTTTGCTAAACATTCCGGGCAAATATGTTCATCGCCAAAAAGTTTGTTTTTTTTGCATTGCGGACAAATTTTGTGTTCTTTGCACCACTCACGAAATTCTTTTTCACGTTCGTTATTTTTCTTTAAACAATCCGAACAGTAGTAACCAGTTCTGTCAAGCGGCTTTCCGCAACGTGGACATAATCCATTATTTTTCCGTTTTATATAAAAATTGTGACTTATTTCTTTTTGTGTCAATGGCATTTTTTACTATTGAGTAAAACCGGTTTTAATGTGCGCACAAACCTCATTACTCCTTTTAATAAATTTTATTTCCCAATATTGGTTATCTTATCTTTTAAATACACTGGCATCGGAATAGCCTTATATTCTAATTCATTTTCTTTTGAAGTTTCAATAACTTTAACATCTGAACTCTTACAACTATTACTAAAATATAAAGATTTTATATCTCCCGGCAAACTAATTAATTCTTTCTGCCTTGACACCTCCTCTCTATAAGCCCTCATAAAATTACTGCTCACAACACTCTCATTAAAATGTTCATCTGTAGCCCATGTTAATAACATACTCGGTGAACCTACAGCATTTTTTATAGCTGTAGGAAACTTGCTAAATTCTTCCTCCGCTCCATATGTACCATTTCTAAGTGCTTTGCTAACAATACTCCACGCCTCTAGTTCATTTAATTCTCGTGGTTTCGAGAGTGTGTTAATGTTTTCTATTATCTTACCTAAACTTGGTGCAAATCCTGTTGTGTCTGTTACTATATATTTTCTTATAGCTGAGTCACATAATGTATATGAATAATCTTTTAGCATCGAAAAATATAATTTAATTGTAGCTTCTGCGTCTACCACCTTAAAATTAGGATATGCAATTGTTATTGTTGTAAGTATTTTAGCCGTTTCTTCCTCTGTCATTAACCTCATCTCCTCTAGCTTTTTTCAAAAACACATTCAACTGGTCGGCTTGCGTGTTAATAGTGTTAATATAAGTGTTTCTCGTTATAATTTTCTGATTTAGGTAACTTTCAAATTTGTTACCAAACAACGTCTCTGGCCGCAGAAATTTCTCCATATCTGTCCCTCGCCATTCGGACGTTTTTTTATCAATTACAGTCTTAAAATCATCCAATGCAAAGCCGTCTTTTATTCTTGTTTTTATTAGCCTTTTAGTTTTTTCAGACGTTGATTTATAGTTGGTAGCCGCAGCTATGTTCAAATAGTCAATAACATCTTTAACAATTTGACTATTATTCTTTTCATCATCATCAGTGAATTCTTCTATATTCGTAGACTCTTCTGTGACGTCTTGCCTAACATATTGACATGGTTGTTGGTCATTCTTATAACATTCTATTTGTCTAAAAATGTAATCCTTAAAGTTTTCGCTTGCTATCTTATTGGCAATTGTTTTAATTCCCGTCAATATTTTTTCAGATGAAGTCCAATTGTATTTATGCCAATTAAGCAATAAAATTTCTCCTGTGGCTTCGTCAAATTTTAATACATCGTGAACTTCATCAAAACGCTTTATCAGCCTAATAATAGTATCTTTGCTATATCCAGTATCTTTTACCATTGTTCCATAACTAACTTTGTAGCATCCACTTATATTTGTTTGCGGATTAGTTAAAAGATATAAGTAAAAATATTTATCCTCTGGCGTAAATTCCTCTTCGACTTTTGAATCGCTCCAGAAGGACAATCTAACATTTCTGTACATTGCCATTCAATCACTCCCTTAATATAATCATCTTCTTAGCTAATGCGTACCCGTATTCACGATTAGCTCCTGCGGACTTATGCCATCCTTTAAGCATGTAAATATTGTCGCATATTCTTAACAAGTCCATGCACATATCCATGTATTCTTCATATGTTGCACTCTTTGGCATAATATTATTTAATCTTGTCGGATTAACAACTTCAAATCCCAGTGCCTTAAGCTCATGTTCAGCATTAAGAAACTGTGCAATATAATTCTTATTGCCTGTAATCGCCCCAGATATATAAACTCTCATTTATTTTCCCCCAATTCTTCAATAAGTTCATCCATATTTTTATCAAATTCAACAACCTTTTCTAGCAAATCCATAACCTCTGCTTCTTTATTTACATTGCGTGACCCTGTATGTATCATTTCGCTACCATCGGGTCTGCGGATTATCATGGAGCTTTTACCATAAAGTACAGCAGAATATCCATTGGAATGTTTAAATGTCTTTTGTTCTTCCATAAAATCACCTCACTAAATCCTTAATATTAATTCCACATCCGTCAAATTTATTACCGCCACTCTTAACATAAGTGCCAGTATCAAAAAACATAAGATTGCCATTTTTATCCGTCGCAATTGACACTCCATTTCTTATAAGAATACTCTTTAACAAGTCAAGGGCTACTGTTATTTCGTGTTTTGTATCATCTGTCATAGCTTACTTTCCTTTCGCAAATAATCCATGTATCCAATCGACTGATTAAGAACATAGACAGAAACTGCATTTGTTATTCTGTCGATAAGTTCAAACTCTGTTTCTACATTGCTTTTATAAAAGTTGTACGCTTTTTCTACAACTTTGGCTATTTGACTATATTGTACTTCCCCCTGGTTGTTTATCCAACTGGTTAAGCTCATTACGGATTTTCCCTCAATTTTTTCCCTTAAAAAATCAGATATTTCAAACTGTCCATTCTTTTCCATGTCATGCTCCTTTTAACTACTTAAACACCAGTTAAATCAAAAATGCTCATCTGTGGGTCTTTATGGAAGACAAGCATTTCATCCTTTGCTCTCTGGTAGAAATTTCTGTCAATTTCAAATCCGTAAGCACTTCTATTAAGTTCTGCGGCAGCCCTTAATGTACTACCGCTTCCACAACAAGGGTCAATCACTATATCTCCCTCGTCTGTAAATATTTTTATTAATTTTTTAAGGACTGCTACGGGTTTTTGAGCTGGGTGAATCTTTGGGATGTCTTTCCCGTCTTTCTCCCAATTAAACCAATTAAATACCATATGTCCAGTCCCTCTGATGTTCTTTCCGTTTTCGTCTACCTGTAAGCCATTTCTGAATTTCGGTAACTTATTTCGATATAACACAAGTGCATATTCCGTAGCACCTACAATACGCATATTTGCCTTAAGTACCTGTGGACTGTAATTTTTACAGAACACAAGCGGTATGTAATTTACAAATCCGTGTTTCTTCGCTGCTGCAATTAATGTTGATAACTGCTCAAATGAACAGAATACAATCATACAAGGGCTGTTGCTACTTCTGCCCCTAGCGATAGGCTTTGTATCTTCTTTCTTTAACATCTTTGAGCAAAAGTGAAAGTATTCATAGAGATTAAAGTTAAAATCCGAATTGAAAGCCGCTTTTTTTGCAAGTTTGCTTTCTCCGTTCTTATTATCACCGCCGTTATACCACATAGGGTTACTTCCATAAAAGTTAGTTCCGACATTGTAAGGAACATCAGCTATAATAAGTTGCGCTGGTGGTATTGTATATTTTTTGTAATTCTGCATAGAATCACGATATATCTCACATTTAATCTTCTTTTTATACATTTTAAATCTACCAAAAGGAAACCTCGGTTTTATGTCGCGACAACCTATTCCTTTCTTTGATTTTTAGTTAGTACATACCCATACTTCCAAAATCTTTTAATGGGTAATCACACTTATGATTATTGGCAAAAACTTTAACCGAACATCTTCCGTCACTCATTTCAAATTCACAGCCTTTGCAACGAAATACTAAATCTTTCTCGGCTTCTGTTTTCTCACAATCCATACACCAATTTTTAGTAAAAACATCTAATCCGTGTATCGCTTCTGTTATGTTATCAGTGTTTCCTCTTGTAATCTTCATTCTGAACCACCTGCTTTCAAGCATATCCGCCTTAATAAGTTCGTAGATAATATCAAGATATGTCCTGTGGTCCCTGTATTGGCAATTTGCGTCTTTGTGTATTCTTGGGTCATTATCTCTCCAATCATTAACATCAAAAAGCACATTACTCACAAAAAGCATTTTCACGCCTTTTGCAACACAAAGGTAATAGCAACCATTCTTACCATATTCGCCCTTACATTTCTTAAATCCAAATTTTTCAAACTCTTTGGCTTTAACTTTCGGAATTAGCATTGTTCTCACCTACTTTCAATAAATCCATAAATTTCTCATACTGCTTCTGCGATACCTTGTTATGCTTCTTATCATCTCTAATTTCGATTTTAAGGTGCTTTTCTGCGATAGATGATAATTCCCTTGCTAACACCTTTTTACCTTGCTGTATGCCTTGCATATAGCCTTTAGGTGCTTTTCTCTCGCCTATTGAACCACTAGCACGATTTTCTCCTTGACCGCCTAAACTGACATTTCTAAGCTGATAGCCTTTATCGGCATATAGCTTGATGTAATACTTCTCTTTCTCGTCAAGCCGGCTTTCAGGAAAATTCAGAAATTCAACTCGCCAACCATAAGGGTTTTTCTCTTTGTCATACAGCTTGTGGCGTTTCAAACTAAGGTCTATATGCTGTTCATATCCTACAAGGTGGCTTGCCAATCTACTAAGTGTATGTACCGCCTGTCCGATATAAGCGTACTTGAATCCGTTTTCATCTTCTCGGAGCAAGAAATATATTCCACTTTTGTCATTCAGCTTTGGATTCAGCTTCAATAGTCGCTTTTTGTTTTCCTGTTCAATCGCCTTGGCTCTTGCTATGTTTTGATAATTCAATCGTTATCACTCCAATCAATTTTTTGACCGCACTCATTGCAGTAATTACATTTTCTTTGGTCGTGTGAATGGTTTTGAGACCGATTATATCTCTGTCCGACAAACCAACCGCAAATAGGGCATACCCAATCTTGCCATTTTGTTACTCTATATTCTCCGTGTCCATTCTCATAATCAACAAAACTCCCGGTTTCTCCATTTTTTAAAATAGGTTTCTTCGGTATCTGCTTTTCTCTCGCTGTCCTGCACTCTTCCAAAGTCCCAATCTTGCGATATTGACGCCAATCGCTTAATGCTTCAAAATAATTGCTTTTCATATCCTGTAATTCTTCCGGTGTGCCAATTTCCCGGTACTGTTGTACTTTTTCAAGTGCCTGTATTGCAAGACCAAGCGCTTCTGCAAAAATTGAACACTCTGGATGATGTACTATCTCTGCTTTCAAGATTGTGTTTGCTTCACTCTCTGTCATACTTACACCTCTTTAATCAAATGGTAATCCCTCATCAGCTACGCCATCTGGAATTGACATAAAGCTGTCTGAACTAGCATTACCGCCCATAATTCCGTTACTGTTATTATTCTTCTGATTAGAACGACTTTCGCAAAATTCGTGTTTTTCAACAACACAATCATTAGTGTAGACTTTCTGTCCGTCCTTGTTAATGTAGTTGCCTGTCTGCCATCTACCCTCAACGATTATCTTAGTTCCCTGGTGCAAATACTTCTCTGCAAACTCTCCATTCTTGCCAAATGCGATACAGTTAATAAAGTCTGCTGCCTGTTCGCCCTCTTTCTTGAAAGCTCTGTCAACAGCTAATGTGTACTTTGCTACTGCCATACTTCCGTTTGCTGTCTGTGAATATCTTACCTCTGGCTCTCTAGTCAGTCTGCCACATAAAATTACACGATTCATTGCTTTTCCTCACTTTCTACTAACTCAAATCTGTATTTCTGTTCTGTATTAGGATATTTCTCCTTATCAACCTCGCTCATAAATATTTCAAGAGGTCTGTTCCAGATATGCCCCTCATATTCATACACGACTGATATTTCTTCTGTTTCTGTATGCCTTGAAATACCGATAATAGTAACAATCTTGCCTAGCTTGAAATGCTTATATTTCTCGCCTTTCTGTGGTAAAGGTCTGTCAAATTCTGTACTGATGTTATCTGCCTTAAAATGCCTTGTGAGTAACGCAAGGTCACAGTTTGACTTATCTTCGCCATCAAGATTAAATTCTTCCGACTGTTCGATATGTAACTGTTGCCAATTTTCGTCATATCCTACATCACTTATCACATCATATATATCTTCGAGTGAAATATTTTCACGATTGGAAACTAAATAGCCGCTAAATCTAAATATTTTTGCCATATTATTCCTCACTTTCTAATAAATCTTTATTGTCAAAAATGTTGCCGCACACTTCAAAATGTTCTCTGTCAAATTTGTCAATTGGTGCTATATCTTCGCTTCCATTTTCTTTTGAGCAAAATTCACTTCCACGCCACAAAATTCTTATATAAGTCTCATCTTCTGGATATTCATCATCTAAATGTGCAACCATGATGTCATTTTCCCAAATCAGCTTACCATTCTTATCTTTTAAGCCTGTGCATTGGCAGATGGTATCTTTCTTTACTTCTATAATATTTGATGTTGAAAACCAACCGGCTAATATTTTGATTGCATGATTCGGAATAATCAAATAAGTGTCATTTACTTCAACAAGTTGCCCTTTAACCCATCTGCCGGAATCATCAAACTTACCCTTGAATAAATATCTATCTTCCATATTTTCTCCTATTCTGCTTGAAGCCATTCAAGCCACTGCTTTTCACTTGAAAATTTAGTGTTATGGTAGTAAATCCATTCTGCTAACTCTTCATCCGACATATTCCTGATTCTGTCGGCATTGGTCTTTTTTCTACCACATTTGCAACAAGGCTCATTATCTCTCGAATTGCTGTTGTGCTGGCAGTTACAAGTGTGATTAGTTTCATAATTTTGTATGCTTGCCACTTCTGTAAAAGCCACGAGCATATCGGCGTAGTATTTCAGCATACTATCTCTGTCAATGTTATGCTTATCCGCCATAGCGCATATACTTGCTAATGTGTCAGTTACTATGCTCTGTAAATCTTTCATTCCTTTGTCTGTAAGATTGCTCTGCTTATCACTCATTTTCTCTACCTCTCAATTCTTTCAGTTTTGCTTCGGCTTCGGATTTTGTGAGGAATACTGTTTTGCCAAAATCTGAAATGTCTGGTTCTATTTCATCCAAACATTCACTTGGGCAGTCTCCAATAGGTTCAGAATATGCACTGCATTGATATGTGATATGTTTGTCTATAACAATACTGTCTACCTCATATTCTAATATCCCAAATTCGTTGCAATAGGCATAGACCACATCTCCCACTTTACAAGGTAACTTAATTAGTCTGCCCTGTTCCTCTAAATCCTCATATTCTTTTAACTTCTCCCTTAACTCAGCCATGGCCCATAAATTACGATAAAATACAGCTAATAATCCTATCTGACTATCTATTTCAACTGACAGCATTTCAGACACGTATTCGTCAAATTCTTCATCTGACATATAAGATAAATCTTCTTTACATATATCTTTAATAAGTTTTCTTACAAGTTCCCTGCTGTCGATATCTAATTCGTAATTCCTGTATCTCGCATTACATTTTTCATCTGCATAACAGCTGTTATATGCCAATTCAAGCATATTCATATCAGATGTTGTCTTGTTACTTGTTAATCTCTCCATTACTGCTCCTTTCCCTCTTAATCATCTTCTTTCTCTTTCTTCTTGGCTTCTACAAGACAATCGGCAATAGCTTCTTTAATAATCAAAGTATTGTATCTTTCAAGGCTGATTGTTATTGTTTTATCCTCATATTCTCTTATATTTCCTAAAATATCTTTGTATTTAGCCATATAATCTCCTTTCTAAAACGGACATTCATTTCCTTTCCTTAAAACCCATTCCTTGTTACGCTCTGCAACATCTACATTTGCCCCACAAGCGACTTTTTTCATCTTCTCGATAAAACTATCACTATCAGAATTTTCGCTCGATAAATGGCACATTATGACATTCTGCAAGTTATCCGAATAATTCGCCTTAACAAAGTCACAAGCTGTGTCAATGGATAAGTGACCTCTGAAAACGTGATTGGCTTTGCCTGTGTTATCCCTGTCGATTAAATCCTTGTCATAATTCACACCTAAGAGAATGTGGTTTATGTCTTTAAACTTCCACTTGATTAATTCACAATCGGTTATGTAAAGCATTCTCCCCATTTCCTTGTGTGTAATCAGAAAGCCGAATATCGGGCAAGGTGTTCCATCTGCATTTGTGTGTGTCCAGTTTCCGTCTATCGTTGTTAAATCAAAAGGTTTTACTGTAAATTCGCCCATATTCATTGATTTACAGCTATCCCCTAAATATGGGGCAAGTATCGGTATTCCCATTGGCTTAAAATCGTTTAATGACCTTGAATGGTCGTCAATAATGCTCGTGTGAAATAAGGCAGCCTACTATATTTTTTACATTCCAATCACACATCTTTTTTATGTCTTTAATTCCCATTCCTACATCAAGAATAAGTGTTTCATTCTCTGACATAAGAGCGTAAGAATTTCCTTTGCTTCCAGTTCCGCAACATTTCAATTTGAGCATTACATCACCTCGCTTTCATCTGCAAGTTTCCAAATATATCCGCCCGCCTGTTTTCTAATACCGCCTTTATTATTAAAAGGTTCTTTATTGGCTACTTGTAAAATATTTCTCCGACATATTCCTGTCATCCTACTTGCAACTTCTCCATTTACATATGTAGCGAGTAATACTCCATCCCTAGTGTATTGGCATATTTTTCTTGGTTTCTCATATTTGTTATAATTAACAATTCCTGTAACCACTTGTGGGTGCGTTTTTTCCGTTTCTTTTCTGTGCCTCTTTGGATGAATATATTCCAAATTTGAGACGATATTGTTTTGCTTATTTCCGTCTTTATGGTGTACTTGATATCCTTGTAATCTATCTCCTATAAAATGTTCTGCAACCAATTGATGTATTGCTATTGACTTGTTTTTGTTAGTTACAGAATTTCTTAAAACAATGCGAAGATAATCTCCTGTTGCATTTTGATTTGATAGAATATATCCGCCCTCTGTCTTTTTAAAACTCTTTACTCTTCCGTAATTGGAAATCTGATATTGCCCCTCAAAGCCTTTTATCCACTTCCATTCTTCATCCATACTCACACCTCGATTTCATCATCCTGTGGGAACTGAAAGATAGTATTGCTAACACACTCTACTTTTGACGGCTGATTTTCAGCTCGTACCATAACGCCGCATTTCTTTAATCTTTCAAATTCCTTTTTCACATCGTCTGAAATATCAACATTCTGCATTACAATCGGCATACCGATATATACTTCTCTAAGCATTTCCATAGCCTTAATTGCTTTTGCTTTGGTGGAATATTCAGCTAACTTTGTGCCATTCGGCGATGATAAATTACAACAATAGATATATGCTACTTCTACATCTTCATATTTCCCACAAGCCATAGATAACGAAAAATAATCATAAGGAACATCTATTGTTCCGTCCTGTGAAACTACTCTCATATCAGCTCTCCTCACTCTGCATAAATGGCGGTAATGTGCTATCTTCTGCCTGTTTTTCGGTTGCTTCTGTTGTCGTGGTATCAACTACATCAGCCTTATCTTCTATAAACTCAACAGTATTAGCATTTTCGGCAATTTCAGCCTGTGCAACTTGATATACCTCATCCATTTCAACCTGTGCCTGTCTTGCCATTGGGTCATAGTTCTTAGGGTATTTTCTTGTTGCATTGTTGCACATTTTTCTCTGTATCATACTCTCTGGAGTATCAAGCCAAGCACCGCTTATAAAAGGCCTTGCAAGCTCACATTCAAGCATTTCATCTACTGTCTTGCACGCTCTTAAAGCATTAAGTATCTCGTCTTTCTTAGCCTTAATTTCGGCTTTCTGCTTTGGTGTTGCGTGGTATCTATCCTCACAAATGCCAAAAGTCTCATTCATTATGTTTTGCTTAACATGAGCTAAAAGATTTACCTTAACGCTGTCTCTATCAGCAGAAAGATATGTTACTGTTCCGTCTAGCAGCTTAACAGGATATACAACTCTTACCGCTTTATTAGATAATCCGCTTTCTTCCCACTCCGGCTCTGTGACTGTAAGACCTTTATGCTTAGGTGGTATGTACTTGTCGCCCTCTTTAATTACCCAATACGGATATACCTGTTTAACATCTTTTCCATAGTTGGCGAGCAAAGAGTCATAACCTGTACCCTCAATTCCCATTTCAACCTGTTTCTGCCATATATCCTTGTTTGTCTGCGGGTCAGTTCCCACCTTTACATTTCTTAACTGAAAATAACACTCTCTTGGATATGCACTAGCATTTAACTTAAGACTTGCACAACGCTTAACAATGCCCCTTAAATTACTTGTATCAAGGTTTCCCATGTTAATCTTAGGGTCACTCTTAACAAGATTAAATATGCTTGTCATAGCTTCCATAGCGCACTCTTTTGCGTAATCGTCCATATCCATTCCAACAGCCTTATAATCATTGATAATAAGTCCTGTCATTGTGTTGCTCCACTCACTTAAAGAGGTGGTAAACGCTTTCTTTTCTACAACTGCTGTATTCTCTGCCATTATCTCTATTCCTCTCTTTCTAATAATTTTTTTACATATAAATCCATTGAACGGCACAACTTTATGCAATTCCCATGCAACGCATGATTCTTCCACGCATTGTATCTTTCATAAAACTTCTTCTCTGTCATTCTTCCTGTTTTAACCAACTCACACCACTTACGCAGTTGCTTTCGGATTCTGCGCTTATTAGTACTCGTTAATTTTCTTATGCACTTTCCGTCTTTTGTGACATAATGATGAAAGCCTGTAAATAAAATCCCACTTTTAAACGGAATTATTTGCGTTTTACCGTTTAGTGATAGTCCAAGGCTTTCCACAAACCGCCGAATACATTCAAGACACCATTTCAAATAATCTTTGCTCGGCGCTATCAAATAAAAATCGTCCATATATCTGCCATACAGCTTCACTCCTAACTCACCTGTTACAAAATGGTCTAATCCATTCAGCATAAGTAATGCGTATACTTGCGCTACTTGATTGCCAAGCGGAAGCCCCAAACCGTCAGTACTGTCAATGTATAGATTATTCAGCCACACTGTATACTCATCATTAAAATAGTAATCAACTACGTCTTTCAGAATATCGTGGTTTATTTGATAGAAAAACTTCGTAATATCGCATTTCAAAATCCAACCGTCAAGCCCGTGCTGGTTGTAAAATTCAAGCATTTGCTCTTCCAAACAGTCCATTCCAAAATGTGTGCCTTTTCCTGTCTGACCGGCATAATTCGTTCTAATAAATTCACCGGATAATTGTGGGTGCAACACATTGTCGCACAAGCAATGCTGTACTACTTTATCTTTAAAAGAACACGACTTAATCACTCTTTCCTTTGGTTCATAAACCTTAAATTCATTGTACGGATTCACTCTATATGTTTGATTTTCAAGTTGTTCTTTTAACATATGTAGTCCCTTAAGGCTCATCGCCTGAAACCTAGCACTGCTTCCATTGAAGCCTTTGCCTACTTTAGCTTTTTTATAAGCCTTATACAGATTTTCATAATTACAAACAATCTCTTTATCCATAATAAAAATTCCTTTGTATTTACCCATTCAGGGAAGGTTACACACTTTTTTGTATCTTTCTCTGATTTCGGCTTATTGCCTACTCTTACTGTCTGTATGATACAGAATGGGCGAACACCGTTGTTGTTGTTACAGTTGTTGTTGTTGATATTGCCGGACGGCGAAACAACGGTTTATACAGTGCGTAACCTATAATGTTTTATCTTCCTCTGTCTTTGGTTCTCCAAGCAATCGCCATGTGTTTAATGTCAGAAACCATCTTAGACCAGTATTCCATACTCTTAATATTGATGATATTCAGCTTCATTGATAACTCAATATAAAATAGCAATTCATCGCAATGTGTTATTGCTTTGGTCTGCAACTCTGACCGTTCTCTGCGATATAATTTCAAGTCTGTCCGATTGGCTTCATATATGTATTCATAGATTTCTAATGCCTTATTCTGCATTTTATCTATCAATGAAAATCTGTATTTTTTCGGGTATCGGTTACAATTTGAAGTTATTCGCAAAGTATGTTCTGCCAGTTCTTTTGCTTTTAAAATAACTTTTAATTCTGTTTCTGCCATTTACTAATCCTCTGATTCAAAGATTGAAGAGGAAAAGATACAAAATGGGCGAACACCGTAGTTGCGGTTACAGAGGTTGAGGTGGATATAGCCGTACGGCGAAACAACGGTTACTGACGATTTATAGCCATTACGCTTTGTGCTCCAAGGCGTACAAGTCCACCACCAATAATTATCCGTGTTAGGGATAAATCTTCTGTACTTGCGGTAGTCATCTATAGTCAGCAGAGATACTTTGTCTTCGCAGTTTCCATATTCATTTTGCCCGTCAAGTGAAAACAGACTGCGATTAAACGAAATAATATTTTCTTCTCCTAATTCATTAATAACCCTTTGTATAAATTCTGTGTTGAGATATTCTCTTAACTGACTTCCAATCCAATTATTCGATTCACTATCAAACTTCATTGAATTTTCCAATCTGTCAGCAAGACACATATATCCTTTATCTGTAATATCAAGGATTGTCCATTTAAGCCCAGCAAGTTTAAATGTATCTCCCGTGCTTAATCCGGCTGGAATCTTTCTTGTTTTTTCAACTGCTTTTAAAACAGCAACTTCATTTCTTAATTCATTAATTTGCTCCTGCAAACTTTTCATTGTCAATGTCATAATCATTCTCCTTTTGATACAAAGATATTAGATTTTAAGATACAAAAAGGGCGAACACCGTAGAGGCCGTAACAGCGGTTGTTGCAGATATCGCCGGACGGCGAAACAACGGCGATTTCATATTTCCAACCTCTATCAGCAGTAGACCAAGGCGTACAAGTCCACCACCAATCGTCAAATTCTTTATTAACAAGCAAATTATTATACTTTCTTGCTTCGTCAAATGTTATCGGTCTTACCTTGCAATAACAAGGCTTAAATTCATCTTGCATATCAACAGATGTTAAATTAACAACCTGTTCAATAATGTTTCCTGCTCCAACCTCTGCTTCAATGACCGGCTGAATCTTTTCTTCAATAACCCTTTTAAGATTAGAACTTTTATAATCTCTTGTATCGTTGTCAAAAACAACGTTCTTTGCCATAAAGCTTTTAGATATTACATTTGTTGTGCCACTGCAACCGTTTTGCTCAAGAACGATAAAATTATGTTCTCCGATTTTAAACGTTTCTCCAGGCTGTAATTCTGATAACTGTACCTTATTAGTCTTTTCTGCTTCTTCTAACTTTCTCACAAGTTCTCTTGCAAGTTCCAATTCTCTACTCATTTAATTTTCCTCACTTTCTTCGATTATCTTTAATTCCATTTCTTCTCTTTCAAGTCTTTCTTTTGCCTGCGCAATCCTTGATTCTGCTCGGTTCTTAAATTTCTCCTTGGCATACTCAAAATTAGGTTCTGTAAGAAACAACTGATTAAAATCAGTTATTCGCCCAACATCATCTTTCCTTGCTGTACTACAGTAGTTTGGAAAAACTCTATCAACAGACTTGTATGTCTTAGGCTTCTCTTCTGCTTCACAAACCTGTACTGTAATTCCTGTTTTTTCGTATTTTCCAGCTGTATTCAATTCGTAAAAATAAAGTTTCATATTATCCCTCCACAATCTCTAATTTCTCACTATTATTAACAATCAGCATAATCAACTGACTATCAACCATTTCAGCAACTTTTTTCTGATTATCTGTACTAAGGCTTTCAGAATCATCCAAGATAATAGGAACTGATATTCCACTAATCTTCTGTATTGAGTTGCATATATCAACTCTTCCTAAAATCCTGTTGCCCTTGTTGCTCATAGTTGTTAAAATGCTCTTCCCGTCAACTGTAGGTATGCAACAACTCTTGTAATTGCCATTCTTGGCATATTCAAACAACTGCCACTTAATTAACCCAAAATGACTATTTACTGCTTCTGTCAAGGCTTCATTCTTTGCTTTGTCTAATTCATCAAGTAAATCAAGGATTTTCTCCGCATTAGCCTTATTCTGTTCAGAATCAATCCTTGTCTGCTTTAATTCCTCAAGTCGCTGTTCGTCTGCTGCCGTATCAGACTTTACAATCCGGCTTTCGCATTCTGCTAACTGCTGCCTTAAAGCTGTTTCCTGTGCCTTTAATTCTGCCTTAACTGCCGAAATATCGTTAGCCTTGTGCATAGCTTCTTCTTTTTCAGTTATCTTCTGTTCAAGTGCCTTGTATTCTTCGGTGGCTGTTACATCAATTTCCTGTGGAAGTTCTGATAACTGCTTCTTAAGGTCTGCAATGGCTGTATTCAGCATTTCAAGACTTTCTTTATGCTGTGGCAGCTCTGACACGAGTTCTGTAAGCACTTTCCTCTCTTTCTTTAATCGTTCACTGTACATATTGCCATTGTCAGTAATTGTCTTTAAGTTATCAGCCTTATGTTTTTCAAAATCAGCCTTTAACTGTTCTTTCTTATCTTCCTTATATTCATTGCCACAATAAGGACAAATAAGGCTATTCTCGTCAAACTTACGCTCATTCTCTTCTTTCCACTTGTTACGCTCTGTTTGTAAATATCCTTTAATGCTCTCGATAGTCTTTTCAGAACTAGCAATGCAACTTTCTGTATCGGTAATAGTCTTTTCTGTCTGCTTAACGAGAAACTTCTTATCAGAAATCTTGTCCTCAATCTCCCTCCTAGCCTTAACATTATCTTCATTAGCCTTGCGTGATAAATCTCCCTGCTTAAACTTCAAATCAAGAATATCAGCACTAGCCTTGTCATATTCAGCTAACAACTTGTCATTGTCTGTCTGCTTTGCCACACAATCAGCAATCTGTTCTTTAAGGCTGTTCTTCTGCAATTCAAGGTCAGATACATCAATGCCCTGTTTAATCTGTACATCACGCTCTTTCTCTTCAATCTGCCCTTTCAGCTTTTTGGCATTATCATCAACATCTTTTTTGATTTCATTGTTCATAGCGCGTATTTCTTCGTATGTGTATTTTTTAAAAAGTGGTACTAATTCAGCAAGTTCGCTTTTAGACTTTGCCATATCAAGGTCGGTTGTTTTCTTTACTAAACTGAAAAGATATTCTCTCATTTCCTTTGGCTTCTGCGTAAGAAATACATTGATATTGCTACACATTTTGAAAATGTTCATATTAACATCAAGATATTCATTGAATGCCTTTAATGTCTTTGAAACGCTGTTGATATAATATGAATTAGGGTCTTTTACAGTTGTTATAGCAACTCCGTCCTTTATTACTTCTTCATAAGTACGCTTCTGCACTTTCTTCATAGTGATTTCTTTTCCGTCAACATCAAAAGTAAGTTCAACAGATACATCCATATCATCAACGGATTTTCCGTCAATCTCTCGTCTTACAACCGGATTATCCTTTAACGAATAATCACAGTTAAACAGACACCAGTTGTATGCCGTAGCAATACTGGATTTTCCTTTGCCGTTCATTGCAAAGATTTTTGTTAAATCAAAGAAGTTAAATTCTTCATGTGCATAACACATAAAATTTTCAACTGTTATCTTTAAAAGCTTAATTTTCATCCTCGAACCCCATAACCTTTCCGTCATTCAGAATAACTGTCTGACCTTTCATTTCCTGCATTTCAATACAATCCTGAATTGTTATTTTCTCTCTGTTCATTTTAATTGCTCCTTTTCCTAGTAAATTTATCAATTGTTCTGCGGCTTCCAGTCGCCTTATTTATGAGTTTCAAATAAAACTCTGTTTCCTCTACTAAAAGCCAATGTTCAGCATTTAAGTGGTGTGCCGAACACGCTTCCTTTTGAGAACGTGTAAGTTTTTTAGGTTGTTTCATATCAACCTCTCTTTCTTTTGTTAGTATCAATTCTAAAAAGAATTGCGGCAATGGCTTCAACAACTATTGCTATACTAACCATAAATATAAATAAATCCATGTTATCTCCTTAAAAGCTCATCTGTGCATTAGCACAGGTTATTCTTTCCGTCAACACTGTTGGCGGTATATAACAGTCGATGCAATCATGCAAGTCTGCTATATATCTTCTTTTAATGCTCTTGTATGTTGAAACGCAGCCATATTCTCGTTTCAACTGCCTGTACATGTCGGCAAATACCGACCCTCTAAGGCTTCTGTCTTTGTATGCCTCAGCGTTTTTACCGCCGAGGACCTCAACAGCCTTCCTCTTTATATGTTTCTGTACTTCGTCAATCTCACAGCCGTACAGCGGCATATCATTTTCAAGGGAAGATATTTTATCTTCGACCTTGTTAATTCTTTCATTCAGCTTCACATTGCCTTTTGCAATAAGCTGAATTTTTTCCTCATCTGTCATATTCATGTTGTAGTTTCCCGTCTTTCTGATTGACGGAAGAACCTCTGATGTTACCCAGTCAGTAAATCTCTCTGCACTTGCCTTACGGCTCTGAAATATTGTTTTGTACAGGTTGGCTTCATTCACGTAAATAAGCTTCTGATTTCCACCTGCCGTAAGGGTAGGAATACTATTCACACCCTTTGAGTTCAGCCGTTCCTTTACCTTTGACGGCTGTGTTAATTCCAATGCCCGGCACACATCAGCCAAACAAAACATTGGCTCGTCATTTACGATTACCGTTCTGACGTTTCCAAATTCTTCTGAATTAAAAACCTGTAAATTTGTATCTGCCATTTCTTCTCCTTTCTGTGATATAATCCTCTTATCTTTATTAAAGGAAAGAGGTGAATGGTACATAGCCGATAAAGGGTTATGTTCTATTACCTGCATTGCTCAAAGCACAGGTGATATCAGTGTTCTTCCTTTGGCTTTTCAGTATTTAAAAGATACCCAAAAGAATCAGCTATTCGACAAATAGCTGATGAAAGTTCAACCAAACTAGGTTTGTACCCTCTGTCGTTAGGTTTAACTTTCTTACTTTCCTCTGCCAACAGCTCCATCTGCTGACAGAGGATTTCTAAAACGTGTTCTTTTTTACTCTCCATTTTTAGGTTCATCCCTTTCGCTCTCCCTAGCTATCGCCATGCCATCAGCAACGCCGAGGATATAATTTTTTTTGTTATCATCGAGCTTTGCTATCGTATCCGATAGTTTCTTGACAATTTCTTTTTCCTTTTCACTCATTCAATTCACTTCCTTTCTGTTACTGATTATCTTTCAATCAGCGGATATATTTCGTTCTTTTTGAGCAACTCATACAAGAACAATCTACCTTTCTGTGTCCACTCGGTCTGCATAACCACATCAGCCTGTCCATTTGACCTTGTAATATCAATAGTCTTGCTGTGAACATACCCAAGCCCTTGATACTGCCTGTATAAAATCCACTGACCGCCAACCTTATGTTGAACGTCCAAATCTTTCAGCACCTTATTAAAAGCCTTAGCGGATATTCCGTAATCTTGTGCTATCTGTGTTACTAATACTGTCGATTTACTATTTAAAATTAAATCAACATAGTTGGCTTTCGGTTGCATTTCTGAAATGGTGTTATTCATTTCAACAACTTCTGTTTCAAGTGCCTGTATCTGCTTGTCTTTCTGCTCAAGCATTTTGTGGGCTTCGATAACAGCAAGTGCAATCAAATCATTTCCCTGTGGAAGTTGTGTTTTTATCACATCTTCCATTTCGTGAAATCTGTTTATGTACTTCGCTGTGAACTCTGTACCTTTAACACCTGTCAACTTGTGTGCGATAAATTCGCATCCTTTCTTTGTGACAAGGTAACAAGGTAGCACTCGTCCTGTGCTGTCTTTATATGTGCTTTCTGTAAAGAAATCACTCAACGCAGTTTTGCGTTCAGCTAACTGCTCTGAATATCTGCGAATATCTCGCATTAAATCAGTGTGTCGTTTGCCGACCATTTCAGCTACTTCTCTGCTGTCAATGTACTTCTGTTCTAAATCCATTGTTATCATCTCCTCTCTATGTGGTATAATGTTTAAAAAAGTTGGAGGTTATTATGCAATACATACCAAATCACCTGAATATGGATAACTTATTTCCGCAGCCCAAAATTCTTAACATTGAAGTGCCTACATATGAACAAGGCAAATCTCCATATGAACTTTGGGAAAGCCAAGCCATTTATCTTGAAAAGACGAGTAAAGAACTTCACGATATGGCTCAATCTGCCCAATCCCAAGCAGATTCTGCTAAAGAGATTGCTGAAAGTTCTAAAATGCAAGCTGATATTGCATTGAAGACATCAAGCAAGGCGGATATTAAAGGTTGGATTTCTGTGATTGTTGCTATAATCTGTGCTTTCATGGAATTCGCTGTACATCATTCAGAAATAATTGATTTTGTCAAAACTTTGGTAAAATAAAGTGACAAAAAATCTGAAATAGCAAAACAAGTATTGAAAGTACTAATGCAACATCTGAAACAGACGTTTTTTTCATTTTTTCAGCTCCTTTCTGTTGACCTTGTAAGCATACAATATCATACTGTGTTAGCAATGTCAATACTTTTTAATCATTTTTTGTTGACTTTGTTAGCATCAAATGTTATATTTGTTTTACAGAAAAGAGGTGAGACGATGAATGAACGCTTAAGAGCTTTAAGAGAACTCTTAAATAAAAGTCAGGATGAATTTGGAAAAGATTTGGGGCTGTCCAGAAATTACATATCTTTATTAGAAAACGGACAACGAAATCTTTCAGAACAATCTATCAAAGTTTTATGCAACGAATTTTCAGTTAATGAAGATTGGCTGCGTACTGGTCAAGGGGATATGTTCAAACCACGAACCAAGAATGAAGAACTTCTTAGTTTCGTTAATGATGTGATGGAGCTTGAAGATGATAGTTTCAAAAAGAAACTTGTCAATGCGTTGGCAAAATTAGATACTAAAGACTGGGAATGTCTGGAAAACATCGCTAGTAAACTATCAGAAGAGTAAAAAAGAGAGGGGAAAAATCCCCTCTCTTTCCATTAATAGCTGATAATCAGCTCTTTTCTTTATTCATGTTATTAATAAGTCTTAATATCTGATATAACAGCCATGTATTATCCATTTCTGTTATCAGCCTTATAATTTCTTGTTTGCACTCTTCGTTATTCATACTTCTGTACTCCCCTTACTCTTACCCAACACGTTTACAGTAGCGATAAAAATATTATAGAACAAATGTTTGCTTCCGTCAAGATTGGAACAAAAATTCTGATGTAAATTAAGGTTATGTAATAGGGCGGCGGCGCAATGCCAAATAGCACAGCCGCCCACCGGAACTTGAATCGCCCAATCTTTTGGACAATTTAATTTTACAAAAATTACCAATTTTTCACAAACGGTTTAAATCGCAAAAAACGACATTTACTCTAATATTGTCTACATTTTATAGCGTATGCTGTCACTTAATGTCGGATTGCGGTATGTATAGTACTAATTTACCATTTATCAATTCGACAAAAATCAGATTATATGCTATTATTATTCAAAAAATAAAAAGCAAGGGAGAATTTTTATGAAAAAGAAATTATTATGCTTATTAATGTCGGTATGCCTTTTAGGGCTTGCGGCTTGCCAAAATTCAACTGCGGATAATTCTACCACCGCAAACAGCACGGAAACAGTAACGGAAACGCAAACTGAAACAGAAGCCCCTACAGAAAAAGAAACACTGTTATCAAGGGACAGAATGACATACACTGGAGATATTACATATGATACTCTTGCAAGATACCCGGACAAAAATATTGATAAGCCTGTGAAATTTGACGGAAAAGTTATACAGATGATTGGTGTGGTTGACAGCAATTACACTGCTATAAGAATGGCTGTAGATGATGACTACAATCACGTGTTGCTTGTTGTTTACGCAAACGATGTAATTGACGGTAAACTACTTGAAAATGATAAAATCACAATTTATGGCGGTTATGTCGGTCCGTATTCATACACATCTACATTGAATAAACCGATAACAATTCCACAAGTTGAAGCTGTTATGATTGATTTGCATGATAATAATTAAAATATCACCGGGAGTATTCGCTCCCGGTATTTCTATGTTTAAATTACTCGGCAATTGCTAGATTGGTAATTTCTTTTTATATTAAAAATCAAGTGTTTTTAATTTTCATGTAAACTTTTATATTCCTCTGACCTTAAAATATCAGCCATTATCATTCGCAAACTTGGATAATGTCTTCTAGCTATTACAACCTCATCATTCTCCGGCTCACGATTCAAATATAATCTGTATGCTTTTCTTGTAAAGTTATCATAATATTCATCGCTGTTAATCATTGCGTTATCTACGTCTGATAAATCACAGCTTTCAAAATCTCTGTCGATTATAGCATTTATATAAGCTTCCTTTCCTTCCGGATCTGCCGGTCTGCCAAAATGCTGGCAGTAGCATGTTTCAATGCATATTCCTGCTTCTTCTCTTGTCATATTATTTTCCTCACTTTCATTATTGCTATTATTGTCATCATAAAACATTGACACATCCAAATGATGTGGTGCGCCATTAATATTTCCATTTGTAGATGTATATTGCCAGCCCATTATATTCCAGCCATCCATCGCAAATGGTTCATCAAGATTGGGATTATCCAAATACATTGCTACCCATAATGGATACTGTGTAAGCCTACCATCAAAATATTCATATATAAAACTCTCATTTGCATACAACATAGTATTATATCCATGCTCTGCCATTCTGCCAGCAAATGCAATCGCTATATCACTTATCAGCTCACTTGTTGCTTCAATTCCGTTATCATTCATATAACGGACTGTATCTCCTTCAATATCATATACAACAGGATAATCAAGACTCATTCCATTTAAAACCTCTGCACATGCATCGGCTTCTCTTACAGCTTCTTCTGCGCTTCTTGCATAACAGAACCAGTATACTCCTGTTTTATGTCCTGCCTGTTTTGCCTGTTCAATAAAATAGTCAAAATTAATATCCTTTTGTTCAGCTGAATTGCCATATCCGGCTCTTGCTATAACTCCTTGTATATTACTTTCTTTTATTGCTTCAAAGTCAATTGAACCAATTGTCTGATTACAAGATACATCAATTACTCCGTACATATTAATCCACCTTTCATTAAATAAATATATAAAAACGCACAGCAACACTAAGTTACTAGGCGTTTTAAGCATAAAAATAAGAAGCCAATTAATTAATCTAACTAACCAACTTCTTCAATAATCTTATTTTTTTGTTCGTCTGTAATCCACTTTTTCGCAACTGCTTTATATAGAATTAACAAATTATATTCTTTTGTTTGCGGATTGTACGACTTTTTATAAATTCTCTTTATAGTGCTATACATAATCATTCCTCACTTTCTCCAATTCCCATGTCTGACAATACTAATGCGTCTATCGTATCTTCAAGCGCCGACAATCTCTGTTCGGTTTTATCAATGTCATCTAAAACAAATGTAGCAACTCCATTCTCATATTCTAAACTTTTTTTACATTTGTTTATGAATACATTCATAATATCATCGTTTTCACTTAAAGTTTCTATCCTTTCAAGTGCTTCACTTGTTAGCATATTATCGAAAATTTTTACTGCCTCTGTTGCATTTTCGACTTGTACTTTTATATAGCAATCACATGCTTCTATTACATTTTCTAAAATATTTTCATTGTTAAGTTTAATTTTTTCCATGTCTAAAATTCCTTTCTTTAAGTTATTGTGAATAAACTGCGTGGAAACATTGCAGTTAGATTAAGTACAACATTACTTAAAGCTTCTGTAGGTCTTAAAGTTACATTGCGTGTATTATAATTTATATTGCATAATACTAATTTATTTAAAGGCACCCACGCCGAATTTAAAGCAGCTATAACACCAAGATAAATACCTTTAGTTGGTGTTACATTAGTTGGCAGTACTACAATAGTTTTGTTTGTTGCTGTTCCACCATATTCTGTTAAATTAACACCTTGTGCAGAAATTTCTAAGTATACAGCAACTTCGTTATACCATAAAGTGCAATTTGTTCCAGTAAGTTTATTCCATGTACCACTGGCATACGCAAGTGTATTAAGTCCTTTAACTTTAACATCTGCAACAGTACCATTTGTATTAACTGCAACACTACCATTTGTAGAACCTGTAGCAATACTTCTTACACCCGCATTGTAAAAAGTTGTGTTAGAAAGTCCTATTCCGGTGCCAGCACTATATGTAGTGTTGGTATCTGTAAACTTAGCATTTGCCGGAACGTCTGCATTTACAGTATGTCCATTAACTGTAGAAGCATTGCCAGTTAAATTTCCTCGTATGCCCTCTTTTGCATTCACATAATCAGCTTCTAGTGCATGTGTCCATACATTATCCCATTTTTTATCTTCATGTCCTAAATCAATGTATTCATTTGTATGTGGGATAATATCACCAGTTATAACTCCACCTGTAGTTGCTAATGCTCCAATATTATCAGGTGTTAAATTAACATTTCCTGTGCGGTATGTACTTTCTGCGTTTCCTTTAACTCCTGTAACTGCACCACCTACCGCTTCTTTCGCTTTTTCATAATAATATTTAGCGCTTTCCGTATTTCCTACTGCATAATTTTTAGACTTAGTGGCATTACTTTCAGCCGTAGCCGCTGCTGCACTCGCAGAATTAGCACTTTCATTAGCGATTTTTGCTTTTTCCGTAGCCGTAGCTGCATTTTGCATTGTTACATTTTCACTTATTTTAGCTGCTTCTGCACTTTTAGCTGCTTCATTTGCTTTTAAGATGGCTGTATTTGCATTGCTAGTTGCTATGTTCTGTTTTTCGGCCGCTTGTTGACTGTAATACTTAGCATTATCCGTGTTTTCTCCTGCACGGCTATTCGTGCCGCCAACAGCGTAGCTTTGTGCTTTAGTGGCACTAGCAGATGCATTATTGGCATTATTTTTAGAATTTGTTTCACTTGTTTTAGCATTACTTTCAGATGTCGCCGCCGCTTTCTGACTAGCCGCGGCTTTTGCTGTTTCAACCTTAATATCAGCAAGATAATTTGGTTGTAAATGTTTTTCCTTAATACTTGCTTCCTTAACAATTGCAGACACTTTTCCAGCACTGTCAATCGAAAATGCCACCGTGTCACTGTCCAAAAACTCATACTGCGTAATCAGTGCTGCCAGGTCTATATATTGCTTTGTGCCGTCAATAAGCGTTAATATAATCTGCTGTGTTCCGGCATTATATGAAAAATTCACAGCAATCTTTTCCATTTGCGTGTCAATCGTTATTTTTGAACCGTTTTTCTTTACAATCGTGATAATACCTGTCTTTTCTTCAAATGTAACGTCCTGTACCAGTGTTGAAACTTCTTCTTTAGTCGCTTTTGTAGTGTCCAGTGTAATTACCCTATTGTCAATTTCATCTGTAGCCACATCTATTTTATTAAGATTACGTTCATTCAGTGGTGTTTCATCACTCGGATAATTTTCCCAATTTATACGACCATACGTTTTATTCATGTCTGCTCCTTTCTAGTTCCACGGAACTTCCCAATCGCCTGTCAAAGTAATACGGCGTTCAGCCGCATTAATTTCGAAAACGCCTACTTCTTCACCGTCTTCTTTGGCAGCAATTCGGATCATTGTTGGATACAGTCTTATTGCCGCGACAGCATTACTTAATATTATTGTGTCGTAATTTAAGTATGTTTGTTCATCTTCTCCAACAGCATATTGCAAGCCCTCTGCACTTATGTTCCATGGTCCGATTTTGCCATTGGGCATTTCCGCACTGCCATCCAAACCGATTTTAAAATTCTGATTAGCCGTCACAGCGCCGTTCAGGTTTATTTTGTTTGCTTCAATCGAAACGTTTTCGGCAGATTGGTTAATTTTTGAAATAATTTCATCACCATTTACTTTTTTTGATACTTCTGTATTAATGCTATCTGCTGTCTGCTTTATGGCACTATTCATCTGTTCTGTAGTGCTGTAGCTTTGCAGTTTTCGGCTCACCTCTGCCGAAATTCCCTCTGCTGTAGCATTGATTCGGGTATTCATTTCCGTTGTTGTACTGTAATCCTTTAACTTATCTGCTGTGTCCCGTTTTGCATTACTTTCAGCCGTTTCAGCGGCAGATTCGGCATACTCTTTAGTTTCTGTTACCTTTTTAGACAACTCTGCTGAAATTCCCTCCGCCGTCTGCCTTATTGAAGTTTGTAGCTCTGTCTTTGTATTTGTAGCATTTTTTTTTGTTTCATATTTTTTGCCGACTTCTGACATAATTGATTCAGCAGTCTGCGTAATTTTAGAAGATAATTCTTCTTCACTTTGCTTTGCTCGTTTAACTTCGGAAGTAATACTTTCGGCGGTCTGCGTAATTTTTGTTGATAAACTACCCTCGGCTTCACTCGCCCTCTTTACTTCTGATGTAATGGATTCTGTGTTTTGCTGTATACTACTGGATAAGTTGTTTACTGAATCGGATACCTCGCTTCGGATACTGTTTGCAGTCTGCTTAATACTGCTTGACAAGCCGTCAGCCGTGTTTTTAACTTCTGCTCTTATATCCGTTGCTGTCTGCTTAATTTCAGAACTTAATCCGCTTTCAACGTCCGTAATCTTACTGTTTGTTTCTTCGATTGTCCGTGTCAGTACATTGGTTTTACCTTTAAGCTGTATAATGCTTTTATGCACGCTATTTACCTGTGTAGAACGGTATTCTTCACCAGTAGACTCAATGTCATCTCTTAATGCTTGTATACCGCTTATTGTTCTTTTTAATATGTAGCTTTCTATTAGCTCATATTTTGTTGGTAATCTAACAGCGTCACCAACTTCAAGGCAAGGATTGCCTTTACAATCCGCCGAAAATGGTCTATAAATAATTTTCGTTATTTTCTTGTATACATTACTAGCAATTCCTTTTAATTCTTCGCTACCTTTTCCATATACAAGAAAATTATCTTGTATTATATAAGTATTTGTACCAGCACCGACAATTACACCAATGTCATCTTCTTCTTGTCGAATTTGTAATTTATCAATGCTTTTAACGAGATAATCTTCATATTCTGCCGTAATATACATACTTTTGCCAATTTGAGTACTTTTAGGGTCTTTTGGATATAAAGTATTAGATGGGTATAAATCATTTCTAGGATATAAGCCTTGTATTTCTTGCTCTAAATAGATATAGTGGAATTTTCCATCTCTACCAATGTGACCAAAACAACCATTAATTTCACAAATACAATTAATCACTGTTGCACCACTCAATTCTTCAGGTTCGATAGTCTTTTCAATTTTCATATTGTCGTTTACAAGTTCTATATCAGCTTGTACTACATTAAAATGCTTAAAAAAGCTATTTCTAAAATTTTTCATTGTTGTAGTGCTGTTTTTATTAGGAAGTATTGTATTGTACCAGCTAACAACATCAGCGTTTATAATGTCATACAGCACATCATAGGCAACAATATCTCTACAAGTTCTATCTGCTGTCGGAGTATCGGAAAACACTTTATATCTGCCCCATAAGAATGGTTTATTTGTATTATTATTTAATGTAGTTTTTACTGTTATCCATTTATTCTTCATTGGAAGAAAAATGTTAGATACTGTGAATTTTATACAAGAAGCTTCACAACACCCAAAAGTTAATTCATTTTCAGAGCATAAACTTTCTGTTAATTCAAATTGCTCCTGATGTAATTCAACATTTGTTATATTGGTGGTTTTATCATCGGTCATTATATTTAATTGTTTATTTATACTATTCTTTTTAAACAAATCAATTAAGTTATAGTTAATCACTTGCTACACCTCCAATAAACGCTAGTCGAATTGCGTTGTAATAGATAGTTCCTCTAAAAATGCCGTAAATAGTGGGTTCAAAATCAGCTAAATAGCCATATTGTGTGACATAGTCGTCATACTCTGGAATGTAAGCTGTTATATAAACACCTCTTTCAGTTGCATTTACATAATTTGCTTGAATATTTCTCATTAAGTCTGTAAATGTATTATTTGTAAGCATTGCGGGGGTTTCAAATTCGATTTTTTCAGCTTTTAATTCAACTGAGTTTCGATGTTCATAGCCGTTAGCGTCTGTGTAATCATCAATATCTTGCATATTTACATACGCACTATAACTTTCAGCTTTAATGTATTTAGTTGGTATTATGTAATCTCCTATTTTGATTAAAAAGCCACTGTACGCCACATTTTCACCTCGCAATTCTTAAAATTTAGTAACAAAAAAGCACCTACCGAAATCATTATTCGATAAGTGCTTGATGAGCTATATTTAGTTTTCTATAAAATTAATAATCAAAAGCTGGTCGACCAGTTCTCTGAAAATACTCTTTAGCATACTTCCTAGCACTGTTACCTATTTCATTTTGGGATATTCCAAATTTTTTATTAAGTATTCCTTGCAGTAGTTCATTTTGTTGTCTTAACAACGCTACTTCTTGCTGTGATGTATCATATACTGCTTCTCTAATACCTGTAATTTCTGCACCACCAGCAACAGCAGTTTTACCACCAACTGTACCAGCAATTTCAGGAACTCCATTTTCACCAGCCATAAAAAGACTGTATTTTTGCGGATATCCGCCATCTGCAAATCCTTTAAATCTTAATTTCATAAATCCTGTGGACATTGGGTCGCCTGTGCTATATGGTTCTCCCTCTATTTCTGCTGTATAACTCGATGAAATAGCGTTGGTAAGAGAATCATGTATTCTCCAAGCATTGCTATCTATAGTGTCAGACAGTCCGTTCATAAGGTCACTTCCCATATCTGCACCAATATTTCCAGAATTTACCGCATCAATTATTGACAGAAACGCAACAGCCGTAGTATTAGGAACACCATCAACTTTATCCCTGTAATTACTTACAAGACTTCCACCAGCTTCCGCACCAGTCTGCATAGCTTCTGCAACAGCTTTTAAATGCACATCATTAAATAAATTATTGCTATATCCCGGTAATCCGCTAGTGCTTTCTTTAAAAGCATTAGACATTTTTGTGCCGCCGTTAGAACCAACCTCTTCTAATTTGTCAAATGTGTTACTTGTATTTTCAAAAAAATCGTTAATACTTTCCTGCGATTCTCCTGTTTTTTCGCTTATGGTATTTTCGATTTTTTCAAAAGATTCTTGCGTAGCCCTTGACATTCTTTCATTATCGACCTCATAAGCCGATGCCAATTCATCCGCACTCTGCCTTGTGCTATCCTGTTCCCCGGTCAGTCTGTTGTATTCATTTTTACAAGTTGCCGCCTTTTCTGCCGCATTAGCTATTTCCTGATTAACCTGTTTCACTGACTGATTAAGTTTATCATTGTCATTTGCCAATCGGCGTACTTCATCAGAATTTAAACCGACTTCTTTCCTCAAATCAGTTGAAGATTTTGTAAAACCATTAGTACGTTCTTTTGTCTGGTCTAATAATGTTGTCAATACATCAAACGCATCACCTAAGCCGCTAATTTCATATGTTGCATTAAATGTATCCTTTGACATTCCAGTAAGTTTTTGTGCATAATCATATATTATATTTTCAGCATTTGTATAACGCTCGTTGTTGTCCTTTAACTGGTTCCCTATGTCAAATTCCTGTTTATATAATTCCTTTAATACATCTTCCATAGCCGCCGCTTTGGCATACGCTTCTAATGCATTTATTGTGTTATACACTTCGTCTTTCTGTCCAATAAACTGACCAGTAACACTATCAATACTGCTTGCAAGCTCTGGACATTGTTCAACCAGATAATCAGCGTAAGTTATTAACATTTCACGTTGGCTGTCTGTTAAGCTATCAAAATTGTCGGCTAATTCAAAATACTTATCCGCAATGCTTCTAACGCCAGCATATGTATCTCCGATAGAATTAATCTGTTCCTTAGATTTTTCCACAGTCTGATTAAGATTATCTGCGGCTTGTTTTACAGACTCACTTAATAGATTTGATTTGTATGTCAAATCATCTGTTCCTGTTATAACACCTGCTATTGCTGATACTACGCCAACTGCTCCTACAGCAAGGGCTGTCCATGGGTTTAACAAACCTATAAGCTGCAATGCACCTAATGCCACACCTGCTCCTGCGGCTACTTCTGCTAATGTACCGACTGTAAATTCTGCTCCCTCTCCGATTTTGTGAAATGCATCATATATCAGCAATGCTTCGGAAGCAAAACCAGCTATTCCTATAGCACTTTTTAAGGCTACGGCAAACTTAGATGTAAACGACTGTGCACTGACATTGTAATCAATCTTACTAAACATTTTATTGATTCCGCTTGCAATTGCATCTTTTAATCCTGCGTTTTCCGCCAATTCAACGCCCATTTTAGCCGCAAGTGACTTAGCGAGGGATTGTGATATTTTAGTTGCAATAGCTTTTAAGATGTTCTTAGCAATTTCCAGCTTAAAATATTTTTTTAAAAGGATTGCTCCTATTATAATTGCAACTGTCTTTAGCTCTATATCGCCTATCAGTTCAGATATTCCATCAAATACCTTTGACCATTTAATGTTTTTAATTGTGGTCTTAACAGTGGTATATATTCCCTGCACCCACACATTAATAGCCTTAGCCAACGATTTGAAATCAAACGTTGCAAAAAATTCATTAATCCCTGTTGCAATAGATAATCCAAAATCTTCCCAGTCAAACCTTTCTCCAAATGCTAATGCTGCATAAATAGCAGTGTTTAAAGCCCCTGCAACAGTTCTACCTACTGCTCCGAACAATTCCGGACTAATCAGTCCATTAAGGAAATCCGCTAATCCTGTGCCGAAATTCCTAGCTCCTGCATAAACTTTATCCCAGTCAATGTCATTCATTGCATTAGTAAGAACATTACCAATATATTCTCCTAATTCATATAGACTATTAATCTGGCTTTCATAATCTTTAAAAATTGTATCAACCTGTACAAGGTTGCCATCTAATGTGTTCCCTACACCCCCACTGTTAGTTCCTTTGCCACCAGTACCTTTTTTATTGCTTCCACTATCACTATCGTCAGGTGTTGTTATCAGTTTTAATTCATCAAACTGCCTTGCACCCTTGTTCATTTTTTCAATATTTTTAGCAGCTTGTGCCGTATTGTCTGCGGCTGTACCTGTATCATCAGCCACATCCCCTACGCTATCTGCGATATTACTCCAATTATCAGTGATACCTTTATCCGTCACTTCAAATTTCCAGCCAAATATATGCCCTAATGCATTGGTAACAGTTTCTGCAAAAGAAATCACTTTCCCCATTACAAAATTCAAGCCACTAACAAACGGTTTTAAAGCATTTATTAATGACGAACCTACAATAGCAGCTAATTGTTCGAAAGATTGTTTTAAAATTACAGTCTGATTATGCCATGTGTCTGCCGTTCTAGCGAAGTCACCTTGTGCAGCGGTTGTGTTTGCCATTACATATTGGTAGCGTAACATTGTTTTTTCAGCCTGTGACATTGATTTTATATCTGCATCCAGTCCTTGCTTTAACGCCCACTCTTTCAACGTCGCCTGCGTTAAATCCAATCCATATTTCCTCAAAGGTTCTGTTTCGCCAGTAAATATAGCTTGTAAATTTCTTGCAACATCTGATTGGTCAATGTCATAAAAAGAAGCCATGTCCGCGGTCAATTTTGTCAAATTCATTGACATATCTGCTACACTGTTTGTAGCTGAATATGCCGTATTTTCTGTTTTTGACAGCTTATCATTTATAAGATTAGCACCCTTGACTACCTGTTCAGAGCTAATACCCATAGCTGTTCCCATCGCTTGAAATCTACTAGCAAATTGTTTTACAGATAGTTCAGACATACCAAAATCCTGTATAGACGTTTTAGCCATATCATCTACAAGACTCTCATATTGCCCAAATGTTGTTCTTACAACATTTTCCACCTCTGTTAGTGATGATGCAATATTTATTGCATCTCCGAGTTTGTTAATTCCTCTAAATAACAACCAGTAAGAAGCATACAATTTACCAAACGCAGACGCTAAACTCCAACTACTTTTGCTAGCAGCACCAGCAGATGTAGATACATCAAATAAACTTGTTTTAAGTGAACTTGCTGCCCTTCCACTTGATGCACCTGTACGACTTAATTGTGCTAATGCATTAGTCATATCTATAATGTTTTGACTTACCCTCGGTGCTTTAGAAAGTTCCTGCATTAATTCTTTCATCGCTGTTGCAAGCTTAGGGATATTCTGAACAGCATTAATAGAACTTTTATAGCCTAATTGTTTTATGCCATCAGCTAACTTTGTAATCTGTTCAGCCGCTTTATCTGTAGTTTCTAAGTTGTTAAATGCCTTACCCAAATAAGTCATTGCCGTAGAAGCTTTGTTAATAGATGTAACATCTATCCTGCTTATTTTTTCTACGCCCTTTGAAATCCTTGTAAAATCTGCTGTACCTACACTTTTCATTCCCTGCATTGCAGATACAATGTTTTTAACCCCTGTTGCAAAGCCATTAAAATTCGCATTACCAACAGTTCCCAAGGAGGTTGCCAAATTGCCTAAATTTTTTACCAATCTATCAATTGCATTATTAGCTTGTGTTGCTGTTGCTTTTATTTTCAATTCCAAGCTATCTAATTCTTCATCAGCCATTTGTCACACCACCTTTGCTATTAACATAAAAGTAGTGCATTAAATCATTATTTCGGACTTAATGCACCACCTTCTTTTTCTAATATTTTCATTCTTTGTTCCATTTCAAACATTGCTAACAATTCATTGTTACCTATGTCTTTCTTATTGTTATTTCTCATAATCGTAATTGGTTCTTTCAAGTATTCACTTTTTGCTTTTTTGCCAGCAAGGCAATGTTCAACTGCATAAATAACAGCAGAAATTCCATAATTTCCCCACCAGCTCCACATATCTATATCTTGCCTTTGTCTTTTCAAATTATAACCTTTAATACAATAGCCTAATTGTGCGGGTGTCATGTGTTTAAATTGTTCTATATTTATGCCAATTGCAAACGCCGTTGGGAAATATTCTTCCCATATTATTTTGTGCCAGTTGATTTCCTGTTGTTTTTCTTTGTCACTGCCGGACTCTGACTCCCATACATCTGTATCATCATGTCGTCCAGACCCGACAGGGCGAAAAAACCATCGTCTTCCATCATCTTTCTAAGCTCATCATTAAGCTTTTTATAAGATAATTTCCTGCTCTTCATATATTCTCGCATAACTTTTACAGCAGCTTCATAAGTCAATGGATTATGTTCTAATAGGGCAGCATAAAACGCAGTTTTACAAACATCAGCAGTATCTCCTATCATGTTAGCTGTGCCGTTTATAATTTCCATAGAAGTAGGGTTATCCATATCCTTAGCTTCTTCTACGATATATGCACCTGATATTACCTTAAACATCTTTTGCACAATATCCTTGTATTCGGCGGCTTCAAATGAAAATTCTAATTTATATTCTTTATTATTTACTGTAATTGTTTTCATGTTTATTGTCCCTTCCATCCTTAAGTGACAGAAAGTGGTATAACTATCACTTCCTGTCACATTTTCTTAATAATTCAAATTGGCTGCATTTAATTCTTCGTCAACCGTTACAGCCTTATTATATTCAACCGGTTGACTTACGATTTTTTTGACAATGTAATTGAAGTCGGATAACCATTATCATCCTCCACTACAGCAACATCATAATCCTTATGTATCCATCTTGGTACAGTTGAGATTGCAATATTACAAGTTCCCGTCAAATGGTCGTCTGTGGCTTCGTCAGGTGCGAATGACTCTGACCCAATAAATCCACAGATACCTTCCTTGCCCTTGCCATCTGTACCATACAATACAACGATGTCTAATGTTTCATCTTCAATTTCAACTAAATTATCAAGATATTGGCGTTCAAATGCACCGCTCACAGCCATTGAACCCGCTGCACGTCTGCCCGGTTCTTGAGTTTCAACCAAATCTTCTAATGTAGATGTGTCTACCATGTTTCGCTCTCCGACTGGCGATGGTATACTTTTTGCTCTAATAAGCAAACTATATGTACCAGCCCAATAATCTGCTTCGCTGCTTTCTTTTTCCTTTTTTCTGTAGATAATTCTACTTTTTAAGCCTGTTGCCATGTGTTATACCTCCTTGAATTGCAAATAAAAAAGGAGCTGTTTCAGCTCCCTTTTTCTCATCGTATTTATTGTTATAAAATATCATTCCATCCGAACTTACGTTTTGCTCTGAAAGTAGCAGTCCATAATTTATCCTCTTTTCTTGCAAAAGGCATTGGTTTTATTTTAAACATTTTCTGTTTATAAATATCCGCTATTACACTTGCTATTTGTAAAGCTTCACTTCTGCCGCCATTAGTTGTCACTATTACTTGTGCTGTAAAACTAATAGTATTTATTCTGTCAGCTTCTAAATCTTCATTCATTTCCGTTGGTTCAACCGATTGTATTAATACAGTCGGGAATACTGGTTCATCGCTTATTTCCTCTTCTGTTGTAAAAAAAATGTCGGGATAATCCTCTTCTAAATAAGCCATTGCATTGCTCTTAACTACAGAATACAAATTTGTTTCAAGATTGTAAGCCCATTCATTGTTAATCATCCGAACACCCTCTTTGCTATACCCATATAATCCTCAATTATTCTTTTTTCTGCTTTTAAAACAGGCATTGTAGCTTGTACACCATGTGTAAGTATTAAGTTGTTATTATCATCGTAATAACCCCACACTTTCTTCTGTCCGTTCCCTTTGCCATATGAACCTATCAGAAAACCAAACTCTTCGCCTTTAGGATGAGGGCTTGAACCAACTCCACTATCGTTGTAATAAACACCAGCTCCAAATTCAATGAACAGTATTTCTTTTCCACTTACAATCAACTTAGCTTCCGCTGTTGATTTGTCTGTGTTAAGTTTTACATATGTATTATGGGTTGTATCCGAGCCACTTCTAATCCCTTTTTCATCATATTTATACTGTGCTTCTGCCATGTTGCTATCAATTACTGTAATACCTGCATTAGCTAATTCTGTTACAAATTGCTCTAACTTTCTATGAAATTTAGTTTTATATTTTTGCAACTGCTTTATGGCATTTTCAACAGATTTTTTAGACAATGTTATTACTATTTGTTCAGCCATATATACACACCTACTTAACATTTTTTTGCAAGAGAAATAAATCTACTGTCAATCCCTCATCAGCCACGCCTTTTACAACATAATCACAACTGGTATCATCAATTATTGTTTTATCTTTATCTTTATACTTTACCTCTGACTTTTTCCAAACAAGTGAACCGACTTTTAATGGAAGCCTGCCTTTATCTGCTACAATTTGGACAAAATTTGTTGAATTATCGACACCAAATTCCTTTATTAAAGCTTCGCTTAACTTATTGCTTATAGAGGAAAAAAATACCACAGGCGTTTTATATCCTGTGGTATATTCTCCGGTCTCAACTGGTGTCGGTTTCCCATCTACTTCAATATATTTAATAGCGCCATCCTTGTTTAATTTATAAACCGGAACTCTTTTATTCTTATCCTTAATTGCGTATGTCATTTTTTGCTTGTTGATACATAGCGACATATTAATTCACATCTTTCCCGAATCGTTTCCATAAATCGGATAATTTTTCCCAGCCGTACATTGCTACAAATGCTACAACAAATCCAGCTATAATAGCAGCTAATACCATGTACCACAATATGGTCATTTGTATATACTGCATATAAGCTGCAAATGCAGCAACTGTAATTCCTATGGACAGCACAAAAACAAGAATATCTGTGGGTACTCTTGCAAAAATACCTATTCCCTTAATTACCTGCGTAATTAAAGATACAAAAAATGCAAGTGTTCCTATAATTGCTAATATGATTGTCATATTGGCTATAATCGTTTCCATAATGTTCATGTTTATACCTCTTTTCCTTCATTCAATCGGTCTTCAATTCCATCAAGTCGATGATGAGCTGACTTTACGCTTTCTTCAACCTTAATAATCCTGTTATCGTGAGAATTAAGTTCTTTTCTCATTTCTGTAACTTCCTTCTTTATCTCTGTTGTGTTGCTTGATATTGTGTCAAGCTTCATATTTATGCGTGTATTTTCCTTTACACGCTCCGTAAGTTCTGCTTTGTCAGACTTTTTGTTGTTCTTAAGATTAAGTCCTAAGGTAAACAGTCCAAAAAAGACGGAAAAAGCAACTGAAATAATGCTTATAATCACTGCTATTGGCATAATATACCGCCTTTCATATTTTTATAATGGCACACTACCCACCACCCTTAATGTGTGCCGCCTGCTACCATATTGGTAACGCACAATCTTCTATAAAACCTTAGCAAAAGGGAATACCCCAACAAATAAGCTGTCTCTATCTCTCCAAGTTCTGTTGACGCCATTCTCATTGTAGCTTGCCATAAATGCTTCACCTGCTTGTGAATGGTCGTAGACAGCCAGATTAACAATAACACTCTCAAATTTCTTCAAGTCTTCGGTTATCATTTCATCTGTATAGCTGTCAGGGTAATTTCTTCTTGCTTTTACATCTTCTGTAGCCTGTTTAATAAGCTGTTCGATTACTGGATTATCTTCTTTGTTATCGAACACTACCACATCAGATGTTGTTTCATCATCATTCGTGACTGTATCAATATGAAATTGTTTAAGTCTGATTTTAACTTGCTCTAATGTGGTGTATTCCATAATTTCAACTCCTATAACCCTAATTTCTCAATTAACAACTTCTTTAACTCTGCTCCTGTAAGTTTTTCTGCGTTATCTATACCTTGTTCTACGGCAAAAGCCTGTAAATCAGATGTAGACATGCGATTAATGGTTGTCTTGCTATAATCAAAAGAAGCCCCAGAATTATTATTTTCCGGAACTTCTTCGCCTGCGTTATACCATTTTCCATTATGAATTACTATATATGGATATTTCATAGTTGCACCCCCTACTCTTCGCTATGAACCTCATATACGAATGTGCTATCCATATTCTCATATGACGGAAGAACAACCTCGGAAGCAAATGTTGACATCTTCATAGGTGGTCCGTACTCTGTCTTTGTAGCAACTGTAATACCTGTGCCGTGTACTGTTACATCAACATCAGCTACCTGCCTTGCAGTTCTTTCTTCCGGTGTAGTGCCAAACCAAGTGCTGCCAAGGATGCCTTCTGGAAGAAGCGTAACCTTGTTATCTGGGTAGAAGTAATGGTCTTTGCCATCATCGCCAGTGTACATCTTATCGTAAAGTACGATAGTGAGCTTTGTTCTCTTCTGTACTACTGAAATAACAGTATCATCATCAACCTCAATGGTTGCTGTAAGGTTCTGTGCAAGGATTGAGTTTCTTATCTGTGCATTATCAAGTAAATACTGGAATGTATTGCTGTTCATAAGCGCATATCTAGCAATCTTGCCCTGCTTCTGTAACTTCTTTCTTGCATTGTTAAGGTCTGTAAGTGGCTTTGAATTAGCTGTGTCGCTCCACATGCTTGTGCCTGATAACTTTGCATAATGCTCTTTTGCATACGAACCATCTTTATCATAATCGTAAGCATACTGAGTGCCATCACTTACAATGGCAATTACCGGATGACCTGCACTTGTGGCAAGAAGTGACATTCTCATACGCTCTGGCACAACTTCTGCGCCACTTACAAGGTTGTTAGTATCGTCATATACGCTTGATAAAGCACTTGCAAGGTAAGGGTCGTCTGCTGATTGGATACGCTCGATTTCAAGCATTTCCTCTTCACCGACTGTCATTCCCTCGCGAAAAAATGCCATCTGTGTTTTTTCCTTGCTTAATCCCTCTCTAGCTCTAATTGTTGGGATTGTGTCAAAGTTGGATGGTGCAAGTGATACTGGAAGTCCTTTATGTGTCTTAATCCAGCTTAAATCAAGCCCCTGTTTCTTTCTTTCAGGAAACCACTGTAAACCAAGATAAGGTATTTGGTTACTAGCGTTTTCTGTTGCTGATAATGCGATAGACTTACTGTCTAATACTTCATTAATTAACATCTGTTTACCTCCTGTTATTATTCAAATACAATCATTGGAAGAGCTGTCTTAACTGTTGCGTCGTATGTAACGCCTGAGTGTGCTTCTGCTACCTTTGTGTTAAGATATGCCTTCTTAAGCAGTACTCCCTGTGGTCTGTCCTCTGTTACATCAAACCTCAAAATACCTACTACTGTGGCTGTGTTGTCAGCCTTACCATTTGCTCCGATTGGAGTACCTGCTTTAACAATCTTCTTGCCCTGTGCGTTTTTAGTTGTTACGCCATCAAAATCAAGTGTTAATGGGATTGCTTCATTAGGCTCTCTCTTTAAAATCTGAACATCTCCTGCGTATGAAGTTTTTTCATACTGCATATTCATTTCCTTTGCCATTTCTTACCTCCTGTTATTGTTGAATGTAATGTGATAAAACGTCATTGTTCTTAGGTGCATTAGATATAAGGCTTTCTGCTATCTTTTCAGCATTTGTCTTATTGTCTGCACCACCTTTATTACTGCCGCCGCCTGGAATATCCTGATGTTTAGCAATCTCCTGTTCCTTAGCCTGTGCTGCGGCGGTCTCTTTTTCGGACATAATCTTGCCAAGTTCGGCTGTATCAAAGCTGCCATCTTCTTTTATAATTGTTTTTGCCTGTTCTGCGGTTACTTTGAAATCAGTCATAGCTTTTTCACGCAAATCTCTAATAGCATTATCTTTCTGTAAATCTGCTATCTGCTGATTAGCTGTCTCTAAGGCTTTATTTGCCTTTTCAAGTTCTGTCAGATTGCCAGCCTGTAGTTCGTCAAGCTGCGTCTGTAACTCATCTGCCTTGTCAGCTTTAGACTTGTAGCCGTCTGCTCTGTCTTTTTCTTTCTTTGTCTCGCCATTGACCTGATTCAGATAATTGCTTACCTGTTCATCTGTCGGCTTTGCTACTCCGATTGAAATAAGATTCTGTTTTGCCTGTTCTCTTGTCATAATTACCTCCGATTCACTACGCTTTTTTACGTTGGTTGCTCAACTTGTGACTTCTCCTATTTCACGCATAGGTGCAAAATGTATAAAATAAAAGCAGCTACCGATTATTCGATAACTGCCTTATTTGGCTGATTATTATTAAGTTGATTAGCTATCTCTTGTGCTTTCTTTTCTTGTTCTTCCTCATCATCAATAGTCTTGTATATATTATCAAGATATGGTTTTGATAGCAGGAATGTTTTTTCCGCATCCCCCCATAAGCCAACTGTCTTAATTGCTATAAGTGGATGTATGCCGCTTTGAAGCAATACTGTGAGTGTCTGTGCCTTGGTGTACATATTGTCCTGTGGACTGTGATTTATCTGTACATCAAAGTCTCTGACTGACAGCTTTAAATCTTCTCCGGCAAGTCTTAATATGTTAAGAACAACTATTGCTAATCGTTTTTCACACGATTTAACAACAGGGTCCTTCAACTTTGCCCTTGTCTTAGAGAAGTCCCATCCGTTTCTCAATTGAACCGCCCCTTGCGTATCTCCGCCGGTGTTACTTTGTTTTGTCGGAATAGCTAATATGGATAATGTGTTATCCCATAAATCTTCTTTGGCAACTTGGCATTGTGTCTGATTAAGCTCCTGTGTCATAATTTCAACATCCGACTTATTGTCTTTGTTGATAGACTTAACTGTAAGGGCATGGTTCATTTTCATTTTTTCAAATGTTTCTGGGTCAACTTCACAATTAACAAACTTGACCCAATACTCAACAAACTGCTGTATGCTATCCATTCTGTTAGACTGCATGTTATTAATAGCATCCAACATCCCGATAACAAGCTCAATATCAGATATTCTTTCATGGTTATTAGGAAACTCTACAATAGGGATTTCGCCATAAGTATGTAATTTAGTTTCTGCTACTTTGCTGTCAACAATTCTAAATGACATAGTATCGGAAAATGCCATCTTGTACCAGTTTCCATCCTCGTCTTTAAGTTCTTGTACGACAAGCATAGGTTCTTCTGTACTTTCATTGTAAACAACGTAAGTATTCATTGGTGTAGGTGCTACAATTCTGAATGGTACATCTCCATTTTTAGGTTGAACCGCCTTAAATGATGTTCCTGTTGCCGACTGCCACTCTCCAGCTTTAATGTCTTTCTCCTGCTTATTGGCATCCGCCATAAAATCATTAAGTATATCAACAGCTTTGTTAATAGCTTCATCATCTTTACGGCTAATAAACTGGATTGGCTCGCCATATGTCTGTCCTACCTTAAACTGAACAACTTCATATGCATGATTTTCAACAATCTTGTTTGTAATATCTTCATTAGTTAGCTTGTGTCTGTACAATATTGGCTGGTCGCCCTTGTAGTAATGCCATAAATACTTAATAGCTGGCTTATTCCAATAAAATACACCAATAGTATCCCCAATAACCTTTACAATGTTGTCAGCCGTTATCATATCTACATTTGTATATGCAATTTTTCTACCATAACAACCTCTGATAAGGTCCTGAAAATATATGCTATTCATATAATTAATACCTCTTTAAAAAAACCTCATTCCACTCGAGGTCCTTATATCTGGGATTTCTTTTACTTTATTTTTATCATCGTCACTTGGGTAATACCAAATCCATTTATTGCAGTTCATACAAGCCTTTTTATGTACATTAGGGTCGTCTTTATCAGCATACGCTAACAGCTTGCCGCAATTTGGACACATTACAGCTTTATTTTTCTTTTTATAAAACTTCATAAGCCACCTCTTTGTGCATAGAAAAAGCACTATTATATTTCTACAATAGTGCTTCGCCTAGGGTTTTATTATTTTTTATTTTGTCATCATAATAATAACACAACATTAATATGACATTCAATGACACGACAGATATTCATTTCCATATTTTTCTTCAAATCTTTTTAATGCAGCTCCATGTAATCGTATTGTTTGTCGCCATGATTTTTCAATTTCAACCGCAATATCTTCAAATCGTTTTTTTGCTATGTATTTTAAAAACAAAACATCATATAGATTTTCATCTTCTATACTTTCAATCTGTGTAATAATCTTTTCTTTTTTATCAACGTAATCATCAATCATTCTATCAATTTTTTGTTCCATCTCTTCAATCTTGACATATGCACAGCCTATTCTATCTGGGTCGCTTGAAGACATCACATGCTCATCTGTATTCATAGCTTTAATACTATATGCCATTTCTTTCATTTGTGTCAGTTCAATCATCTTATTGTTAATCATTTTATTTAATTTACCAATTTGCTGTAAATATTCTTTTGTCGTCATATAGATTAATACCTCCTGCTACTAAACGGATTTATTGCCGCCTCCACTTTAGCCACTTTATTACCCTGTGTTATGCGTAAAGCAAAATTTGAAAAGACATCCGGTACATCATCCAATTGCTTTTTCCCTGATACGGAATATTGCTTTAATAATGACATCATCACCCCGTATGGTTCATTAGGTTTATAAAGTGATGGGTCTTTAAAAATAATATGCTGCAATATCCAGTTAGAACATTGGAATATCCTTGCTTCCTTATTCGTTTCCGTTGGTGTATCAGTGATATTGCATATCCAGCCTACACTCTCAACACGCTTATTAACTTCCATTGCAACTCTGTCACCGCCAGCATTACGTTCAAACTCACACTCTTGTACTTTATTATTCACAAGCACTCCTGCGGCATTTCTGTATTGTTCTTCGTAATCCGCTGTGTTATCGCATACGCAATCAATGCAGTAATAATCTTCTCCGTGTTTTTGCAATACCGGTAGTACAAAGTAATCCGTACCTTTGCCCTTAGTATCGCATTGCGCTGTAATAATTTCCGGTTCTCCGTGTGGCAAATTGAGGTATCTGCGGATTTTATCATCTGGGAATAATAATCCCTCACGCTCGATAGGTTCTTGCTTGTATAAACATCTATAAGAGATTTCATCCATTAAAAGTTGTTGGTCCTCAAAAAACTCTTTGGTAAAGCCGCTATACTCATAATCAAAATTGCTCTCGCCTGTTACTGGGTCTACATCTGGCACAGCAATGACCTTAACTCTTTTATTCCCTGCGTACATATTCTGTATTCTACCGATAACATCATGTACGCTCCAACGTGTAGCAATATGAATTTCTTTGCAGTTATGTCCGTCTGTATCTTGAATTTTTCTTTGTCTAGCGTCTACCGCATATTTATCCCACAGCTTATCAAGTACCATAGGGTTAAGTGCTTCTTCAATACCGCCTATCATATCATCCACAAGCAAAAATTTACTTGCACGAACTTTACCAGCATTTTTACTACCGACAGATGTACATTGCACGCTTGGAAAGGGCTTATACTTGCCGATATTAAATTGTTCTAACTTTGCGTTAGTGCTTGTAACAGCAAGGCTAGGGAAGATTTCACTCCACGTATATTCATCTGTATTTGTAACAATATCATACACTCCATCGTAGTACATTCGTGTAATGTCGCCAGAATGAGAATAAAAAAGGCTAAAATCATTAGGAAACCAGCCAGCAACTAACGCATTAAACATTTTTTCGATTGTTGTTTTACCTGCTCCGGGGATTAGTGACACACAAAGTATGTCGTACTTATCATCAATCATTCCTTGCAATGCGTCTATTAATCCCATTTTGAGAAATTGTCTTCGTCGGGGCATATAAAAACGTTCTCTGGGTTCTCTGTTTTTTTCTAAATATCTAAATCCACTATCAACAATTCTATTCTTTGCTTCTAGCAATAATAAACTATAATATTTATTAAGCAGGTGAAAAGAGCTACCATTTTTAAATATAAACTTCTCTATATCCCACATAGATTTGCCTATTTTATTCATGCAAAAGATCTCTATGAGTTTTTTCGCCCTATTAGTACACATAAGCATGGTATCAATTCTTTTCTTGCCATACGCCAATTGACACACTTCACAATATGCATTTATCACATTTTCATTAATTCCATTTTGGGAAATATAATTTTCACAATCAGATATCAACTGCTTTAATTCAGTTTCCATAGAAAAGCACCTCTACTTTCCAAAAAAAGCAAAGGCACTTTCAGACCTCTGCCAATAATTTTTGTTGGTTAGCGACTGATCCTATTTGTCAGCCGGTAATTTGATTATTTTGTTGTCATTAATCTCGGTTTCCCTCCCACCCTCGAAATCGGGTTTGCCGACAGCGTAACGTCCTTTTACGCTCTACCTGTGTTTTTATTACAACACATCAATTTTAATTGTTGTAGCTTTTTAATTCATTTGCCGTAACTATATGCAACACCCCATAATTGCCGCTGTCAAATATATTTCTCGCACTATCATGGCAACGCAAACGCAAATCCATAAGTTTATTTTTATAAAACAATCGTTCTCTTTCAATCGCTTTTAATTCATCACAAATGCACTCTGCAATATCATAAAAAGGTTGTGGGTGTTCCACTCTGTCTAATGCTTCTTCAAAGGTGCAATCTTCCTTGTAGTCCATAATAATTCCTACAGCTTCATACTTTCCAAGATTAACTCCTAAAAATCGGTCTGTAGCTGTGTTCCTATGGCATATAAGTTATCTACATCATCTTGTAATGCAACTATCAACATAATCTCACTCCTTTTTCTCATTATTCGCTAATGATTTTGTTTCCTCTAGA